>Ga0209948_1000693_pt1 | contig 9789 bp, 8 predicted proteins | sample SalPonR2_C_D2_MG_FD_185709 | JGI IMG/M metagenome (GOLD analysis project Ga0209948, IMG submission 185709) | Salt pond soil microbial communities from South San Francisco under conditions of wetland restoration - Salt Pond MetaG R2_C_D2_MG... ... | reverse complement strand
CGAGGTAGAGCCAGTAGCTCGAGAGTTTCGGCGTCAGCACCGGCACCGGTATGACGAGCCGGTTCTTGCCGACCAGCTCGCCGTAGATGTCCATGATCTCCTGATAAGTGAGTACGTCCGGCCCCGCCAGCTCGAAGGTGCAGTCGCCCTCGAGCGACAAGTCCGCGGCGGCAATCGTGTAATTCAGCACGTTTTCCAGCGCGATTGGCGTCGAGCGCTTGCGCACCCACTTGGGCGTGATCATCACCGGCAGGTAGTTGACCAGATCGCGGATGACCTCAAAGGCGGCGGAGCCCGGCCCCACGATCATCGCCGCCTGCAGCTCGACGACCTGGATGGAGCCCGCACGAAGCGTATCGCCCACCACCGCCCGGCCCTCCATGTGGCGGGAGCGTGCCTCCGTCGGCATGATGCCGCCGAGATAGACGATGCGCCGCACGCCGGCGGCCTCGCACGCCTTGCGCGCGTTCTCGGCGGCGCGCTGCTCGACCGGAACGAAGTCGCCGCCGCTCCACATCATGTGTACGAGATAGTAAACAACCTCCGCGTCCTTCAGCACCGGTGCGAGGGTCTCCGGCTTCAGCACGTCGGCGGACATGCACTCGATGCCCGCCCACTCGCGGGCCTCCAGCACCGCGGCGTTTCGCGCGACCGCACGCACGTGCCAGCCGACCTCTGCCAGCGCCGGGGTGAGATTGGAGCCCATGTAACCGCTGGCGCCCAGCACGACCGCGATGCGGCCGGCGCCGTCAGGGAATTCGAATCCGGCGAGACTTGCGTCGAAGGAGGGGGCATCGGAGCTCATATGACCATTCTACGGAAACCTGTCGCCGATGAACGCTTCGAAATTGTTTAGCCCGGCTTTATTCACCATCCCTCCTGCTGCGACACTGTCAGGACCCGCACCTGGGGCGTTTCGCACCCGTCCATTGCCCGGGATCCGGCGATTCCGCAGTGACTAAAGAAAACCTGACTAGCGTCGTGTCTCAGTATCATGCTCAAGCCAGTGGAAAATTTGCGCTGAAAGTCTCTGGGTCCCGTCCCGGATCAAGTCCGGGATGACGTTTATCAGGTCCGGCACGACAACCAGGTGGAAGCTCCAAGTATGTCGCCCCGGCCTTGAGCCGAGGCCCAGTGGCTTTCTCGGCGGTTAATGACGCAGCGGAAGAAGGCTACTGAGACACGACGCTAGTCAGGAAAGATAACGCCGCCTCAACGCGCTTCGGTCGATGAAGGACTTGTCGTCGTGCGCAGCCGGTCACTCAATTCGCCCAGGCCGCTGAGCGAATCGACGGCACCAGACATTTCCGGCACGCGCACCACACCGGCGCCGTCCTGCGCCTCCAATGCCTTGATCGCTTCGGTCTGGCGGTGGGCCAGGCGTTCCAGTGCGGCATGCCAGTAGCGAACGCGTTCGGCCAGCTTGCTGTTCTCAATGGAGTCGGGGAGTTCGGGTGCCGTCTCCTCAAGCGCCGGCAGCCAGCGGTTGACCACAACGTTGCTCACGCCGATGCCCATGGCGTCCAGGGCGCCGGCAAATTCCGACGCTTCTTCGAGCTGGTGGGGGTTGGCGCCGGTGACGATCACGAAAGCCGTCTGTTGCTCGCGCAGGAGCCTGCGCGCCCGCGCCGCCTGAGCGCTGAAGGGCTCGAGAATCGACTCGGCCACCTCGAAAAACTCCGTGATCTCGCGGATCACCTGGGCACCGGTCAATCGCTCCAGCGTGCGAAACAGGACATCGGTGACGCGAAAGAAGCCCCGGCCGGCGCGACCGCTGAAGTTCATGAAGATGCGGATGAGGTTGGAATCGAAGAAGGCCTGCAGTCGCTCCGGCGCAGTGAGAAAGTCCATTGCCTGCGTGGTCGGCGGGGTGTCGAGGATGATCCGGTCGAACTCCGCCAGACTTGCGATCTCCTGTAGCTGTTGCATGGCGGCGTATTCCTGGCTGCCCGACAGACGACCGGCGATGTTCTGGTAGAGCCGGTTGTTCAGGATCTGATCTTTGCGTTGCGCGTTCGGAGCGTGTCGCTCTACTGCTCGATCCAGCGTGTTTCGAACATCGAGCATCATGGCATGCAGTTCACCGCTCACGGGAATGCCGCCTGCTTTCAGCCGCGGCGTCACATCCTCTGCTTCGGGACCGATCCCCTCGAGTCCCAGTGCGGCGGCCAGCCTTCTGGCCGGGTCGATCGTCAGCACCAGCGTGCGGTGTCCTTCGCGCGCCGCGGCAAGGCCCAGGGCCGCGCTGACGCTGGTTTTGCCAACCCCGCCGCTGCCGCCCACAATCAGAATGCGATGCCGGTCGATGCTGGTCTCGATCATCGCTGGTCCTTCAATACATCGATCATGGCGCCAAGCAGTTCGGCTTCGTCGGCGGCCGGAATCCAGGGTGCATGAAACATCGGAACCTCGTTCGCCGAAAGACGGCGAAGACGCGCCTGCTGACTGCACCGCCGCCGTTCCAGCCAGGCCAGATGACTTCGGGCTTTGTCGCCGGCGCCTTCGAGTGAATCGTCCAGCTCGTCGTCGGGATTGCCGGCCAGCCATTCGTGGTAGCGTGGTTTCTCCGCCTGGCCGATATCGGGCAGAACCTCGTTGCATACGATTGCTTCGAAGCGATAGGGCGTTTCATCGTGCACGCGCTCCAGAAGTTCGCATGTCTCGTCTACCGGCAGCTCGTCCAGCGTCGTGACGGCGACCAGCCCGGTCCCGGATCGGTCGCCGAGAATTGTTTCGATCTCGCGGGCGCGATCGGCCACGTTGCCGCTTTTGACGATATCCTGCGCCGCTTGCGGGAAGCGCAGCATGGCCAGCGCGTGCCCGGTCGACGGGGCGTCCAGCACGACCCGGTCCCAGTAGGGCTTGCCGCCGCGCCGGCGACCGAGTTCGTACCAGATCTTGCCGAGCGGGATCAGCGAATCCAGTCCCGGCAGCGCACCGGTCAGCACCTGGAACAGGGTATTGCGTGCGATCAGCCGGGTTACAAACGGAATCTTGAACGCAACGGCCAGGTATTCCTCGATGGCCGGCTGCACGCGCAGATTCATGCCCCAGAGCGAGTCGCGTACAGGCGCCAGCTGATAGCGCGGCTTGAAGCCGGTGAAAAAATGCCCGCCCCGGGGAGATTCCGACATTTCCACCCACAGCGTGCGCTCGCCTCGATCGGCAGCCCGCGCGGCCAGCGCTGCACTGATCAGGCTCTTGCCGACACCGCCTTTGCCGGTGACGAACAGGAAACGGCGGTCGAAAACCGCGCCGAGTTCAGGCTCGAACAATTCGTCGGACAAGGGGTTCACGCGCCCGCGGACTGGCTGGCAAAGCGGCGGCATTGTCTTCGAAGTCGCTGTAGAAGACCTCGGTCTTCATGCGGCCAACGACATTGTAGGAGGCGTCGATCGTTTTCTTGATTGATACAGCGATGATCGATTCATCGCAATCTCCGTGCGCTTGTCGGTATTGTCGGCGCAAAAGGTCCTGGCACGGCCGGGCTCAGCGGCGATGGCGCAGCCAGTTGAAGAAATAAAGCCGCAAGCCGGGCACGCGCAACAGCCAGCCGAGCCAGCGTCGGCGTCGGGCCGAATCGATGTCGATGATGGGCACCCCGCGCGACGAGACGGTCATCGCCTGGTCGCTGAGCGCAAGACCATCGGCGAGTCGCCGCAGATTATTCAGGCCGCGATAAGAGCGCGGAAGCTGGCGGAAGACCGCCAGCGAAGTGGTATCGACTCGCACGCCCCGACCGCGAGCGCGCACGCTGATCGAATCCGACCCGGCCTGCACGGCCACGTCGGCATCGATATCCAGCGGGCCGGGCATTTACTTGGCCGTGCCCTTCAGATCGCGGGCGCGAATAATCAATTTGCCGTTCATGCCCCAGCGTGCATGCTCGGCGTTGTCGCCGGGCCCGGAAGGCACGTCGAGAAGAAAATTATCGAACTCATAGGTGATTTCCGCATTGCGGCCAGTGAGCTTGTCGTAAAGGCTGATGGCCAATTCGGACCAGTCTTTCGGATGTTCGGCGTTCTGCTTTTCTGCCATGGATACACTCCTCTGCAAACTTGCGTAATCAACCAGGCTACAACATCAACGCGCCATTGAAACCATCTGATCCGGCAACTGATGATCAGGTCAATATGTCGCCTGGGCTTCGCCTCAAACAATCCCATAACAATAGTGAAACGCTTGTGAAATCCAGCGCGCGCGGGCCGCCGAACCAGCTTGTTCCAGCAATGCCATCAGCCGCTCTCGTCGCGCATTTCCGCTTCCAGCTCCTCGGCCTGCACGCCGATCTTGCGGGTCAATCCATTGAACAACACCAGGTGCGGCAGAAACATGGCGTACCAGTACAACAGCCCCCATATACCGGCCGGATGCCAGGTAGCGGTGGCATGAATCCGTGTGCCGCCTGCCTCCGGCACGGCGGCGAGCTCCAGCACTCCGTCACCGGGTGCTTTCATGCCGAAACTCAGCGTGAAACGTTCGCCGGGCTCCATCGCGATGACCTTCCAGGAATCGATCGCATCGCCCAGCTCGAACGTCTCCGGATCGCGCCGGAAGCGGGTTCTGCCATGACCGCCAAACAGCCAGTCAATCCATTCTCGAATCGTCCAAAGGATGTTCATGTAGAAATAACGGTTATCGCCGCCGATGCGGGTCAATATTTTCCAGACCGAGTCCGGGCTGGCGCGGGTCCAGTAGTCGCCTGTAGCCTGCTTGCCGTAGTAGGCGCTGGTGTGGTTCAGCCCGCGAAAGATCAACCCGCCTTCTACCCAGCGCGTATAAACGCCCTGGTTACGTTCTTTTTCGAACACCGCCTGGGTCGCCTCGTGGTAGCCCAGCAGTCGCTGCGGCACCAGTTTGCGGATTCGAGCGTCGTCGGCGCCAAGGTCCTGGCGCATGCCTTCAATCAGGGCCCCGTAGATACTCGAAGGCACGGCGCTGACCAGCGGCAGGAATACGGCGGCCATCTTCGCGGTCAGGAAAGGGATACGCAAAATCTTGCGCGGCTTGATCCCGCCAACCTCGGCGATGATCCGCATCTGGTCGGCATAGGTCAACTCGTCCGGTCCCCCGGCGTCAAGAATTTCGCCGGCAGCTTCCGACAAAACAGCCAGTTCCATGGCGTACTTGCAGATGTTCTCCAGGGCTATCGGCGGTGAAAGTCGGTCCACGCTGGGGGGCGAAACCAGGAAAGGAAGATGAAATACGCAATCGCGCATCACCTCGAACGCGGCCGAACCCGGCCCGACGATGATTGCAGAACGGATCTCCGTGACCGGTACCTTGCCTTCGCGCAAGGTGTCGCCGATCGCCTTGCGCGCCATGATGTGTTGCGCGTCCGAAGCTTCGGGCACCAGGCACCCGATGTAGACCACCCGATCTATCTCGGCCGCTGCAGCGGCTTCGGCGAAATTGCGTGCGCCGTCGATTTCGCGCTGCAGGTAACCCTTGCTGTCACGCATGGCATCGACAAGATAAAAGGCCACGCGGACACCGTCGAAATTTCCGACCAGGGTTTCAGGCTCGAGCACGTCGCCCTGGACGATCTCGCAATGCGGCCAGCGCTCGGGCCAGCGCCGGCCGTCCAGCTTTTCCGGGGTGCGCGCCATGGCCCGCAGCGGAATGCCCTGGTCGAGCAGATAAGTCGTCATGTGTCCACCCATGAAGCCGGTGGCGCCGCTGACCAGCCACGGTCTGGAATCGCCAGGCGACCGCTCAGCGGTGGTGGTATCGTCATTCATGGCGGAAACCTTCGAGTCAGGGATGGCGTAATTCGCCGATATTTTCAGGACAAAATGATAATTATGTGATTACAGGCAGCAGTGAGCGAACGCGCGTTTATAGCGTCAGCACTCGTCTCGAAGTCGACGCGCCATGCGTCGCGCCGCCGATTTCGAACAGCGGGTGGCGGAAACAAGTTCGAAACATCGAATGACTGCCAACGCGAATGGAAGCCGGATATTCGATCGCTTCCCGAACCATACCCCAGTGGGCCGCGGTGGCTCGGCGTCCCCCGGCATGCGCTGGGGATATGGACAGGGCCGCGGTCGCTATTGAGATGCGACGGCCACGCCTGCATCGATCATTTCGCTGCGGATGCCTTCCATGCGCTTCCGGTTCTTGCCCAGGTCCGAATAGCCTACGCGAGACGCCGATCGCATGTCGATCCGGCGTTCCTCGCCCTTCAACAGGAATTCGAGGTCGTCGGTGAACCGCAGAATCCGCGTGGTCGCCTCTGCACGAATGTAGTGTTCTCCGGACGCGGTAATCTTGATGCTTCGATCCGCTGTGAGGATGTCCTTCAGGGCTTGCCAAGCCGCGTCTGGATCGCCGTCGATCGTGATCGGAGCGATGTAGTGCGAGTCGCCGGTATCGGCGCTGGAGACGCAGTTCGGGCTCGATGGACAGCGGTCCAATTCAGTGACGGAGGCGGGGTCGACGTTGTTTTCCGGCATACCTGAGCATCCTGTCAGCAAGAGCGCCACGATCAGCGCGTAAGAGATTCGTTGAATCATGATAAGTCCAGTTCCCGATTCGATGATCGAAGGCACGACGTGTATCGGACGTTGCGATGCGGCAAGCGTGCCCTCTACACGATACCCGAGATCGCATGAACCGTCAGGCGCCCAGCGCTGTCCGTTCACCGGATGCGGCGACGGACCATGCGTGAGCTTCCCGAGCTTCCGGACACCCACTTTCAACCCGCCTTGCCGGTCAGCGAATCCTGACCGCGCTATCGGAAAATTGCTCGAATCCGTGTAGGAAATTTCCTGCGCCATGGCTGTACGGTGTCTCCTATCCGGTTTCTCGGTGCGGTTTTTCCTCCGCTGTTGGCATTCGGGGAGGCGGGCGCTTATACTTCCGACTCTCCGTCGGCTTGCACAGGAATCAACGCGTAAAAGGAGGTCGACATCGAGATCGAGGGATTCTTCAGCTCCGTATTTCGTTATTTTTACCGCCGCCGCCATCCCGCACCACTGGAACCAAGCGAGCCGCGCTTCAAGTGGATGCCGAAATATACGGTGCCGGTCCGGATGCCCGACTCGGTCCTCGCTGTTGAGAAACCTCGCGATGAACTCGTCGACGGAGCATGAACCATGAGTGACGATCTGCTGACGCGCAGCACTGCGCATTGGTCCGAAGACCGCCGTGCCGGAATGGACGCGTTCTATCGCCTGGCGACCGACGACTATCGATTTCTTGCACAGGCACGCGACTGGGCGGCCTGGTTGTCGGAAGCACAGTTTCAAACCGGAGGCCGCGGCTTGCGGCTGATGGATGTAGCCTGCGGATCCGGCAAGTTTCCGAACGCGCTGGTGCGCCATGCCGGGGTGGGCGAAGCCGGCTTGCTCCCGATAGCCACCGACTTGCTTGACCCGTCCGCCTTCTCCATCGCCGAGGCGCGCGCGGCCTTGCCCGCGCCGTTCACGCCGGCCGCCGAACACCTGACGACCCTGCAGGATTTCATCCCGCCATCCGACGGCTATGATGTCGTCTGGGCGACCCATGCGCTTTATGCGGTGCCCGCGGATGAATTGCCCCTGGCCGCGGCACGGTTCTGCGCCGCAATTGGCCGAACGGGCCGCGGCCTGATCGCCCACAGCGCGGCGGCTGGGCATTACATAGAGTTTCATCGTCTGTTCCTTTCGGCTTTCGGCGCGGCGAACGCCGAGCCCTATATCAGTGCCGAAATGCTGGCCGATGCCCTGCGCGCGGCCGGCGCGACCGTCGCGGTGACCGAGTTGCGCTACGACAGCACTGCGCGGCCGGATGATACGAAAGCGGTGGAAGGCTACCTGCAGCGTTGCGTGTTCGATGATTCTGTATCGATGGCGCGGATGGAGAACGCGTCCGGGCTGGCCGACTATCTGGCCGCGTGCCGCACCGCGGCAGGATGGCGCTTCCCGCAGATTGTCCACCTGATCGACGTGTCCCCCTGAGCCTGGTCAGAGAACGCAAATCAATTCGCAACTCAATCAACTCAATCGGACATGCAGTTCCCCGGGAGAGGAAGGCGACACGAAAAACGGGACGGTCGCAGTGGATCGGGTAGTGAATAATCCGGCCTGAAGGAAGTTATATCCATCGAACCGGGGAGCAGTTCGAGGATCGAATCGCTCGAATGACCAACCCCCCCCCGGACAATCGTAAGAAAAAAAGATGTGATAATCTCCGGATGGCTGTAGCGCATTGTCTGAAAGGAAATGTTTTTCGGTCAGGGCATGCAACGAGAACGCGGAGAAATTACATGGCCATCATGGCGAACCGATACCGAGTGATCCTTCTGTTGTTTCTGGCCGCAGCCATTTGTTACGCTGCCGGTTTCATGGGCGGCTTCTGGCTCCTGATTGCGATCGGGGCGGCATTCGAACTGGCTTTCTGGTTCGAATTATTCTCCGGTAGACAGCGCGGTCGATCGTCTGACCGGTAATGTCCGCGGAAGGGAAAGCGGAGAAACCCTGATTCGGAAAGGCTGACGCTTGTCGCCAGGCGGGTCTCAGGGCTCTCCGAAAACCCATGTGGGACGCGGCGTGGACGAGATTGCGCCGGCGGCATCGCGCGGCGATCAGGGCGATGTCTGCTTCGTTGCCCGCTTGTACGGCCAGGCGTTACCGGGATTGACGTTTCCCGACGTTGCGCAGCCGAACCGGCGTACGCGTTATGATGGTATCGAGTCGCGTTTGCCCGAGCGCAATCAGCACGACACTGTCATGTGTTGCACAAAAGTGGATTGCACAAAAGCTCGGCTCATCGACTGCCGATGTTTTTCAGTACGGTCGGAATTTCAAAGTACCGTAAGCACAAACAATTTGGAATTTATTCGATGAACGGGAGCCTGCGGTGAACCTGCGCACCTTCGCTATCGCTTTGCTTTTCTTCATGCTGCCTGGTCAGGCAGTCGGGGATGACGCGGACATCGAAGCGCTCGTCGCCGAGCTCGAACAGGTCAAGGGACGACTCGCGGAACTCGAACAGTTGCGCCAGCGCGTTCGCACGCTTGAAGCGCGGCTGGAAGAAGCGAATCGATCGGTCCCTTCTGAATCGGCCACCGCCGAGGGGATGGAAAAACGCGACGTAGCGAGCACTTCCTCTGCACCCGAGCCGGAGCCACCGGCAATCGACATCGGCGGCGCGCTTCGATTCACGACCTTCGCTAACGGCAGCGTCAAGGGGCAACGCGGCAAGAGCGGGCTGGATCTCTTTCGGTTGAGTGCCGACGGCAGCATCGACAACATCCTGCTGTCCGCGGAATACCGCTTCTATCCGTTCATGGATACGATTCACCATGGCTGGCTCGGCTATAAGTTCGACGACGAAAGCCAGCTTCAGGCCGGGATAACTCGAGTGCCCTTCGGCATTCTTCCCTACGCCTCGCACAATTTCTGGTTCGGCGTACCTTATTACCTTGGCCTCTCCGACGACTACGACCTCGGCGTGAAATACGTCCGGCCAAACGGGCCCTGGGACCTGCAGCTCGCATTCTTCAAGAACAGCGAGCTCAGCAATTCCGCCGATCTCGGCCGCTACTCCTACGACGTGGTCTCCGCCGGTACGGCCCGCAATGAAGAGACCAACCAGTTCAACGCACGCGTCGCCTACACATTTGGCGCGGGCACGACCTGCAGCCATGAGGTGGGCGTTTCGGGGCAGTGGAGCGAGCTGTACAACCTAGACACGGAGAAACGCGGCGACATGTGGGCCGCAGCCACACATCTCGACACGCGCTGCGGGCGCTGGAATTTCCAGCTCGAAGCGGCGCGATATGACCACAACCCGGTCAACCCGGCC
>Ga0209948_1000690_pt1 | contig 9805 bp, 3 predicted proteins | sample SalPonR2_C_D2_MG_FD_185709 | JGI IMG/M metagenome (GOLD analysis project Ga0209948, IMG submission 185709) | Salt pond soil microbial communities from South San Francisco under conditions of wetland restoration - Salt Pond MetaG R2_C_D2_MG... ... | reverse complement strand
ATAGAATAAAGAGAGCTATAGAAGATATCAAACCAGAGAGAATATTTATAGATTCGATCAGTCAGTTTAGATTCCTTACAAATGATGAATACCAGTTTCATAAACAAGTACTCAGTCTTATGAGATATCTAAAGGAGGAGGACACTACTGCACTTTTTAGTTCAGAAGCCAGTCAAGATAATGCTGATGATGATCTACAGTTTTTAAGCGATGGAATTGTACTTCTTGAAAAAGAGGAAAAAAGAAGACATATAGAAGTTCAAAAATTTCGGGGGTCGGATTTTCATAGTGGTAAACATAGTATGAAGATCACAGACAATGGAATCAAAATATTTCCTGTGTTTTTATCCAAGAATACAGAGCGTAAGAGTCTTGGAAACAAGCTGAGTTCAGGAATTCCAGAAATTGATCAGTTATTGAAGGGAGGAATAGAAAGTAGTACTACAACTTTGATATCAGGCCCTAGTGGTGTGGGTAAAACCACACTTGCGATACAATTTATGAAAGCAGCAGCAGGCAGGGGAGAAACTTCGATAATATATGCTTTTGATGAAAATGAACAGACCATCGTTAAAAGGTGTAGTTCAATTAACATCCCCATAGATAAAATGATTCAGAAAGGCAGTTTATCCATTCACCAGATAGAACCATTGCAATATACTCCTGAGGAGTTCTTTCATACTGTGAAAAAAGAGGTAAACGAGAAAAATGCAGAGATAGTTATGATAGATAGCCTGTCTGGATATAAATTGTCACTTAGCAAAAAAAGAGACATATCAAAAATGATGCACATATTGAATCGCTCTTTAAATAGGATGGGTATCAGCACAATCTTGACAAATGAAATCCACGAGCTTACCGGAGATTTTAAAATATCAGATATTGACATCAGCTATCTGGCCGATACTATTATATTTTTAAGATATCTTGAAATAAAGGGTCAGATCAGGAAGGCCCTTGGAATATTGAAAAATAGATTATCAAATTTTGAGAGAAACCTTAGAGAATTCGAAATTACAAAATATGGAATCAAAGTTGGCGAACCATTAAACAAACTCCGTGGTATATTACAGGGCACCCCTGAGTTTATTGAAAAAGAAGAGTGAGTAGAATTAATAATATGTCTAATTTTTATTCATTACAATCTTAAGTCCCGAAAATAGAATCAGTCAATAAATGAAACGATATATATGAGTAAAAATATTGCAATATCAATTAGTAATAAAAGAGACCAAAACTTACTGAAGGATATATTAAAAAAATGGAACTATAAGCCTAATATAATTGAATTCTCTGACTTTGCTACTAATCTTGAGAAAAAGTATGACCTTTATATAATCGATAAAAAGGCGCTTGCCAGAAATAGAAAAGAAATAAAGATAATAAAAACAGGAAGTGATACCTTTCTTCCCTTTTTATTGCTTACCGCAGGTAGTGAAACCAATTATCATAAAAATAACATCTGGAAATTGATAGATGAATTCATTTCCACTCCAATAAAGAAAGAGATACTCAACGCTCGGATTCGTATTTTATTGAGGGCGAGGAAATTCTCAGAAGAAATGAGGGAGAGATATTTTACACTTGTAGAACAGAGCCCTGTTGGAATAGCAATAATCAAAGACCGTAGAATAGTATATACGAACCCCAGATTGTTAGAAATATCAGGTTATCAAGAGAACAAATTAATTGATAAACAGCTAGCAGACTTGATAGATACTGAATATAGAGAAAAATATTATAAAACGGTCCTTTCTAATGAAGAAGGCAGCAGGGAAAATATCGAATGCAAGCTGTCTACAAATAGTGACTCTCAATGGGTTGAACTTTCTGCACAAAGAATAAAATATAAGGGTGATAAAGCTTCTCTAGTAATTATTAGTGATATAACCAAACAGAAGATAAAAAAACAAAATGAGTATCTAAAACATAAGGAACAGGAATACGAGAAAATATTCAACGCCTCAGAAGATGCAATGATTATGATAAAAGACTCAAAATTATATTTGGTGAACCAGGCTTTTACAAATTTAACTGGCTATAACAAGAAAAGTTTATTAGGTAAATCAATTGATCAAATTCCAATTTTTGGAGAATTAGAACAAAATTTGATGGATATTCAGTTAGATGATGAAAATGAGATAGAATTTGAATCCAAGATAAAAACTTATGGTGCTTCGATACGGTATATAAAATTTCATTTAATTAAAATAAATATAGATTGGGAAACGGCTTATATACTTATATTAAGAGATTTTACAGAGCAAGTGGAATTAATTCAAAAATTAGAGAGAATTAAAGAAACAGAAGAAGATACTGAGGGAATGGTTAAAATCTGTTCCAATTGTAAAAGAGTCAAAGACGAACAGAATGATGAAGAAAAATGGATAGAACCAGAAAAATATGTGACTGAATATTTAGCTGATATAAAATTTTCTCATGGCGTTTGTCCTGAATGTACAAAGGAGCTATATCCCGACTATAATAAAAAAAGAGCTGAAAACAAGGAAGAATAATGATAGTATTTTTGATCATATTAACGTGTCTTGTTATTATTTTATTTAATAGAAAAATATTAATATAACATCTCAGAGTAAAATCACATTCCATTCTTGCCTCAAATAATTAGATCAGTGTGCTACCCAATTTTATTCCTCTTCATGTCTATTTTTTCTTTACTTGTAATATCTCAAATTTGGTTGACTCCTCTGGCCCTGGTTTATCACTGCTTATTTATTTTCATTTGCAAAAGAACCCAATTGATAGTATCTTAAAAAATAGATATTACAGTAACATCCGGTTTTTAAGAAGGGGAATCAGGATGGAAGAATTAGAGGATATAGAAGACTTAGAAATTAATCCAAAGTTATTACTGCAGGGAGCTATCAATGCTCCAGACGGCATTTTTCTGCTCAATAAAAATGGCAAAATTGCATGGGCTAATAAAAAAGCCTATGGGAAGCTGGGTTTTAAAAAATCTGAACTTATAGGTAGCAAGATATTTAATATAGATCCTAATTTTTCAGAGGATGATTGGCAAAATCACTGGAACAAAGTAAAAAGAGAAGATGAGGTTACTGTAGAATCCCAACATTTGAAAAAGGATGGTTCCAAAATACCTGTTGAGCTTTCAATTAATCATCTAGATTATTCAGGTGAAGAGCTGCATTTAACTTTTGTCAGAGATATAACTGAAAGAAAAGCAAAACAAAAAAAGATTGAAAGAGCTTATAAAGAATATAAGGAATTGATAAATGGTATGAAAGATACTGCCTGGGTTCTTGATTTTAATGGTAATTTTTTAGATGTGAATAATTCAGCAGTTGAACAACTTGGCTATTCAAGAGCAGAACTACTTGATATGACTCTAATGGATATTGATAGTGCTCTCTCTCCAGACAAAATAATGAAATTAATCAAAAATATTAAACAAGATGAGACCCAGCGTTTTGAAACTACCCATATGACAAAAGATGGTAAGGAAATACCGGTAGAAATCATTCAAGGGTTGATAAACTATCATGGAGAGAAAGCAATATTAAGCATTGCAAGAGATATAACAAGACAAAAAGAGATGGAAGACAAGCTAAAGGCAAGTGAAGAAAAGTACAGAACAGTTTTTGAAAATACGGGTACCGCAACGGTTATAATTAAAGAAGACACAACAATTACATTAGTCAATAGAAAATTTGAAGAATTGTCCGGATATTCCAGAGAAGAAATTGAAGGCAAAAAGAGCTGGACTGATTTTGTAGCAAAAGATGATCTGGAACGACTCAAAGAAATACATAATAAAAGGATTAAAAATGAAGAGAAAGCTCCAAACAAATATGAGTTTGATTTTATAGATAGAAATAACGAAAAACATAATATTATCTTAATAGAGGAAAACATTCCGAACTCAAAAAAATACGTATCTTCTTTGACTGATATTACAGAAAAGAAAAAAGTAGAGGAACAGCTGCAAAAAAGTGAACAAAAATATAGAAGACTGGTAGAGACTACAGGCGATATAATTTTCATACATGATAATAAGGGTATAATTAAATTCGCAAATCAATCCACTCTTGATTTTTTTAATTATGATCAAGAAGAAATAATAGGAAAACATATTACAGAAATTATTCCTGAAAGTGAAATAGAAGATATGCTCAATAGAAAGAAAAGAAGAATAGAAGAACAGAGCAAAGAGAGATTTCATTTTGAAAGTACTCTTCTCAATAAAAATGGAGAAAAAATCGCCATAGATGTACAGATTACTCCATTTTTTGATGAAGGAGAGTATAAAGGAGAATTAATTATAGCAAGAGATATTACACAAAGGGTTAAAGCTGAAGCAGAAAAAGAAAAACTCCGGAAACAGCTATATCAAAAACAGAAGCTGGAGTCAATAGGGACTTTAGCTGGTGGCGTTGCTCACGATTTTAATAATTTATTAACTGTAATTCTAGGAATGTCAGACCTGGCGAGAAAGCAAACAGATAAACCTAAAGCCAAATCTAGTATTCAAGAAGTTCATGAAGCCGGTCAAAAGGCTGCTAAACTAACTGACCAGTTATTATTGTTTAGTCGTGAAAAAGAAACTGAATTTAAAATAACAGATTTGAATCAAGTTATTATTGATCTAAAAAAAATGTTGAATAGATTAATAGGGGAGGATATAGTTGTAGATACTTTTTTTGAAGAGGATATATGGAATATAAAGGCTGATGAAGGTCAGATTGAACAGGTTATTACTAATATAACAATCAATGCTCTTGATGCTATGCCTGAAGGAGGAACTTTATATCTATCTACTCAAAATATTGTTATTGATCAAGAAAAAGCTAAAGCCACAAAAGATTTAGAATCAGGTAGATATGTATGCTTTGAAATAGAAGATACCGGGCACGGAATGGATGAAGATACTCAGGAAAAGATATTTGATCCTTTTTTTACTACCAAAGGAAGAGCAGAAGGAACTGGTATGGGCTTATCAGTAGTGCACGGTATAATTAAAGAACATAACGGAACCATAAAAGTATATAGTGAGCCTGGAGAGGGAACAGTATTTAGAATATATATTCCTACAACAGAAGAAGAAAAGGGAAAGAACGGAGTTAAAAGATTAGATAATCTTGATCAATATAAAGGAAGCGGTGAAGCTATTCTTGCGATTGAAGATGAAAAATCCGTTATTAGATATTTGAAAAATATACTGAAAAGGTATAATTATAACTGTATATGTGCCAAAGTTTATAACGAAGCATTGCAAAAATTCAAACAGAATAAAAAAGCAATAGATTTAGTGATCACCGATATAATAATGCCAGGCAAAAATGGTTGGGAGATAGCTGAAGTATTGAAGAAAAAAAAGAATGGCTTAAATATTATTTTAACCAGTGGCTATTCAGATCAAAAAATTAAAAAGTCCGAAATAGAAGCAAAAGAATATGATTTCATTCAAAAACCATTTGATGTTCAGGAGCTGCTGGAAATAATTAGTATTAATATATAAGATGAGAGAAGTGATTATTAGTAGATAAACTTTTTGCTAATTTCTTCGACCGGTAGAATTAACAAACTACATTTATCCTCACTAAATAGCTCATTTTTCACTTGTCTAACTGCTGAAAGATCAAATACATTCTATAAGGCCTTGCACAAAAATTTATATTGTATCCTAAACCTGAAAAATTCATTACGATTTCCCTTAGGTCACATAGGACTCCTTGGGAGGATCTCTAGCGAGGCATTTTTCACACAAGGCCTGGGGGTTACCTTAAAATTATTCATCGTATATTAAATGAGTATTTGAAAAGAGAAAATAAATTAAGAAGTTTAAGGTTCTTTGATGTGGAGGAAGGTGAGAAAGCTGGATTATTCATTGGTTTTTTAAAACCGAGAGTCATGTTCAGCCCACCTTCCCCTAGAACCTGAACAGTACAATAGGCTTCGAGCCTGAATCTTGTACTGCGATGATAGGTTATTTCCACATCAATAATCTAAAAATAACGAGGTGAAAATGAAATACTTAAAAGTAATTGGAATTGATGTATCAAAAGAGAAGCTGGATATAAGCATCTACAACGGTGAAGAACATGTCCTGGATAGTATCGAAAATACTTGTAAAAGTATTCAAAATTATCTTGATCAATGGGAAGACAAAAAGGAAAATTTACACTTTGTAATAGAAGCAACGGGTATTTACCATCTTAAATTAGCTGATCTGCTCTATGACAATGATTTTAAAGTATCTGTAGTAAATCCATTGAAAATTAAAAAGTTCGGCGAAATGAAGATGTTGAGGGCCAATACAGACATAACAGCCTCCAGAAAAATTGCTGAGTATGGTTATAGTCAGAAACCAAAGTTGTATGAAAAAACCACAAAGAATAGAAGAAAATTAGTAAAGATAATGAAAACAATAGATGGACTGAAAAAGACCAAAAATGATAACCGAAATCGATTAGAATCAATCAAGAATGATAGTATAGAATATGAAGATATAGAACAGCAACTTGAAAACACAATAAATCAGATAGAGGATTCAATAAAAGAATTAGAAGCCAAGGCCCGTAAATTAGTAAAGGAAAATTATTCTAAAAAGCGGAAACAGATGCTCAATATTAAAGGTGTGGGAGAAGTAGTATCTACAGCAGTTCTCGGTTATTTTGGTGGTTTTGAGGACTTTGATAATGCAAAGCAACCAGTTGCTTATGTTGGCATAAATCCCAATCCAAGGGAATCAGGAACAAGTGTGAAAGGTGAAGGAAATATAAGCAAGAAAGGGGTAAAATATCTTAGGTCTAAATTATATATGGCAGCCTTATCTGCTAGTAAGCATAATCCTTCCTGTAAAGCTTTAAAAGAGCGAATGGAGAAAAGAGGAAAACATCATGACAAAATTAGAATTGCAGTAGCAAGTAAATTATTGAGACAAATTTTTGCAGTAGTAAAATATGATAGAGAGTGGGATCCTAATTATGAAAAAAGATTTAAATCATAGAAAAAATCATATATTTTCTTGATTTTTGATACAGTACATGACTCTGCTAATTTTAGAGCCTAAACCAATTAAATATATGATTATATACTTACCACCCTAGAAAAACTCAGTTTTTAGAGCCATGAATAATTTTAAGGTAACCCCCAGGGCCTTGTGTGAAAAATAAATCGTAATGAATTTTTCAGGTACAATATTTTAACTTATTTAGAAAAGGAACAAGGAAAAAACCTATCACAAAATTTATCTTAACTATATGTTCATTATCTTTCCCAATTCTCTTTGTTTACTAACTGTATTTTAAAATTATATCAAAATTTTATTTTCTTCAAACGATATTTTATAACTGTGATTAACATCACAATTTAGAAAGAACAATTTAAATGAGCTACTACGGGGAAGAGCCCCGAGGTAGCTCATTTTATTATTGTAAAATGTATTATTTAATCAAAACACATTTTTTAACTTCGGTAAAGTTCTCAGCATTTATTCTGTAGAAATATACTCCCGAAGCTACATCTGAGGCATTCCATTTTATTTGATGATAACCTGCTTCCTTGCTTGTCTTAGTTAGGGTCTCAACTTTTCTACCGTTCATATTGTATATTGATATTTTAACATTAGATTTTTCAGGGAGACTATATTTGATTGTTGTAATTGGATTGAAAGGATTGGGATAGTTGTTTTCTAGTGTATATTCATCTGGTATCCCTTGATTAGATTCTTGCACTGCTGACTGACTAGATACTTCTATAATGGCTGAAGTTTTCACTTTATCAATTCCATCTGTTACAGAGATTATCACCCGGTACTTACCTTCCTGCTCAGTATTTTTTGACCATACAAATTTTCCTGAAGAATTTATACTTACCCCTTCAATATTTGATTTAGGATTCCATTCCCCATTTGAATACTTTTCTACTTTTTCTAACCTATATTCTGTAGTTTCTTCTGGAGTGAGACCATCAAAATGCCACTCTAATTTCTCATCTTTCCTTATATTAGTATCGGGCAATGTTGAAATAAAGGTTAAATCTTCAGGCAGAACTGTTATTTGAAATTTATCATCTACAGTCTTTCCGTTTGACTCGCCTCTAATTATTATTTCGGACTTACCAAATTGGTTTTTTCTAATATTCAGTATAAGAGTGTTGTCTTCTATCTTTCCTGTCACGAGTGAAGATTTTTCAATATTATATATTAACTTTGTTATTTTATTATCATCATTATCTACATCTTTGAATACTTCACTTAAATCAATTTTTGTATCAGGAGCATTCCTATTTACTGTAGTATCTGGGATCGGATTGGCTACCTGAGGTCTCCCATCGTGATCATTTTTAATTATATATACTCCTCCTTCCTCGTAAGCCATATAAGCATTGTCTTTGCTGGCAGCGACTTCACCGGGAGATCCTGCTGTATAAAAGGAACCAACTTGTGTGGGTTTTTTAGGATCGGATATATCCAATATTTTGAGTCCATCGCTATCAGTTACATAAAGATAGCCCGCATTCATTGTTAAGTCAAGTTGGTTATATTCTGTATAAAGAGAATCAATTATGGTTAGATTTTTAGGGTCGGATATATCTATTATTTTTAATCCTCCCCCCCAATTGTCTGCTACATACGCATAATCATTTTTGACTAATATATCACTAGTATGACCTTCTGTAACCAGTGAGCTGATGAGAGAGAAAGAGTAAGGATCAGATACATCTATTACCTTTATCCCGTCATCCCCGGCTATATAAGCATAGTCATTCTTAATTGCTATACTACGCCCCTCGATGGTAGAATAATATGATCCATATAAAGAAGGACGCTCTGGATCGTATACCTGTACTATTTTTATAAAATTATAGGCATCGGCAGTGTAAGCATAGCCTTCATCTACTACTACATCCATAGTCTGGGTGAGATTGCCAGGTTCATTGTGAGCAAATTGAGTCGCTTTAGTGGGATTGTCAGGGTCGGTTATGTTGACTATTTTCATGCCGTCTGAATATTCAGCCACATAGGCATATTTATCATGAACTGTTACCCCTTTAGTAGATAACCTTGGAGCTGTAGCAATTGAACCAGTTTTATTGAGATTGGCAGGGTTAGATATATCTATTATTTTTAGACCTTTGTCATCTATGACATAAGCATAGTCACCTTTAACATCTATGTGAAGGGCGTCTCCTTCAGTATCGAAAGAGCCAGTCTGAGTGGGGGCGTCTGGATTAGATACATTTGTAATCATTAGTCCTGCCTCATTCTCAGCGACATAGGCATAGCCTTCATTAACTATTACCTCTTCGGTGTGACCCTTGTTATCTGGATTAAATGAACCAGATAGGGTGGGATTGCATGGTTCAGAGATGTTCAGTATCTTAATATTTCCCATCTGTTCCGTCACATAAGCGTAGTTATCTTTGACTGTTATTCTCCAGATATCTTCTTCTAGCTTTAAAGTATCCTCCTGGGTAGGATTGTCTGGCTGGGATACATCAAATATTCGTAATCCTTCAAAATCTGCAGTGACATAGAGATATTGATTTTTTAATGCTATATCTTTAGTAACACCTCCTATATATGGGGCACTAATTTGGCTGGGATCATTAGGATCAGATATATCTATTAATTTTAAATCCTCCATACCATCAGCCAAATAGGCGCAGCTATCATTAACTATGACATTCCAAACCTTATCTTCTGTTGGAATGTGACCAGTTTTACTGGGACTATCAGGTGCGGATACATCTATTATTTTCATCCCTCCCGATTTATCAGCTATATAGGCATAGTCATTATTGACAGTTACTTTCAAGGCCG
>Ga0209948_1000677_pt1 | contig 9878 bp, 8 predicted proteins | sample SalPonR2_C_D2_MG_FD_185709 | JGI IMG/M metagenome (GOLD analysis project Ga0209948, IMG submission 185709) | Salt pond soil microbial communities from South San Francisco under conditions of wetland restoration - Salt Pond MetaG R2_C_D2_MG... ... | reverse complement strand
AGACGGAGTTCGGCACACGGGTCTCAAACGGCTCTTCCCCTCCGGCCTGTTGCATGACCCATCCATCGGTTAGTTTGGTTCTTTTTACATCCATTTATTGTCATTCCTCCGTTTTCTCATGTTTAAAGATAGGCGGGACGAAATCAAAGGTCTCCGTGTTGATCAGCCCCTTATTCGTTATCTTCAACTTCGGGATAACCTCCAGCTGGATAAAGGAGAGGGCCATAAACGGGTTTTTTAACGTACAACCCAGCTTCTCCTTACTGGCTTTTTGTAGTAATCCCTCTTTCTCGATAACATCGTGAAGCGGTAGATCAGACATGAGTCCGGCCACCGGTAATGGGAGTGAGGCAACGATCGCACCATCCAGTGCAACGGACATGCCCCCCTTGTGTTTGACGACATCGTTGAAGGCCACAGCCATATCCTCATCGGATTTCCCGGTTACCGAGATGTTATGCGCATCATGACCGACCGATAGGGCGATGGCGCCCCGTTTCATGCCCGTTCCGCTAACAAATCCCAATGCGTACTGTTTCGTCGGGCTGTATCGGTTGACAACACAGACTTTTGCAGTTTCTATCCCCGTGAGGTCCGGCTCGCCGTTCTTTATCTCAACATCAAAGTGCTTTTCGCCCGTCAGGACAGAGCTGCCCGAGACATTGATGCTTCTGATGGAAGCCTTCACTGCGTCCCGATAGTTAAACTTGAAATCCCCGCTTTCAAAGAAGGGGCAGTGAACGGTGTTTTCGACCGATCTCAATTCAACGGTGGGGAGCGGGAAGTCGGCAATGCATTCCCCGTGTTCGGCAACCACCTTTGCGTCCTTGATGACCGTTTCCGGGAAGAAATCGTTGAGATCCTCGACCACGAGCATGTCGGCTTTGTAGCCGGGCGCAATGGCCCCCATGCTCCTCAGTCCATAATGCCTTGCCGTGTTGATACTCCCGATTCTGATGGCTGTTATGGGGTCTATTCCCCTGTTGATAGTGATCTTGACCATCTCGTCGATATCCCCCTTGACGATGTCCTCGGGATGCTTGTCATCGGTACAGTAGGAGATAAACGGCTGAGTCTTCTCACTGACAATTTCGAGCAGATTTTCCAGATCCTTCTCCCCGCTGCCGTAGCGCATGAGGACCTGCATCCCCTTTGAGAGCTTTTCGCGGGCCTCTGCGGCCGTTGTACTCTCATGATCTGATTTAATAAAAGCGGCAGCGTAGGCGTCGAGGTCCCTGCCGCTCAACCCCGGGGCATGGCCGTCGATCTTCTTGTATTTATGCCGGAAGAGCTCGATCATCGTCAGAAGCTCCTCGTTCTGATTGAGGACGCCGGGATAGTTCATGACCTCGCCCAGCCCGAGCACCCTCGGATGTTTTTCGATGAAGCCGATCATGTCCATGACCTTCACAAAGGCCCCGTTGGTTTCGAACGGTGTTGCCGGAACGCAGGAGGGGAGCATGAAGTAGATATTCAGCGGAACCCCTTCGGTGTATTTCAGAAAAAAGTCCACCCCGTCCAGGCCCGTTACATTTGCTATCTCATGGGGATCGGCGATAACCGTTGTGGTCCCTCTTGAAAGGACGGCCTTGGCAAACTCCCTCGGTTCGAGCATGGTGCTTTCGATATGAAGATGGGCGTTGATCAGCCCCGGTACAAGGTACTTCCCCTTCAGATCCATGATCCGCTTTCCGTCCCTGTAGTCTCCGAGACCGGCAATACGTTTGCGGTATATGGCCACATTGGTCTCTTCGATCTCCCCTGAGAAGACATTCACCACCCTGGCGTTCTTGATCAGCAGATCGGCCGGAACCGTTCCCCGTGCCACCGGAATAATATCTATGGCTCTCATGAAAACTCCCCCTTTTTAATTGTCATTGCAGGAAACCCCGTATTTCTCATCTTTCTCCACATTTCCAAGAGGCTCCACATGAATGAGTACGTCGTATACGTTGTCAACTACTCTTTTTATCTCTTCTTCAACCGTTTTGGCGATCTCATGACCCTCGCTGACGGTGATCTTTCCGTCCACTTCGATGTCCAGATCGATCACAATGAAAGTCCCGATCTTTCTGATCCGCGTTCTGTGAGGATTATGCGCTCCCTTCACATTCTGTACCGCATCGAAGATCTCCCCGTAGGTGTCCGTCTCGGGAACGCCCTCCATCAGTTCGGTGTTTTCCTCGAAGAAAATCTCGATCGCCACCTTGATGATCCAGACGCTGACGGCGAGCGCCACATATTTGTCAAGCACGGGAAAGTTCAGCAGATAGGCCAAAAAGAGGCCGGCAAGCACCGTAACTGACAGGACGACATCGTTTCTCATGTTCTTGGAATCGGCGATCAGCATCGAACTCTTCTCTTTTTTCCCGACCTTGAACTTGTAATAGGCCAAAAAGAGCTTGGCACCGATGGACAAGACGGTAACATAGACGGCAAGGCTTGAAGGAAGAGAACTCTCTGTTCCGGATATAATACTCTGGACAGAGGATATTCCAAGCTGGAGTCCCGCGTAGAAGATAATAAAGGAGACAATCCTTGTGGCAATTGTTTCCGCCCGGCCGTGTCCGTAAGGATGACGGGCATCGGGCGGCTTCTCGATGATCCGGGCAACCCAGAGGGTCAGCAGTGATGTCAGAATGTCCGTGGCACTGTCGATCCCGTCCCCGACAACCGCAAGACTCCCCGATAGAAATCCGATGACTATCTTGAGAAAAGACAGAACGGCATTTCCGGCAACCCCGACCCAGGAGGCCTTTTTAATATTCTTTATTCTGCTCAAATCAACAAACCCGCTTTCTTAGAGTTTTAATCTATCTATTGCTTTATTTTACAACAAATTTAGTTAAAAAAAAAGGATTCTATCAAAACAAAAACCACTGAAGAGATGCTGCATGATATAATAAGTACACTCCTGAAAGGAATGAATCAAATGCGTACGTTTTGCACCGAAGGTCCGATTAATACAGAAAGCAATTACTACGTTCCCCGGACGGAACTAATCAACGAGGGATTGAAAAAAGTCGATGAATGGCGTTATTTCACCATCTTTGCCCCGCGCCAGAGCGGAAAGACGACTTATTTTCAACTGCTGATAAAAGCCATCAACAATCTCAGGGAATCCTTTCTCCCCATCTGGATTTCCTTTGAGGATTATGCCGAACAGACAGAAAGGGAATTCCTGACATCCTTTTCAAACGATATCAATAACGCCCTTGAGGCGATTGATTTCGACTACCATTTTAAAAGGCCTGACAGAATAGAATTGATAAAAGAATCGCTAAAGTCTCTATTTGATTGTTCTAAAAAGGAGATCATCCTGATTGTCGACGAGATAGAGGGGTTGCAGAACAAAACATTATTCAGCAGTTTTATGCATATGTTGCGAAAGACCTATCATTTACGCCAAAGATACCGGATAAGAAGTGTCATACTGACAGGTGTCAGCAACATTACCGGTATCATCCAGGAGACGGCGAGTCCCTTCAACATCTCCGATCAGATCAACGTCCCCTACTTCACACAAGGACAGGTCTTCGATCTCCTCTCCCAGCATGAGGAAGAGACCGGCCAGGTCTTCGAGACAAACGTCAAAGAAGGGATATATGAGAATACAAAGGGCCAGCCCGGTCTTGTCGGTGCGCTTGCGAGAGACCTTGTGGAGAAAAAGTGCCCTGCCGGCGAAAAGATCACACGTGACAAGTTTTACAAGACCATCGATGATTTCACCCGTATCTACATCGACAAGAACATCTCCAACGTTGTCTCGAAAGCGAAGCACTATCCAGCACTCATGAAAGATATCATCTTCGGCGAGGAGATCCCTTTCAACAACCATGACGATAGAAAAAACTATCTGTATGTTAACGGTGTCATTGATGATTGTGAGGGATTCTGCTGTATTAGAATCCCCCTTTACAAGCGGGCTCTTTACGCCGCCTTCAAGCCCATGATCAACGGTGAGCGCGAATACTTCAAATCGCCGGTTGAGACCTACAAACAATACGTGGACGCTCACGGAACGCTCGATGTCAACAAACTCATCAAACGATACATCGCCTATGTCAAAGACAGGGGCAATATCATCTTCTCAGAAGGAAAGGCAGAAGAAGGTATATACCACTACAACATCGACGCCTTCTTCTCAACCTATGCCGAATTTGCCGGGGCAAAAGTCTATGTTGAGACCCCCACCGGCGGCGGGAGGGTGGATCTGCTCCTGATTCAGCAGAAGCGGCGCGACATCATCGAAATAAAACTTTACGATATCGACGAATACGAGGACGCCAAGCGCCAGCTGTACGCATATCTTGAGAGAAGCGGGGAAAGCGAGGGTTTTTTGGTCTTTTTCTCCGAATACCATTCCGATGAAGAATATGCGAAAGAGTGCATAAAAGACAAAACCGAACATATCTGGATCATTCCGGTGAAACGGAACCCGCCTTCAAAGAATTGGAAAACCAAGGACAGGAACGTATGAGAGACGCTGTGGCTCTGGGACGCAGTAGAATGCTTGAAGAGGTGTGAGGCGAAGTGGATAGCGAAACACTGAGATTGATTCAACAGTGTTTTTGGGATTATACTTTGGAAGAAGGATATATAGAGCAACAGATAGAAGCGCTGAGAAACGGGAGGATCGAAGATGAACGCTTTCTTGTGAGACTTCTCGAAAACCTCTCCTGGCATTCTCTTGTTAAAATAATCCCGAAAGAGAGGCTGCTCAAGTTCATCAATCACAGAATCTTAAGTCAAATCAGGTCAAAAAGAAGGAGAGAAAACCTTGAAAACGTTAAAAGCATTTTACTTGACCTTCCTTTACCCTTTTCAAGATGGGATAATATCACTGCTGAAAGAGCTCGACACGGCTTTCTATCTAACCGGTGGTACGGCATTAAGTAGAGGATACTTTAATCATCGCTTTTCCGACGACCTGGATTACTTTGTTAACGCCGATCCGGACTATTTACTGCTGGAATATCCGTGTCGAAGAGAAAGCCTTTCAGCAAGATATTAACAGAATATCCAAAGAGCTACTTGACGGAGTGAATAACACACTCTGTGAATAAAGACGGTGCCATGCCTCCCGGGCACAGCACCGTTCGGGGTTGGGGCTGCGTTAAATGCCTGTATCAGGCACAAATCTTACTGTTTTACCAGCTTGTCGAATCTCAATATCCCCACGCTGAACATGCAGGCGGCGAAGAGCAGCAGGATGAGGACATTCGGCATCACGGTGGACAGTGCCTCTCCCGCGTTCATCTTCTGTATTCCCGTAATAACCCAGTGCTGAGGGGCCAGAAAGGCCAGCTTGTTCAAGAACTCCGGAAGGTACTCTCTTGGAACAAACAGGCCGCTGATCATGCCCGTCGGGAGGATGAACAGATTGGCCCAGGCCCAGAGGAGATTCGGCGTTTTGCACAGACGGGTGATCAGGACGCCAAAGCTCAGATTGACGAGGATGAAGGCTGCCAGGATCATCACCGTTCCCGCTATATTATTGATGAAGACCGGTGCCTTGATGAATAAGGACCCCAGGGTGAAGAGCACAACGGTCTGGACGGCAAATATGATGTACATGGCACTCATCAGTGACCCCGTGAGCTGCGAAGGAGTGTGTGGCGTTGAGTACATCCGGAACAGCAGGTTCTTTCTCCTGAGGTCGATCAGGTCCTGGGAGAGGAAGATGACCGAGAACATCATGAATATGATGACAAAACTGATAACCAGGTAACGGTTCGGGCCTCTTTCAGGTTGCAGGGTCTCGTAGCTGATAAAATCCGACTGAAGAGTGTCGGGCTGCGGACTTCCCTGTAAACCCGCAAGGAGCTCCTTTTGAAGGATCGTTTTGACTATCCGGTTGACCCGATCCATAACGGGCCTTCCCGGAACACTGTCAACCCGGACTGTTTTCATGGATACATCCGCCCCTGCAAGCGCTTCTTCAAAAAAACCCTGAGGGATTGTCAGGACAATGGGGATTTGACGATTCTCAAACGCCTCTCTGGCTTCATCGGCATCATAAGACTTCAGGACATAATGTTCATCCTCATCCAGCGCTTCCACAAACTGCTCCGAGAGTCTGGTCTTTTCTTGATCGACGATGCCAAGTTCGATGACCTTTGTGTTCTCAACGGAACCGGAAATATTGGCAATAACAAAGATAACGATAATCGGCATGGAAAAGACCCCCAGCAGGAGTTTGATATCTTTGGACAGCCGTTTGATAGTCGCCGTAATCAGTGAAATCTTCATCTTTATACCTCCTCTTTTTTCAGGAAAACGACCAGGCCAATCCCGGCCATTGCAAAGGAGATCAAAGCCACAAAGAGCCCTCTCCACATCATGTCATTCAACGGGTTTTTCAGAATCAATGCCTCGTAGAGCTTGAACAGGTTGTAATTTGGAATCATATTGGAAATAGTATCCGCCCCCGCAACCGTATCCGTGGGATAGGCGCCACCCCCGGCAAACAGAAAGATCATCAGGACAAATATGCTAATGAGGATACTGCTCTTATCGGTTCTGCAAAGGCCCATCAGCATGGTTTGAAATCCCGCGATCATGATGCCCTGCAGCGCCATCACGCTAAGTAACGGTACAACCGGGACTTTCAGATTCAGGATAAACCCGAAGACGATGGTATAGTAAAAGCAACACATGACAAATCCGATGAGAAATGTGGAGACGGCGTTGCCGAAAAAGAGTGTAAAACGGTTCGCGCCTGATGCATAGGCCCGCATGACAAGTTTTTTCTCCCTTTGAAGGACGATACCGGTTGAAAAGAAGAGACTGAATGAGATAAAAACCGATATCATGTAGATCTGCATGGATGACAGGGCCTTGGTTTCCTCAACGGGTCGTTGCTCAACATATTCGCCGGCTTGAATCCGGCTGATCTTGCGCTGCAGAGCTTCTATATTCTCATCTTCTTCTCCTTGTCCGATATTGGAGAGTTCACGTTGAATGGTGATACTCAGATTCGTGTCTGCCACAGCCTGAGATAAGAATTGTTGAACCATTTGTTTTTCGATGGTCTCGCCTCCCCGGTTCCGGTAGCTGATCATATACCGACTCTTGGATTCGGGGTCGGAAAGTGCGGTGATAACTACCCCTGCTGTGTTTTCTTCCTGCAGCCGGTCTGCCATCTCCTTTTCCGTCTCGACAGACTGGAGTGCTAAAAAGGGAAAGGCATCACTCTCCAGTGGTTTCAAAAAGCGGGCCATCTCACTCTCCGATGCTTCATTCATCACGTACAGTTTCAGCTCCTTGAATTCAATCGTCTGCTCAATGATATTCTGATACATGATCCCATAAAAGAAACCCAGGCATATGGGAAAGATAACCAGCAGGAGCAGGAACGGCAGGAAATCGTCCATGAAAACCTTGATGTCCTTTCGGATGATGGCGATGAACTGATTCAATCGTCTGTTTTTCATATGGCTCACCCCCTTCAGTCCCTTAACGCTTTTCCGGTTATGCTGAGGAAGACCGTCTCAAGAGTCGGTTCATCGATGGAAACGTTACGGATTCTCATGTTCCGTGTCAGCACCTGATGGATGATCTCCTCCTCTGCGGAGGATTCCGCCGTTTCGCCGGTGCTTGAGGGGTTGAAAACAATCCTGATGGTATCCTCTTCAAGCGAAACCGACTTTACCCCGTTGATGTTCTTGAGTTGCAGGGTCAGATCCGGAGGGATCACGTCCGCTCTGATGAGCATATTGCTCTCGCTGGTGATGGTCCGGAGTATTTCGCGTTTCGATCCTTTGACAACTTCCCGTCCGAGATCCAGAATCATCAGTCTGTCGCAGAGGCTTTCCACTTCCTCCATGTAATGGGAGGTGTAGATGATGGTCATGTTGTTCTTCCGGTTCATCTCCCTGACGGATTCGAGGATGTGATTTCTGGACTGGGGGTCAACCCCCACAGTCGGCTCGTCAAGCACCAGGATTTCGGGTTCATGCATAATCGCGCAGGCGATATTCAACCTTCTCTTCATTCCCCCCGAGAGTTTTTTGACTTTCTGTTTTTCTCTGTCTTTAAGCCCGGCTACCTCGAGAGCCCGGGCGATCCCGTTTCTCAGCTCTGCTCCGCCGAGGCCGTACAATCTGCCGAAATAGGCCAGGTTGTCCTTGACGGACAGGGTATCGAAGAGAACGATGTCCTGCGGGACATAGCCCAAATGCGCTTTGATCTGTTCCGGCTTGTCTTTGACAGATGTTCCACCCACAACAGCCTCGCCGCTGTCCATGGGAATGAGACCGCAAAGAATGTGAATCAGCGTGGTCTTGCCCGCCCCGTTGGGTCCGAGGAGACCGAAGATCTCGCCTTCACCTATTGTCATGGAGACGTTGTCAAGGGCCAGGTTGTCGTCGTATCGTTTTGTGATGTTCTTCAGTGAAATAGTGTACATTTTTCTACCTCCGGTTTTTTATTTTCAAGCTTATTATAAGCAAACCGGGGGGCGGTTGTGAAGTAGCCTGGGGCATGATGATTGAAGAATGGGTATGACTTTGGTCATTTCTTTGGTCCCTTAAACCAGTTTGTTTCGAAAGGCAAAGATGGCAATCTGCGTTCTGTCGCGTAGATTGAGCTTTGAGAGAATCCGGCCGACGTTGTTCTTGACCGTTCCCTCCGTTAGAAACAATCTCTGCGCTATTTCTTTGTTTGTCAGGCCTTTGCAGAGAAGGTCGATTAATGCCATGTCCTTTTTGCTGAGGTTGTATTCCTCGACAACTTTTTCCCCGGCTCCGCGCTTTTCCTGAGAGTCGAGCATCCTTCTGGCGATTTGAGGCCCCATGGCGAAATTGCCGATATGAACGTTCTTGATGGCCTCGTATATCCGATCGCTTGAGCTGTCTTTCAGGATGTACCCGGCGGCTCCGTTCTTCAAGGCGGACTGGATGTAATCATCATCCATAAAGGTTGTCAGTATCAGGACTTTAACATCGGGGTAGGCCTCTTTGATCATCGAAGTTCCCTCCACACCGTCACATTTTGCCATGCGGATGTCCATGAGGACAACATCCGGTGTGTTTTCCCGGCAGAATTGAAAGGCTTCATGTCCGTTGTGGCATGTACCGCTTATTCGGATATCTTCGTAGTTTCCCAGAATAAGGGAAAGACCCTCGCATATAAGCCTTTCATCGTCAACGATCAGCACATTAATCATCACTCATCCCCCTTCTTTTCCTCAGCGGTTCTTCTCGGAAGTGTGATATTGAGTTCAAATCCCTCGCCGGGGCCTGTGAATATTCTCATCTTCCCGTTCAGTGATTCGACCCGTTGCCTGATCCCCTTCAGCCCCATGCCATAATGCAGTTCGGCTGTTCCAACACCGTCATCCTTTATTTGGGAGTAGATAGCGTCATTCATAAACTGAATCGATATGGTGACTTTCGCAGCCCGGCCGTGGCGCAGGCTGTTACTCAGACTCTCCTGGATGATCCGGTAAAGCTGATGACTCTGGTCTGAGTTAATCTTGTACCGCTCCCGGGAGAGGATCAGCCGTGTGTCAACCCCCGTGAGCTTTTTGAAGTTTTTAATCAGTTCTTCGATGGCGAAGATCCCCTCGTATCGTTCAAACTCAATAGGTCTCATCTCGTGAACAATATGACGCACATTCTGGAGGGCCTGATTTGAGAACTGACCTAATCCGTCAAGCATCTTCTCCGCTCTTTCCGGGTCGGACTTGATGATCGATTGGATAGCCTTTAACTGGATAGTCATGGTGGAAAGCGAGTGGCCCGCACTGTCATGGAGCTCCCTGGATATCCGTGCCCTTTCCCGGTGCAGTGTCAGCTCCTCTATGGTCTGAGAGTACTTCTCCAGCTTGTCATAAGCTTCCTTCAGGTTCTCTTCAGAGACGCGCAGTTTGTCGT
>Ga0209948_1000668_pt1 | contig 9939 bp, 10 predicted proteins | sample SalPonR2_C_D2_MG_FD_185709 | JGI IMG/M metagenome (GOLD analysis project Ga0209948, IMG submission 185709) | Salt pond soil microbial communities from South San Francisco under conditions of wetland restoration - Salt Pond MetaG R2_C_D2_MG... ... | reverse complement strand
GAGGGTTGTCCAGTATAAAGTTCCACGCCCCTTCCTTGATTACCGCGTCAAACGAGTTTAGAGTGTGGTCCGAGACGTTGAACTTGCCGTTGAAAAAGTACGCCGCTTGAAAACCTGAAACATCTATAGTATCACCTTCAAGGAGGGTAATATCGTCGAAAGCGTAGGTGAATCTGAACGTCCTCTCCGCAACGATCTCTGCGCTTGAAAACCCAGACAATGCGCCTTCTGCGGCTATGGCGTCTTTACCGACCTCCACGTCTCCGTAAGTAGTAACCTTCAAGTACAGCCTGTGCGCTGTTTCGTACACGTTAAGGAGATACCTGTTCACGTACGCAATAGCAGCCGCCAGCATGTTATCGCGACCTGCAAGGTAGGTGTCAGGACGCTTAAACGTGTCCAAGCCCCACTGCTCTGAGGTCTCTGCGTAGGGCAGCACTTCGCCGTTATACACCCCTTCTGAGCGCGACCACTCATTTCCGTACTGAAGCCCTGGATAAGCAATGGAGGTTATGCCTTCGCTTCCGAATATGAGGCTGAGTCTAGCTATTATTTCGTTCAGAACGAGGTCTCTAGCATAGAGAGCTTCGTCGACGTCGTACGCGTCAGAGGGGACGCTTGAGTCATTCAAGTGCTCAACGTGAGAGGGTGTGCTAAGGTTGTCAGCTGTAGGGTTGTTTGCTAGAGCAACGTCCTCTCCGACCGTGTTGTAGAGCGCGAGCCTGTCGGGGTCCGAGTTCCACACAGATACAATCCTTGATACCAAGGACAGGAGGTTTTTAGCCACGATCAAGTCTCTGTAACTTAAAGCCCTGTCCCTGCGCGTGTATTTTTCGATTTCAGTGACTCCGTCAGGGTAGGCGTCAAGAGGGAGATCAAAGTCGGGCTTATCCAGTTCGTCCTCATCCAGCGCGTGAGCGTATGCAAAGCTTTTGGATATGGGTAGCAAAGCAGCGGACTGTAGAAACGTAGATGACTGCTTGTACGTGGACGGAAAACTTCCGTTAGACGTGTAGTCATCTGCCCACGGACCTACTCGGTTGGCGTACTCGCCGAGCGTTTGATCCGGACGCTCCGTTTCTACGTCTGATATTCTAGCGATATTAGAGTCAGAAGCCGATGTCCCTACTGTTGGCGGCTGAACGTCTGCGTATCCTCCCCAATTATTAAGGTCTGTTCCATCGCCTTCGAGAAGTAAGAGCAGATAGGCGTCTTGGCGCAGATTAGGCGTCACTATTATGTAGGCGTCACCGCCGTTAACATCGAGCTTCATGCCGTCTTCGATGCCTTCGCCTTCATCGGCAACCGTAAATGCGGTTATCGCTCCGTCACGGACAGCGTCAACCGTAATAGAAGCCCCTGTACTTGACCCTCCGTTGTAAAGGTCGTAGGTATTTCCTGCTACGTATCCCCCACTCCCGCCGAATAGTACGTGAACAATACCGCCTGCCTCGATCGAAGCACCTAAGGCGTCAGTGTTGTACCCCGTCGTCGACGCCGTCGTCGTGACTTGATCTATAGTTTTGAAAGAAAAAGAGTTAAAACCCGCACCTGGAGCCGTGACTTCAAAGCTTTTTATGTACCCAGAATCCACAGCTTTGATGTTTATAGTCGCGTCAACTGTGCCCCCTGTTATCTTAGCTTCACCTGTAGTAAACCCGCCAGTGTTTAGGCTGAGCGTGTAGGACGCGCCGCTTTTGAGCTTATCTGCCGTGTGGAGGTAGAGGTAGTCGCCCCGCTGCATAGGCCTGCCTAGCGCCGCCTGTACTAGCGATGCTTCGTTTGTAATAAAGCTTTGAAGGTCTTTCTGCCTGCTTACGATAAGACGGGCATCATCGTTGTACCCAGGGAACAGCCCGTTGTACCCTTTAGCGATCCACCCGTAATTGTTTATCATCTCAGTCGTTCCGTCTAACGGATAAGTCTCCCCTCCTACAGGTTCCCACGGGAGTGGAGATGAGTAGTACCATGAGGGAGCGGATGCGGGGCTGAGGTATAAAGGAGCGTCTTTGGATCCTCTCAAATCATTCACCGATCCGTTCGTTTCGGGAGGGTGTACCTGAACGACGCCGTTGGAGAAGTAAACCCACGCCGTGAACCGTGATGATCTATACAGGACAGGCCATCCGTCGTAGCTTTCGACAGCTAAGTCCCCTTGCTCAGCGTACACCTCCTCGGTCGGAGACCGCCTCCAGCTTACAGCGTACGGAACGTCCGTTGTTCGGCGGGCAGACATCATAAGTGCCCCGTTGTGCGTGTCCAGAATCCGCCGATAGTCTATCAGAACTCGGCTTCCGTAGCGCAAGCGGAAGTCATCGTCGAAGTTGCCTTCAAAGACTATGTCCACACGATCTATCTGTACTCGGTCCATTAAATGTAAATACGGGCTGCGGCACTCACTAAAGCGTCAAAATCGTGAGTCTCTGTGTTATTGACAAGAAGAACGCTGTATGTGTCAGGGTTTGCGGCTAACAGAGGCTGGTTCGGGTTCATGCTTACGACACCTACCCCTTCTACGCCGACTGAGAATACAGGCTGACCTGTAGGTAGGTTTATGTCAAAGTTTCCTGCGTAAAGCCCTACGTAGCACGTAGGTTTGGCTTCATCGCGCTTCACTATCTTTAAGCCTCTGACCTCGATTACGCCGTTGTCACCGGGAGTAAGTACTTTGTCAACTTTGACTTGAACGTACCCGTTACTGTTAAAGAATGAGTCTTCTGTGGCCACGTAAAAGTCATCGTTATACCTTGAGCCCGTAACCTTGAACGTGCATCCGCTGGTTACCGACCGCACGAGGCTCCTGTCTCCCTCGAATACGAGTGAATCCGCCGTGCAGTCAATAAGCTCTACGTAGATACCCACATCGTAGTCTCTCTCCGTCATAAATGCGACGTTAAGCGTCATCCACTGAAAGCGTATCAACTGGTCGTAGCTAAGGACACACGACCCTATCAGTATAGACTGCGCGGCCTTTAACCGAGTCTGTGAGCAGTTCAAGGGAAAAGCATACGTGGTGCGGAAGTTCTGTGCGGTTAGGTAGTTCATTTAGCTCGGATTAACGTCAACGCGGACTGCCCCTGAAACAGTGACTCGTGCCTCAGTAGACGACCATACGACCCATGAATACGTTCCAGGGTCGCTGATTGTAAGAACAGTCTGATAGTCGCGCTGGTCTAATGACGGGGAGGGCGGTATCACTTCAAGTATCCGCTCCTCAGCTAGTACAGCCTGGCTCTCAGGGTCTGTTTGAAAGTTATAGCCCTTGAACAGGCCTAGCTTAACACTGACATCCTCAGGGACTGTGCAGTCTTCTTGCGCAGCGACTTCAAGCAGGCGAAGTTGCAGAAATCGCAAAGATAGCGTAACGAGGGCGTCGTTCGGTACGTGGATTGAGGTCACAATCAGAGCGTCTCCGTCCAGCAGTTTAGTGGCAGGTAGCTGGATAGGTACGTCTATCTTGTCCTCAAGTTGTCTTTCTGTTACGTAAGCCATTAGTCAATAGGTATGTTAAGTGTTTGAAGCCTGCTTTTTGACGGTATCCTGATCCGAAGACCCGGTGTTACCTTAGTGTGTACGTCCATTACGTGATTAACCTCGGCTATGACCCACCACAGCTTAGGAGTACCGTACATCTTGTATGAAATGTCCTCTAGCGATCCATTATCGGACTGCTTTACCTCATAGATGCTATCCGACGAGTCCCTTATCACTACAGGCCTCCTGAGCCCAAAGTACACCTCTCCGTCACGGCGATACGTGGGGGTGTTCTTGAACATCGAGGATCTAGGCAGGCGTAGAGTGTTTTCAGGCATCACATTAACTACGCATCAAACACCACAGGCTCGGATGCCTGCTTGTGCTTGACGGGCTCTATGGGTGGTTTTTGGTCATCGCCGTCTCGCGACACAAAGGGCATGGAGTCTTCACCTTGAGCACTACCTGTTACGCCACCGACAGTGCCGCTCTTGCCTGTGGTAGAAGATACAGCATCAAAGTACGCGCCTGCGGCAGCGTCAGCCGTGTCTTTTGTGCCATTAGGAGGGTGGTCAACCTTGTCCCCATCTATCAGCTCCTCAAGCTCTCGCATGAGCTGAAGTTGTCGGAAGGTGCGTATTCTGCCTTCCTCAAAGCCTGATCGGTAGGCGTAGTACGGAGTTTTATTGCGGTCAAGAGACAGCTTACCCACCTTGAACCCTCGACTCTCCAGCATCTGCAACGGAGCATCTGACTGGTATTGGTCAGCGGTTATGATGCCGAACCTAAACCCGCACATGTCTCTCAGCCAGAAAAAGAACTTCTGCACCTTTTCGAGAGATATAGGCTTAACCTGACCTGCTGTAATAGTGAGTATAAAGTCGTACTCAATCACTAAGCGGTACTCAGAGAAAGGGCGTCCTCCTTTAATCAGACCATCGACCTTCTGCGTACCTACCACGTGGCAGATAGCTAGACCTGCGAGAGACCTTGTCGCCAAGTCAAGGTGTGCGAAGCGCAGAGCGTGCGGATTCCGCTTTGGTACTACTCTGCTGAAGCTTTTGGTCAGAAAGGCTTTGTGGTCTACGAAGTCCCAAAGCTCATAGTTGTTTTCCTCGCTCAAGGGAATCTGAGTAACAAGGCACGGGTTTTCAAGGCCGCTCGCCGTGCTAGCGTCGATCGACCGCTCCACATCTACCATCGTAGAAAACAGCTTGAAGTCTGCCCCCGTGCTTATACCTGAAAGGCTCTGCAGGGCTGTCTTTGTGCGCCTTTTGTACTCGTCGTAGTAGTCCTCGGGTACGAGCTCCGTACTTGCGCCGCTAGGGGCTTCCTCGTGGATGCACTTCTCGCCCTTGTACACAGGCAGAGGGTTTCCTTCCTTGTCGTACCACCCTGCCAGGATGTGCGGCTCCATATTACGAAGACCATGAGCTACCTTGAAGTAATTGCTGCTAAGCGTGAGAGCGTGCCGCTTCACGTAGTAGACAGGGTAGCGGTAAACTTTACCCGTCCTCGGGTCTCCGCCGTTGATGTCCTTGATAACCTTTTCAGTGAACGAGCTCTCATCCTTTGCGGACGAGGCTAGGATTGATATGGCAGGGAGGAACCCTGATATTTTCTGGAAACGGTTTTTGATACGGGTTCTGACTTCGTCGTAAAGCTCGTAAGCCGACATGTCGGGATTCTTCTCAAGGCGCCAGTTACCCTCGTCCATGCAAGCCCCCATAACGTTACGACCGATGACGTGGTGACCTTTAGAACCTGCGTTCAAGATGATGTCGTTACCGAGGGGTATCCTGAAGTTTGCGTACTTCAAATCAGGGTTGTAATGGCACTCCTCTAGGAAGAAGGGCGAGAGGCTCATAAAGTTTTGAAGGTCACCGAACGCCGTTTCAGACACGACAGACTTGGTCAGGGACAGTACCGAGTAGAATATTTTAGTACCTCTTGATAAGCCAAAGAAGTTCTGCGGATTCCTGAGCAGGCGGGCGACAGCTATCTTATATGAGAATACAGCCATCATTATATAGGTCTTGCCAATGCCCAAGGAACCCGTGATAACCGCGTTGTTTACACGAGAATCCAAGTCGAAGTCTCTTTCAAGTACTTCAACCCAAGTAGGCCACAGACCTTCGTTTTCGTCGCTGGGAGCAAGGGCACGACCCATCCAGTAATCGTCTTTTATGTACTCACCCATGGTCGGAGGACGCTTTACGTAGTCAATCGTCCAAAGGTCATCCATGGAGATACTTCCGTCCCCGCGCAGAGTAGCCAGTATCTCGTAAAAAAGCTCTTGCTCAGAGGGCGACAAGGCTTTTACTAAATCGTCAACGTCGTCCCCTTCGATAGCCTTTTCAAGAGCCTTCTCCGCCTCTTTAACCTTAGTAGTTCTCCGTCTCTTTACTCCCTTTTTAGGCTTCTTCGTCAGGGCTTTCTCAATCGCTTCTTTCCTAGTTAAGGACTTCCTAGGCGCCACTCTTTTAGCTGCCTTAACGGCTGGTTTTTTAGCCGTCTTGGTAGCCTTCTTGGCAGCCGTCTTGGTAGCCTTCTTGGCAACCTTCTTGGTAGCCTTCTTGGCAACCTTCTTGGTAGCCTTCTTGGCAGCTTTCTTTGGCATCAGTCAGGTACACGTCGAGATTGGGGTTGGTCTGCGCTTCTGGCTGTCTTAGCCAAGCCATGAGCTATACGGCGGACGATCTCACGACCTTGGGGCGTGGTCTGGCGCAGTTTGTCCTCAAGTTCTTTCCTGCGTTTTTGCGTACTCACATCAAGTTTGCTAAGACTGGCTGTGACATCGCGCATACCTGTGGCACTAATATGAAGGTCATCTTGGAGCGTCTTTGTTTTACCATCTAGGTACTCGTACATCGCCGCCGCGTCGGCAGTAGATATGTCATCTTCGTTAGCAGCCTCAACCACCTTGTGCTCAAGCTTGTCCCTAACTTTCAACAGACGTGCTAGACGCGCCTGGTCATTCGCCTGTGTTAGTGACGCCAGAAGCTGCGCCTTAACTTCTTGGTTCGCGGCAAGCTGCTTTATCCTAGGCGCATACTGCTCAAGATCCTCCTCCTCCCCTAGGATGGCCTCTACAACCTTCCCTATCAAGTCGGTCGGAGATAGGTTGCTTCTTTGAAGAATCTCTGCGTCGGACTCTAAAGTAGCGTCCTGCGCCTCGTCTGGAGCAGGTTCCTGTGCCGCCTGTGAATTAGACCTACGCCTAGGCATTAGCCCATGAGGTTTCGCTTTACTTGGGCTTTTTGGCCCGTAGATTCATTCACACCCTTATTACGCTTTGCTGCTTCAGAAACAGCCTGCTGTTGGGTCATGGTTTTTGAGGCGCGGACGCCGTTCTGCACAACTACGTGTGTCTTATCTTGCGGTTTTTGTTCTGACATGGTACTCCTTGTTTGTATTTAAGAACAGATTATGGCAGATGAAAATAACAGTTCAGGTTTTATACCCTCAGATTTACCTCCTCCTGAGCCTATATTTAGCACAGGAAGGGACGCCACGGACGACGCTTTCGATGCTACGTCTTCTAACCTAAGCCAGCTACAGGCTGAAATCAACCAAATAAAAGGTACTGCTGGGGGTACACTTCAGTCAGGTGTTGACGCAGTCACAAGCGGAGTCACAGAGGCACGCGCGTCGGCAGCGGAGGCTCTAGGGCTTGACGGGCTGGGCGGTGTTGAAGATGAAGTAGAGAATCTCATAAGCCTTATATGCTACCCTCTTGAGCTTATCCAGTTTTACTTAGCTGACCTTATCCAGAGGTTCATGCGGAAATACAATCAAATCAAGAGAATCGCTGAACAGCTTGAAAACCTAGGCGACATTTTTCCCCCTCTACCCGACATATCGGGGTTCGTTAACGCGTTTGAGGTATCCGACTTAGGCGTGTACGACAAGATACGCGAGGCATGTCCTGAGCTAGGGCTGCCTAGCATAGGCGGCTCAGGTAGCTTTTTAGACTCCCTAGTAAAGGCGTACCAAGCTTTAGCTGACATGCTCAAGTTCCACCCGTTTGCCATCCTAGGAGAACTCCTTGGACTTTTGGACGGTCTCATAACCGAGATAGTAAACACAGTGAGCAACTTCGTTACAGGAAACTTGGCTAACCTTGGCGAATGTATCTGCAACCTTTGTGGCATTGAAGGGTGCGAAGACGGGAGTAGCAACTCTGGCGCACTTTCAGGGTACCTACCTGGCGAGTTGTGGAATGACTGGCTGGACTTTCTTGGCGAAAAAGGAGATGATCCGTTCAGGTGGGCTAACGTGCTCACCCCCGACCAAAACGACAAGTATGATACTATCACTACGATTATAGATACACTCATAGATCTGAGCCGTCCTCCCCTTATTGGCGGCAACAGGGGTATCGGGATAGGCATGACTACGTTCAGCAGGAATGTTCGAGAGGATGCTCAAGCAACCGCTGCCGCGCGTCGTGAGGAGCAGCTACAGCGCATGCGTGCGGCAGGCGTTGAGATAGACGAGAACACCAACGGTGCAGGCTTTATTTTCCTCCCTGCAATACGCCGAACACGTGAAAGGTTAGGTATAGCATGAACGCTGACGATTACTTAGATAACCCTCACGCTGAGGATATAGCCTTAGACTATGTTGAGCACGAGCTCGGGCGGTTACACTTTCGAGAGAACTGGGAGAAGCTAGAAAACAAAGAAGAAGAGATTGCATCATGGCTCAGAGACGTGAAAGAAGACCCAACCCTGGCATCATCAATAGTCCGAGCGATCGACAGCCTCTACCAGGACGGAACCACGTGGGAAGCGTAAACCCACGCCCTGTTAAGAGACCGTGTCCAGGATCTAACTGCGGCGGAAGCCTTCGCGTAGTGACTTGGTCGGAGGTTATTGCTCAATTTAACCGAGCGATGAAGCAGTGGGCTTCGCGAGGGTTTCCTGTCGTAGGTGTTGCAGAGCACTCACGAAGGGTGCAGGTTTGCAAGAGGTGTCCGTCAGGCATGTACCGACATTTTCAATGCCAGAAGTGCAAGTGCATCGTGCTCATCAAAGCTAAGCTCAAAACAGAGCGTTGCCCTTTAAGCCACTGGTAGCTCCTCCATAACGCGGAGTATTAGGCTCCCGAGTGCGTTTTTAATGTCGGAGTGAGTCACGCTTGGGTAACCCCGCACGGCCTCTGCTACAGCAGACCCGAAGCTGCTTCTCACTTCCTCAGTGGCGTACGCGCCTATAATTGGAGTGAGGGAGTGGTATCGGCCTCGATTCGCATACTCCTCGGTTGCAGGCCAGCTCGTCACGTCTAAGTTACGCGCAGAGGCTACAGACACTCCGTTAGCTATCAAGGCGTTCGACAAGTGTATCGCCACAAGGCGGTCAACGGGAGAGTTGAAGCTTTCAACGATAGCCAGGTAGCTTGTGTAGCTCTCGTTTTTCAAACGCCCTTGGTACGCTCGTATCTGACTTACGTTCGGGAGCGTATACTTGTTAGCCCATAAGTCCGCAGCGTCCTCAGACAGCGTAGAGAAATAGGCGTCTCCTGCGGCTTTTATGAGAAAGTTCTCTGCCCTATCCTTATCGGCAGAAAGGCTCGCAGGGTAGAGGTATGCAGTGTAGTCCTCTATGATCACAGGTACGCCTGACGTCTGAGCGTCACGACCCTCCCACGTGAGCTTAGACCAGTAGTCAAAGTAACCTCCTACCAGAAAGCCTGAGCCGCTTAGCAGTTCTTTTGTCCTGTCTACGAAAGCTGTGTAGTCGCTGTTCACTACTGCGCCATGTTTGCTTGCTCTTCACCAGACTGACCGACCGCGCCAAGCTCCGACGTCTTGTACGTACGCTGGCGGTCGCGCGGTGCTGCGTTCGAGTAAGTAAGACGTGCGTTCCCTTCGCCATCGATCGAACTGATAGTTGCGGTGTACGCCTTACCGTCCTGCGCAACGGTGACAGCGTCTCCGACTTTTACGCGCTCGTCGTTTTCTTGTACTCTGCCCTCCCCGAAGAACTTCCTAGCGGACGCCATAGGGACAGACTCCTGAACCTTTTCAGGCTTCTCAGCTACTTCTTCCATTTGACTGACCAAGAAGGCTTCTTGTGTCACGCGGAGCGAGCCTGTGTCTGGACAGGGCGTAAGCCAACGGTTGTTTAAGGCGACCTGCAAGCCGTCTGACCCAATTTCCTCGGTCAAGCGGGCGCGGTCAACGGCGTAGGAAAGGCTGTTTCGGCAGTTGAGTACTGCTCGTGCGATTTTAGGATTCGTCATTTTCGTCATCGTCGTTTTCGTTTTCGTCATCGCCATCAGGCGGGGTGTCCCCTCCCTCATCGGGTTCGTCTCCCGGAGGAGGTGCGTCCTCTTCGCCGCCTGCACCTGGTCCGAATGACGACGGAGGTGGTCCGCCGCTGGGTCTTGGAGGCTTGCGGTCTGCGGGCGATGGAGTCCGTGGAAGCTGCTCCTCAGACGCGATAAGCTTTCGGATCTGGT
>Ga0209948_1000663_pt1 | contig 10016 bp, 16 predicted proteins | sample SalPonR2_C_D2_MG_FD_185709 | JGI IMG/M metagenome (GOLD analysis project Ga0209948, IMG submission 185709) | Salt pond soil microbial communities from South San Francisco under conditions of wetland restoration - Salt Pond MetaG R2_C_D2_MG... ... | reverse complement strand
TCTGTCTGGACCGAACACCTAGGGTCGGCGGTTTTTCTGGTTTTTGGATGCCAGGAAGAAAGATTTTTGCCGTTTTCGATTATTAGCTGCCACAGTTTCCGGTGTCGGTCAGACTTGGGCGTTATAGCATAAAATAGGTGATAAAGAGTATATTGTTTTATATATTTAGAATAGATAGAAAGAGAGGATTTTATGTTAAGTAAAAAACAAAGAGATATAATTTCAAATTATTTTAAAGATAAGCCAGTAGATAGAGCTTATCTCTTTGGCTCACATAGCCGGGAAGAATCAAATTCCGAAAGTGATATAGATATTTTAGTAGAATTAGATTATTCAGAGAATATAGGTTTAAAATACATAAAAATGAAAAATGAGTTAGAAAAATTACTAGGAAATAAAGTAGACCTAGTTTCAGATAATGCTGTTTCAAAATATATGCGTTCAATTATTGATTCTGAGAAGAAAGTAATATATGAAAAATAGAACATCTGATGAAGTCAGATTAAAACATATTCTCGACGCAATAAATAAAATAGAAAATTTTATTGGAAATAAAGGTTTTGACCAATTTTCTTCTGATGAACTGTTACAATCTGCCTGTATTAGACAGTTAGAGATAATTGGTGAAGCTGCAAATCATATTAGTGAAGATTTTTTTGAAGAATATAATTATATTGAATGGGATGAAATTGTAGGCTTGCGGAATCTATTGATTCACGAATATTTTGGAGTAGATATACAAATAGTCTGGCAAGTTATTAAAAATGATTTACCGTCCTTAAAAAATAATATCAATAAAATATTTAACGATTTAAATATATAAATAATGCTATAACATCTGTCTGGACCGAACACCTAGGGTCGGCGGATTTTCCGATTTTTGGATGCCGGAGAGATGGACTTTTGCAGTTTTCGGTTATTAGTTGCCATAGTTTCCGGTGTCGGTGAAACTCGGCTTGTTAGCAATAATATAAATTGATATAATCTATATTTATACCTAAAATTAGGTTAGAATATAGATTAAGGGAGGTTATTATGAAAGATATAAATATTTCAGAAGATATTGTTCCTGTCAGCGAGTTTAAGACAGGAATATCAAAATGGTTAAGGAATATTAAAGAGGAAAATCATCCTGTAGTTATTACTCAAAATGGTAAGCCTGTAGGTGTGTTAATTACGCCTGAAGAATATGATAAATTATCTTATAATAAACAATTTATAAGCTCTATTAAAAGAGGTAAAGAAAATATTGATTCAGGTAATACTTACACAACTGATGAAGTAAAGAATATTGTCAAAGAATCGAGAGAGACAACAGAATGAAAGTAATATGGTCTCAAGAGGCGTTAGATAATTTATTAGAGATAGAAGAATATATACTCTGAAGATAGTCCAGAGAGCTATAGAATTTACTGACTACTTAATAGAACAAACTAAATACTTAGAAAATAATCCCAAAATTGGTAGAATTGTACCAGAATTACCCGACTCTGATTATAGAGAATTGGTAATAAAAAATTATCGTATGGTTTATCGTATTGAAAATGATGTAATTAATATTATTACTGTTTTTGAATCGCATAGATTATTTCCCTTAGACCATTAACTGCATAAAATTATCAATATGGGAAAACATTAATATTGATATTAATATAAATTAACATCTGTAGTATTTGTTAAAAGAGCATTAATATAACTAAAATATAATTGCTAATATCTGTCTGCATCGAACATCTAAAGCTGGCGGTTTTTTTGATTTTTGGTTGCCAGAGTGATTGAATTTTGCAGTTTTCGGTTATTAGTTGCCATAGTTTCCGGTGTCGGTCAGACTTGGGTGTTATATTTAAATAATCCGAAAAATATAGGTGTTGAGTAAAAAAATTAGATAATAATAAATTTTGGGCTTTCCAAAATACCTAAAAAACTGTTAATTTAAGTTAGTAGAAGTAATTTATAAAATTAGTAAGAAAGTGATATATGCAGAAAGAAATAAAAACTAAGAAAAAAGATATTGAAAATATTTGTAGAGCATTAAACGTAAAGAGAATGTATGCGTTTGGCTCTTCTGTAAAAGATGATTTTGATGAACACAGTGATATCGATTTTCTTATTTCTTTTTCTGATGAAATATCAATAGATGAATATTCTGAGAATTATTTTGAATTGTACCATAAATTAAAAGACTTACTCCACAGAGAAGTTGATATTGTTACTGAACATTCCTTATCGAATCCATATTTCATAGAAAGTATTGATGAATCAAAGGAACTAATATATGAAGCGTGAAATAAAAAATATTTATATGATATAAAAACTTCTATAGAATCTATAAATGAATACATAGGCAGTAAAAAAGATTTTAATAAATATAAAGAAGATAAAATACTAAGACGAGCAGTAGAACGTGAGATTGATATTAATGGTGAAGCGATGAATAATATTCTTAAGATTGAATCGGATATAGAGATAGATAATGCCAGAAGAATAGTCGATACTCGCAATAAAGTCATACACGGATATGATACAGTTGATAATGCAGTAATTTGGGGTATAATTGTAAATCACGTGCCTAAATTATACGACGAAATAAATCAATATTTGGAAGAATAAAATATAACATCTGTCTGGATCGAACACCTAAAGCTGGCGGTTTTTTTGGGTTTTTGGCTGCCTGAGTGATAATTTTTTGCAATTTTCGTTTATTATTTGCAGTAGTTTCCGGCGTCGGTGAGACTTGGGTGTTATGCAATATAAAATCCTGCAGAAAATCACAAAATATAACAAATTCATAAAAAGAAACGCTTGATAATATAAGAATCAATATAGAACTTAAGGTGATATGAAAGAAATATCAGAAATACAAAAAGTATTAAAAGAAAACCTTCCTGAATTAGAAAAAAAATACAAAGTCAAAAATATTGGGACATTCGGTTCATACGTTCGTAATGAACAAACCCAAGTTAGTGACATTGATTTATTGGTAAATTTTAAAGAAAAACCTTCTATGTTTAAATTTATAGAATTAGAAAATTATTTATCAGAAATTTTAGATATAAAAGTAGATTTAGTTATGGAGTCAGCACTGAAACCTAATATTGGTAAAAACATAAAAGATGAAGTTGTAATGATATGAAGAAAAATGAGCGTGAATTTTTAGATTATATTGAAGATATTCTTGATGCTATATTAAAAATCGAAAAATTTGTTTCAAATCAATCCTATGAAAATTTTGCTAGAGACGATAAGTCCCAATTTGCAGTTATCAGAGCCTTCGAAATAATCGGCGAAGCCAGCAAAAAAAATACCGAACCCTATAAAAAATGATTATCCGGAAGTTCCCTGGAGATTGATGGCCGGAATGCGTGATAAATTGATACACGATTATTTTGGTGTTGATATCGAAGTCATTTGGAAAACAATTGAAGAAGATATAGAAGAAATAAAGCCTTGTCTTAGAACAATCATTAAAGAACATAAATAATGCATAACATCTGTCTGGACCGAATACCTAAAGCTGGCGGTATTTTCAGTTTTTGGCTGTCTTAGTGATTAGTTTTTGCATTTTTCGGTTGTTATTTGCAGTAGTGTCCGGTGTCGGTCAGACTTGGGCGTTAGCATAATAAAATTCTTCACGATATCCTGATATATAAATGTAGAAATTAATGAGAATAGATTATAAGATATTCTTAGAAAAAAAAGGTTGAAGTATAACCAAAATGTAACTATATTAAAACTGAAGTAGAACTAATAAAAAAGAAGGAATAAAAGTATGAATATAACAGTAAGAGATATACCTGATGAAGTGATTGAAAAAATTAGAGACCTCTCTAAAATGGAAAAAAGAAGTTTAAATAGTGAAATATTATGTGTATTAGAACGTGGAGTAAAAGAGGAATTACACCAGCGTTTTGATATAAAGAAAAACATTAGTAAATCATCTCAAATAGATATATGGAATAAATTAGCAAATGAGTGGGTAGATGAGAGGTCTACAGATGATATAATTAATGATATTTATGAAAATAGGACTTTAGGGAGAGACGTAAAGTTATGATATTACTTGATACTGACGTTTGTATAGAGATATTGAGAGGAAATCAACAGGTCATAGAACAAAGGTCAAATTGTGATGAAAGAGTTGCAATATGTTTTATGACTGTTGGAGAATTATACTACGGTGCTGAACGTTCAGACAATAAAGCCAAAAATGATAATTTAATTGAAGAATTTTTGCTATCAATCGATATAATTAATACGGATATAGAAATAGTCAAAAAGTTTGGTAAATTAAAAGCAAACTTATATGATAAAGATATTATGTTGCCAGATGCAGACATACTGATTGCTGCAGTAGCATTGTCAAAATGTTCGAAACTTATTACTGGGAACACAAAACATTTTGAAAAATTCCAAAATCTTACTACTGAAAATTGGATAAGATAAAAAAATAATGCTAACATCTGTCTGGACCAAACACCTAAAGCTGGCGGTTTTTTTCGATTTTTGGCTGCTGAGGTGATTGATTTTGGCAGTTTTCGGTTATTGATTGCCACAGTTTCCGGTGTCAGTCAGACTTGGGCGTTAGTAGTATATAAATTGATTGATAAAATGTACAAAAAAATGTACATTATATTGACATGATAAGGAAAAGGAGGATAAAATGAATAGAATAAAATTAGACGAAGATATCAAACCACTTAGTGAGTTTAGATCGAAGGTTTCCCAATATATTGAACAGATACATAATACAAAGAGACCATTATTAATAACTCAAAATGGTAAAAGTAGCGCTGTTTTATTAGACGTTTCAGAGTATGAAAATCTAATGGATAAACTTGATTTGCTCCAGGACATACAAATATCTACAAAACAAATTGAAGAAGGTAAAGGTATACCACACGAAGAAGCTAAAAACCAAATATTAAATAATAATACAGAAAATAAAAATAATGAAAATTGAGTGGTCACCATTCTCTGTAAAAAGAGCTAATGAAATTGCAGAATATATTGCCAAAGATAGTCCTGATGAGGCAGATAAATGGAGACAGGATTTAATAAATAGAGTTGAACAATTAAAAGAATTTCCTAAAAGTGGAAGAAATGTTCCAAAACTAAGTAATTTGTCTATTCGGGAAATAAATTTTGGAAATTATCGGATTATATATAGGATAGGTAGAGATAAGATATTTATTTTGACAGTCAGACATACTCGGCAAACATTATCTGAATCTGATATACCTAACAAGTAATAACTACTAAAATCTGTCTGAACCGGACACCTAAAGCTGGCGGTTTTTCGGTTTTTGGCTGACGAGGAGATTGATTTTTGCAGTTTTCGGTTATTAGTTGCGAGAGTTTCCGGTTTCGGTCAGACTTGAGCGTTATATATAAAAATCGAACCCTATTTAATACAAATGAAGGTTACAAATGGCGCGATTAATTCAAGTCATTAGTCTTTCTATAATAATCTTTCTTATTTCGTGTTCTGGTAAAAAGGTAGAGAAAGTAAAATTTAAAGAACATGAATCGGATAGTGCAAATATTGTAAAACTTGAAAAACCTTATAAAAAATATACTTATAATTGGGGAGATACTGTATTAGCTTCTATAAAATACAAAAACAGAAAATGGGTTGGTCTTTCCAAATGGGGTAAAATGAATATTTTTCCTCCTTCAATTACATTCCAACCTATTGTTTTTAAATTAAATAAAGAAAATAAGACATTAAGTATAAATAAGAGATTTGACATAATTGAAAATGGCAATAGGGCAAAAATTAAATCAACTCATGAAAACTTATATATTTGGTATGATAGTGGTAAACGCCGAATATTAAAAAAGATAAATTGGAATAAAAGTAAAAGTACACAATACAAACTGAAACATGGTAATATACTCACTATTGGGTTGGATAGCTCTCAGAATTATTATGTTTCTGGACCACCTGGAGTCATTACAACTACCTATGACAAAATATATAATATATTTTCAGAAAATATTCATACCAGTCCTAAAAATTTACCAATTTGGAAATATAATCAAAATATAGAGAAGACTGATTCTTTTGGGAGATGGATATATACTGGAAATATAAAGAAAAAGAGAAATTTATTTTATGATATTACTTTAAATCAGCGACATATTCTTAGTAAAGATAATTATATTTTTACATGTTCTTTTAATTTTGGTTTTATTGAAAAATATACTCTTGATGGAGAATGCGTTGAGCAATTATCTTTAACGTCAGCTAGTCCTATATTTAATAATATGAGAAATAATATTAGCAAAGATAATAATGAAACTATACCAAGTTTAAATATGGAAATAGTAAATGATAAATTATTTATATTATTTAGTGGACCAGTCAAGGCATTATCCGGTATTTGTGAATATCCTGCAGATAAAAAACATTTTATAGGGATAGTGAAGGTTGACATATCAGGAAATAAAATACAAAAAGAAAAGATATATTATTATTTCCCAGAAAAATCAGATAAATATTTATCGGGGTTTACCATGATTGATTCTAAGACAATTGTTCTTCCTACAAAAGAAGCACTTGAGTTCTATAAGTTAAAGTGAGTAACTATATAAACAAATCACTCTTTCTTTTTAGGGATAATTCATATATCTCTTATCTAAGTGTAGACTGAAATATAGCAACTGCATATTAATTTGCAATGAAGATTGAAATCTGCTGCTTTTCCGATTTCTAAAAGGTTTTTGAGAAAAGTTATTGTAATTTCAAAATTTCATATTATATTCAATTATATTCGATTTCGTTGAAAATAAGGTAGTTAACTAAAAGAAAGTCAATTCCATTGAAATTTAAGAAAAAAACCAAAAACTCATCAAATCATGTATGTACCGGATGCGGGACATGTTGCAGGAATTTTCCATACATTCGATTAACTCAAGAAGACATCAAGACCCTTGAGAACTTTACGGGACTAAGCCCGGAAGAATTTACCAGCAGTATTGATAAAACCGGCGAGAAGCGTTTTATGAAATTTAAAGAGAACGGAGATTGCATCTTTTTGAATAAAATAGATGGTGACTATTTATGCAGTGTCTATGAAGCGAGAACAGTGATTTGTAGAGAATATCCTTCAACCGAGATTCAGAAAAAACAATGTCGTGCAAATAGTGAAAGGTGATACTAGCTAAATAAATTTTAATATCAGTCTTTTACAGTCGAACGCTCAAAAAAGTAGAGCAATTTTTATTTGTGGCCTTTTTTGTTAAAATTACATCTCGGAAATAAGTTTAGCAATTTTCGCATGATTGTATTAACTTGTTTCATAGGTTGATATACCTTAATGATTTTTTTACAGTCAGAATTTAAAATTTTTGAAGATTACCAACCTATCTTTTTTATCTGCACCTGAAGTGAATCTGTACCACTAACTTTTAATAAACTATAAATGAGAAATCATGAATATTTTAAAGACTATAAAAGTTATTATTATTCCAATTGTTTTTTTAACCTTAGGTTTTGCTCAAGACCAGGATTTTGACAATCCTCTTGCAGAACAACGTGCTGATCCCTGGGTGTATAAAACAAATGAAGGCGTATATTATTTAATAGCTACTGTCCCAGAATATGATCGTATTGTGATGAGAAAAGCAAATAGCATAAACGGGCTAAAAGACGCAGAAGAAAAAACACTCTGGCATAAACATGAAAAAGGCGTAATGTCGGCTCATATTTGGGCCCCAGAACTACACCGGATAAATGGGAAGTGGTATATTTATTTTGCCGCAGGCAAATCAGAGGATATTTGGAAAATCAGGATGTGGGTATTATCCAATTCATCAGAAGATCCGATGAAAGGAGAATGGAAAGAAGAAGGCAGAATAGAAACGGATCACAATGCATTCTCTCTTGATGCTACAACTTTTAAACATGAGGGGCAAAGGTATCTGATATGGACAGAGAGAGTAGGTGATGGAACAGTACTATTGATATCTAAAATGCAAAATCCCACTACCATAACCGGGCCGGAAGTTATTATATCAAGACCTGAATTTAGCTGGGAAAAAATAAAATATAATGTAAACGAAGGACCAGCGGTAATTAAACGAAATGGAAAAATTTTTGTAACATATTCAGCCAGTGCCACCAATCATAACTATTGTGTAGGTCTATTATGGATTAATGAGAAGGCTGATTTACTGGAAGAAACAAACTGGAATAAATCGCCAGGACCTGTTTTTTATACCAATCCGGAACTAGATAGATATGGCCCCGGTCACAATTCTTTTACAACAACTGAAGATGGGGAAACTGTGGTTATGATCTACCATGCTCGTGATTATAAAGAAATCACAGGCCATGAATTAGACGACCCTAACCGAGCTACTCGAGCCAGAGTTGTGAAATGGACAGAAAGTGGATTTCCAGATTTTATGCAAAAAAAAGGTGATTAGTATAATTAATAACCTAATTATTCTACAGTCTTAATCACAACCGCCCGTTTAAACAATGGAAACTTGATATCCAGAACTTCTAGATTTTTCTATTGTTACTTCATTTAATTGTAAAATATCCAATATATTTACTCTAGTCATCAATATTGAACTAATCATAATATGCAGAGATTTTTTATACCATCGAATTTAGTTTGGTACCTTATTTACCTCAGATGCAAATATTAACACATTGCTATTCGTACTTGAGATACGGCAGCATTTTGACGGGGACCTAAGAATGATTTTATCTTCAAATACTGTTTTATCCATTTAAAAATAGTTCTATTTCCCATTCTGATTTATATATATTAGCAATTGTCTTTGCTGAATGCTCAAAAGGGGGTGTCAGAAATTCGTAGTATTTAAAATTATGTTCTGAATTTATAAGTCCCACTATTCTTGATTTTTTAAGCTATGGCTTTGAGGAGTTTACTCCATTAAGTTTAACAACTAAAATCTTCTCAATATCATTATTTTTTAATGGTTTATGCTTTCCAAGTTCACTACAAACTATTATATTTTACCCTGATAACAAAGTATACTACCTTTTCATATTATAGGCTTCTCTCCATTTTTGATCTAAATTTCAGCTAAGAATGGTTGAACACCTCTTCTAATTTATATAAGTAAAAGTGACATATTTTAGCTTCAAAATGCCTTTCGAGATATGATTTCACAGAGAAAATAAAGTAGAGTTTTGCGCTAAAAACAAAGCTTATAAGAATATAGCCTCCCTTAGTGGAAAATGATAATAATAGACTATGAATTAAAATTTGTCATTTTGACATAATAAAAAATTTGGCATGCATTTGGATGTTTTAATAAGCGATAATTTGAGAAAAATGAAAAAAATAAAGGAGAAAGTTAAAATGGCAAGTCAAGAAGAACATGACTTTAAAGCGGAATTAAGTCAGCTCCTCAATTTAATTACACATTCTCTTTATAAACATCCGGAAGTTTTTCTAAGAGAACTTATTTCTAATGCTTCGGATGCACTGAATCGACTTAGATTTCGTCAAATAACGGATAAGAAAGTAATTGATCCAGATACTGAATTGAGAATTGATATTGACCTGGATGAAGATAAAAATACCTTTGCTATTGAAGATACTGGGATTGGAATGACAAAATCTCAGTTAGTTAATGATATAGGTACAGTAGCAAATTCAGGTACATTAAAAAAATTGAAAGAACTAAAATCTCAGGGCAAAGAACTAGATGCTGATATTATTGGACAATTTGGAGTAGGTTTTTATGCTACTTTTATGGTAACTGATAAGGTTATTATAGAAACTCGTTCAGCTGAACCAAGTGCTAAAGGGTGGCGCTGGATTTCTGATGGTAAAAGTGGTTATACAATTGAAGAATGCGATAGAGAAAAACGTGGAACAAAAATCAGTTTTAAATTAGACGAAGAGTATGAGGAATTTAGTACTGAAGCAAAAGTGAAATCAGTAATCCAGAAATATTCTAATTTCTTAGATTTTCCAATCTATGTTAATGGTGAACAAGAAAACACTGTAGATGCCATTTGGAGGAAGAAA
>Ga0209948_1000660_pt1 | contig 10029 bp, 12 predicted proteins | sample SalPonR2_C_D2_MG_FD_185709 | JGI IMG/M metagenome (GOLD analysis project Ga0209948, IMG submission 185709) | Salt pond soil microbial communities from South San Francisco under conditions of wetland restoration - Salt Pond MetaG R2_C_D2_MG... ... | reverse complement strand
ATCGAATACTTTCTCCGCACTTTCATAGAATTGATCACGATCAAAGCCACGTTTAACCAGTTTTCCTTGAAACTCCACATCGGAAGCTTTGTACTTACTCCCAGGCGAAAGACTTACCGAATTGCTCGCATCCTTCCGGCTTACGATTATATGAATGTGCGTTTGTAATCCTGGCTTTTCCATGCCGTTCTTTACACGCTGTCCGTTTACTTTCTGAGGAGCAAGTGCTTCTAGCTTTGCAATTTGTTGTACTATCTGTTTACTATCTTTTTCCATACCCTTTTTTTGAGCTGCCCTAAGTTGATGTTGGAGTTCCAAAATTTGTGTTGCGATTTTTTGATTTTGCCGTACTTGTCTATCCGTTCCCTTAAAAAATCTTTTGTGCTCCACCTTGGCGAAATACTTGATATCGTCTATGGACACTTTCCGTCCATCGATTTCCCTATTGAAGCTCTCTACATACTTTTCCATTACTCTCCGTGTATACTCCTTTAAATCCTGTCCGGGGTTTTTTAGTGCTTTCAATTCTGCCTGGCTAGGACTTATGGTAAGGGCATAGAACTTGGGTTCCTTTTTTGAAAGCTTCGCGGTATTCCCATCAATTTCCGCTGTCACCTGTTCGCTCGAAATTTCATCTTCATAATGATTAAAAAAGTATTCCTGATTCTCTGTTTCCATAGCTTGATTCTCCTTTTCTAAATACTCAACGTAGTTGCCAACGCTCTGCGAAAAGTTACCTTTGGTGTTTTGTGCTGTGATGGTTATATACATATCAACCGTTCGATTTTTTCCATTGTTCCAATTCTTCCGTCAAGGTTCTATTGTTTTGTTTTTTCTCTACAAATAGCGGAGCCTCCTCTTCTTTTTCACCTACCGTAAAAAGAGCTTCCAACATACCTACCGTTGGTTTGGTCTGCGTTTTTTCCATATCCTTCATAATCGCTATTACCGCATTGATGCGTTTCAATAGCCGTTTCTCCGTTTGAAGCAAATGATTGGGTATCTCATCATTCGGGAGTAGCTGGTGCTTCTCAAAAAACCCGAGCATTTCATCCAAGGTCATACTATTGGATTCTTTGTACTTCCGAACGAATGCCTTGAATTTTCTAGCGACCGAACTTTTGATCTTTATGTTCGAGAATTTCTCGTTTTTATAGCTTTTATCCATTTTTGCATCAATTTTCGATTGATTATCAGTCGTTTAAGGTCTTTTTGGATTAAAAAAAGACTATTTATGGTTTTTTGAAAATCATAAAATACTGATTAATAGTTGATTACAGAATACAACCTGCGCCAGCAGGTTACCCTCTTGCTCTTCCTTTTTTGTCCCGCATACGGGACCGAAAACATCGACACCGTCCCAAGGGACGATACCTAATTATGAAAGTCGAATGAATGAAAAAACCGTTTTTGGAAAGTCAATATCTAAACGGTTGCTTTACTTGAATACTAAAGTTAATCAAAAGAATCCGGTTATTTCATAGCGTGATTATAAAAAAAAGCATCCCATTAGAGATGCTTTTGTTTGTTGTCCGTTATATGCTGGAACTGTATTTATAGTCGTATAATTTTCGTTGCGCTTCCACGGTTATGGCTTCCTCATAGTTCGCCAATCCATGTTTTGCCTGATGTCCGATCTGTTTTCCAAACTGTCGTTCCACATCTCATTTCGCCCTAAGGAACAAACGTCCCTTGGCTTCCTCGTTCAAGTCCATAAAGTTCAATTGAATCATTTCTTTATGACTTAATATTCGCTGGGTAACATCAGTGTATTGTTTACAAAAAACAATCGCAGTTCGTCCAATGGAAAATCCGTTAGGTGATAGCCATGCCTTTCCAGAATAGTGTCATTGCCATCGGTATAAATTATTTCCGCTTCGTAGCCCGTACTATCCTGTTCTCTTTCGGAAAGCCTTTTAAAATCTATAGTAATGAATTCACTTCGGTGCATCAGGCTTTTAGCGATTACCGAGGTATCTGTAATCAGCCAAAAACACTCGGCAACCTCCGATAGATATTTCAGTCCGTCCGTAAAACGGGTTTTTAATAATGGGATTTGATAGAACATTTCCGTACCGTGAAAATGTTGCAGTCCTTCCTTGATTTCGTTAACTTGTATCTTCAATGTTTTATTTTTACGTAGTGAATAATGAAAAAGAGGGCGAAACTTTCCACGGGAACGCCCTCTTTATTTTTAAATTACCTGTCGCCTTTACTACGTAGCAAAAGGATTTCCCTCGCCTCTACTTCGGTTACGTAGCGTTGGTTACCATCTTCGGTGGTATAGGTCCGGGTTTTTAGTTTTCCCGTTATTCCTACCTCCTTTCCCTTGCCCACGAACTTTTCTACGATCTCGGCAGTCTTGCCCCAAGCTACGACCGTGTGCCAGTCGGTCGACTGCACCTTTTCCCCCTTATCGTTCTTGTAGTTCTCATTGGTCGCCAATGAAAAACGGACTACTTTTTTTCCGCTTTCAAGGTTGGTTACCTGTGGCTCTTGTCCCACGTTTCCGATTAACTGTACTTGATTTTTGATACTGCTCATACTAAAAGATTTAATGATTAAAATACCGTCCGAACCATTCGGATAGTTTGCGTTTATATTTTTTTGAAACGATTTACTTATTACACCTAAAGCGTTTTCCTTTTTGTTCTTGTTTTTTTGTGCCGCTTCATTTTTAAGGATTTGATATGATTTCATTGGTTTCAATTTTGATTTACTTCCCACAGAGCCGTCGCCGTTACCTTTTTTTGTTGCTTTCCACGGTACAAAATCCAAGCTTGGCAAGGCGTATAAAAAAGAGGGCGTATGCCCCTGGTTTATGCCGTCGGCCAAGAATGGATTTTGTTTTTTCGCTGGCAAAAAAGGGTTGGCGATGGCCAGGGCAGTCGGTCCAAATAGGACCTGGTGAAATCTCGACACCCTATGAAGTGGCTCAAAATGAATTAAGGGATGCAGCGATGGCCGCGGACTTGACTTTAAAGATGTAGTTCGGGAATGCAGCGTTCCTACCTTTTTCAGGTAGGAGTAGCGAAATGGAAAACGGAATCTTTGAAGTCGTGTCCAAGACTTTTTTTAATGAAGCTCTTTTCCCGAAATGGAGCTTTTTCGCGGAATGCAGGGGAATGGGCTGAACGGGCTATGAAATCCGACTGTTCTCCTTTAGTAGTATGTTAAGCGGACTGGACTTTAAAGATGTAGCTTGAGAATGCAGCGTTCCTACCTTTTTCCGGTAGGAGTAGTGAAATGGAAAACGGAATCTTTGAAGTTGTGTCCAAGAGTTTTTGTAGTGAAGCTCTTTTTCCGGAATGGAGCTTTTTCAGCGGAATGTAGGGGGAATGGGCTGAGCGTGTTGCCCATTTATCAAATTATCGTTCTAATTCATATATTCCTGCCAGGTGACCAATACATATTTCTCTTTCCCGTTCTCCGTTTTTTTTAAAAATCCGTATTCGTAAACGAATAGGTATACCTCCCCTTTTTGGTTTTTCCAGTAGTGGGTAAAGAATTTGGGATTAAAACCTAATTCCAATAACACGTTAGAACGTATCGTTACCTTACCTCCCTTGTTATATTCCTTTAAGATATTGCGGTTCAGTTTCAACTGATTGTCCACTTTATTATAGAAACGTTCCGGTCGTTCCTTTTCCTTTTGGTATTGGTAGGCACTCTTGCAGTGTAAGTTGCAATACTTTTTATCCGTTCTACCTGTAAGTTGCTTTTTGCAATACAAACATTCATGCTGTAATCTCATCTCTATCAAATTTAATTGAATGTCTATGCGAACATTATTCGCTTAAGGTACGATTAAATCAATTCTATCCTATAAATTGCCCTTTCATTCGTTAATTCAATAGTATGGCTTCCTCTTCTACATCACATATAAAATCCATAACCTTGTATCATCTTATGATTAAGAGGCAACAGATGATAGGCATCAAGTTTTCTCCCGATAGGTTGATACAAAATTTAATCAAAGGGCTACCTGATCCTAGGTGGAGTAAACAGTACAATATGGCCTATATTGAGAATACTAAAGCTAACCTTGGCATTATCTTTAACACATTCAAGGGTGAAGTTTGGATAAACTATAATCGATTCTTGACCAACAAACCATTAAACACCACTAATGAAGCAATAGATGTGGAATGGTACCGCAAGAGGAAACCTATACCCCAATTTAGATGCTGTCCCGAAGAGTACCTTCTAAAACTTGAACTAAAAAAATATGCCAATAGCACTGTGCGCACGTATGTTTCGTTCTTTGAAATGTTTATAAATCATTATAAGCATAAGGAACTGAACGCCATTAACGAAAGTGATATCAGGGCGTTTCTCCAAAAACTTATTCATCGTAACGTATCCAATTCTTATCTAAACCAGGTAATCAATTCAATTAAATTCTATTACGAGGTAGTATTGGGCATGCCGAATAGATTTTATGAAATAGAGCGTCCAAGAAAGGAGTCCAAGCTACCCAAGGTAATATCAAAGGAGGAGATTATTTCAATTATCGAGAACACCAATAATATCAAGCATAGGTGCATTGTAAAACTTTTGTACAGTTCAGGTCTAAGACGGAGCGAGCTTTTGAACCTGAAAATTTCAGATATTGATAGTAAGCGAATGCTTGTAAGGGTAAAGGACGGCAAGGGCAATAAGGACAGGTACACCTTATTATCAAAATCCGCCTTGGATGATCTTCGTCTTTATTACAAAGAGTGGAAGCCGCAAGATTATTTATTCGAGGGAAGAAAGGCAACTAAATATACCGCAGAAAGTGTATTGAACATCGTCAAAAAATCAGCGGCAAAAGCAGGTATAAGAGATACCGTTACCCCACATGTATTGCGGCACAGTTTTGCCACGCATCTTTTAGAATCAGGTACTGATCTTAGACAGATTCAGGTACTTTTAGGTCATGCCTCCAGCAAGACGACCGAAATATACACCCATGTAGCGACCAATACTTTTAAGAAAATTAAAAATCCATTAGATTAGTATTTCTAAAATAGAAATATAGTAACTTGTTACTATATATAATTGTTAGCAAATATTTGAATGAAATTTAATCGGACGCGACATAAAGCCTTAGTTGTTCTATCTGAAAAATTCAATAGTATACTCGATAAAAAGAAATCTGGTAGTCTTGGAGGTGATGAGGCTGGACTTACCAACGAAGAACTAAATAAAATACTGAAAATTGACGATAGGACACGCCGACTTGTCTTTTCAGAACTTTTTGAAAATGAAGAAGTATTGCCTTTCCACATAAACAACTCTTCTGGATGTTTTATACATTCTGAAAAGGGACTTGAATCAATTGCTAGTGAAAAATATCTCGAAAAAAATCGAGAAATAATTAAAAACTGGCTTAGGGACTTTTCACAAATAGCAATCCCATTATTGGCTTTATTAGTTTCGGTTTTGGTTATCATAAATGACGATTCAAAACGAGATAAAGAAATACAATCCATAGAACAGAAATTAGAAGAACTTCAAAGGAGTAAAGAATCAAAGGAATTGATGAATAAAACTCGTTCCAAGAATCAAATAAATGACACTTTATCCATCGACGTAAAAAAATAAAAACATTTGCTAACATTAGCTATAATTCATTGTGGTATTTCTACCGTTAAACATTAATTTATATTTTTAATCAGCTAGATTTCAGAAGGACATTTCCCGTTGGCAAAGTCCACAACGAAATTATAGCTTTACCGTTAGCTGTAATTATAAAAGTCCTCTTCTATTGAAAATAACCAAAGCCATATTATTTACAATATTACTTATGGTAATATGGTACATTCCACAGCTGACCTTAATCGGACTCTATAAATACACAAGTTTAATCGGAGAAGGATTTAAGGAGCACATCTATGCTATTATAATTTTGGGAAGTGTAATTTCTTATCTAATTATCTTCTACTTTTTCTGGACACCAGATTTGAAGAATGTTTTCAGACTGAAAAAGATGGATTTCAGACTATTTCCCTATCTGATTTTAATAGTTCTTGGTCTCGGTTTTGTAAATCAGCCTTTCTACGATTTTGAAAAAATCGTAGACTATTATCAGAACTCTAATATTACACCATACACGGGCAGATTTACTGGGATTGATTCCTTTTTTATCTATTTCAGAATTTCAAGCCTATTATTTGCTCCAATATTTGAAGAACTTTTTTTTAGAAAATTTTTATTTGAAAAACTTTTGGAACGGAATAAAGTTGTTGTATCTATAATCATATCGAGCTTGTGTTTTTCAGCTATTCATTTTGAAACACCAAGTAGTCTAATTTCAACTTTTATTTTTGGAGTTATAGCCTGTATAATTTACTTAAGGACTAAAAATATTTGGTATGCTATTGCAATGCATTTCTTGAATAATTTATTTTCAACACTTTACTTAATTTATGGAGAATCATTTTTTGGGTGGGTATATGAATTGAATTACGGTTTTATTTATTGGGCGTTGTTTGCGTTTGGAATTTTGGGGACGATATTAGGGATGAACAAAATAACTACAGCTAACACAGCCTAAACGTAATGCGGACTTTAGGGCTAAATCGAAAGGTCTGTGTATATTTATGAGGTCGCTAAATCTTATGGATTTAGCTTTGGACAAGAAAAGAAAAAGCAAAATAATAAGCTTTAGCTACGTCGGCAGACGGAAACGAAAAGTTTCCTTGCCTCCGCACTACGCTTAGCCCAACCGTTAGCATACATTTAATCATATGAAGAAAATCACAATTCTAATACTCGCGCTTTTAGCTTTTAAGAGCCACGGACAAGGGAATTCGGATTATGTGATTTTGACATTTATTTCAGAAGATAAAGGAGGTAGACATCCTGCGAGTACCCATTACTGGATTGTAAAAACTGATTCGATAAGTGAAGTCGGATATTCTATGCCTATTTTTCCAACTTATCTGAATATGGAATATTCAAATGATTGCTTAACAAGATGTTGCGACAATAAAAAAATAGATTTACTAACAAGTACCACAAATACAGAATTCAACTACTCAAAAGAGCATATTGAGCAGTCTAAATCCTTATTAAAATTGGTTAACGAAAACAGACAGTTATTACAAAAAATAAAGATTAGCTGGACTGACCAAAAAATACGGCGGATTATTAAGGTCTACGCAACTCCAATAAACGGACAGTTCTGCGAATGTGAAATTTATGGACTTAGTCTAAAGTTTGCGGATGGACGAAAAAAAGTATTAATACCTAATAGCAATTACTCCATTATCGACCAGTTTTGGAATACGGACAAGGGAAAATTTGTAAAGTTTTTTGACTTTTCTAAAGTGGAACCACAGAATGCGCTATAAAAACGTATGCTAACAATACCTATAGCAAATAGGGCGAAAAGTGATGAATTTAAAGGCTTGGGCGTGTTTGCTAAGTCCGCCAAATCTTTTGGATTTGGCATTTAAAATGAAAAAATAAATACAAAACAAAAAGCTCTGGCTACGAGCGCAGACGGAAACGAAAAGTTTCCTTGCCTGCCCTACTTGCCATAGCCGCACCGTTATCTCTAATTTGAAAAAAACAATTTACATATCACTTTTTCTTACTCTAATGATTCTATTTTCCAATTGCGGGGATGGAGTCAAGGAAAATTCTAAACGGACGATGGACAATGAGAACGTGAGCGAAATTTTGTCGGACTTAATAAAGTATAATCGGAAATGGATTCAGATTAAGGACGAAGAAAAAAATACAGAGCAAAATCAGGAAGTTTATATCTCAGAGCTCGGAGATACTATTTACAACCAAAACAAATTTTACATTAACGGACAATTAGACTCTGCAAAAAGTGCATTTTATGAACTTGACTTGAGTCCCGATAGTAATGGTAAATATAAAGGAAAAATCACTATCCATTCTAGCAAAATCCATAATATAGAATCACCAATTACTCGAAGACGATTGCAGTTATACTTACTTAACAAAGAAGATTCGATAAACACGGATTTTGAATCAGTAAATATGAATCAAATTGAGTTTTCATATTCCAGTTCAAATGACACACTTAGAGGAGTTTTAATTGACAAACTAGAAATTGATACAATTATTAATGGAGAAAATATGGTGCGATTACTTGATTCAAGATATTACTTAGACAATAAGTCAGAGACCATAAATACTTTTATAGAGGTGTTTGAAGAAAAATAAAAACTAGAGATAACAATGCCTAAACGTAATGCGGATTTTAGGGTAAAACCGAAAGGTCGGTTACTATTTATAAAGTCGCTAAATCTTATGAATTTAGCTTCGGACAAGAAAAAATAAAACTAAACAATAAGCTTTAGCTTCGTGCGCAGACGGAAACCAAAAGTTTCCTTACTACCGCACTACGCTTAGCCTAACCGTTACCTGTAATTAGAGAAAATGAAAATAGCTATTATAAGTATTTTGATAATTGGAATCGGAGCAATTTTAATTGCTTCGAAACTAAAAAGTGAACCCATCAAAAATAAGAGTGAATCCAAAATCAACTCGAAAATAACAGGGATGGAATTTGTGGAAACAATAGATTCATTGGGTTATTTTAAATACGCTGACAGAGAAAATATTGAAAAGTTGAAGACAAGTCATTTAAAAAGTTTTGACCCTGAGGGTTCATGGGGTGGAATTTGGGATGATGAAACTAACTTGCCTCTTGATTTTAGATATTACTTCTGCGATGGGGAGTATGTTTTTGAACAAGATGGTTTTACTGGAATGTTAGAAGAAATGGATTCAACATTCAAGAAAATAGGATTCAAAATAAGCATTGAAAACCACTTTGAAGAATGGGACAGTGAAAATGATTGGCTCAATCATAGAATTAAAATAAACGGAACTGACTATGTGATTTTTAAGGATTTTAAAGGTTATGGATGGGGTGAAGCAGTCCAAAGATTGGCTGAAATATTGAATGCAGAGTTTGAGAAACAAAATATTGATGAGAAAATTTATTTGATTAGTGGAGGTAATGATGGTTCATTGATTTTCTTAAATAATAGTCTTTATCAATACTTTTACAAAACCTTTACTGACCCACAATGGAAACCACTTGAAGTGAAAGAATGGGCAAAGGTTATGGGAGTTAAGGAAATGAAATTAAAATAAAAACAGGTAACACTGTATATGAAATCATAGCCGCCTATCGGCAGGCTGCGCTTCATATACTAAACGTTACCTGCAAGCTGAAAAATGAAAACTGAAAGAAAAATAAAGATAGCCGAATCATTCTCAAATAAATATGCCGAGACTGAATTGGATATTGAATTATCTCAAAAAGAGTTTGAGCTTTTGGAAAGAGGTATTTTTGCGGGTAGTATGGATGAAAAATGGAATATCTTCATTCATAAGAATTCATTATTCTTTGCCAGGAGTTGGACTGACAATTGTATTTATAAAGCCGATTTGGAAACCAAAAGGCGTGGAATAAAACTCAACAACTTAAAAGTTACGAGAAATACAGATGAATATAAGGGAACGGATTTGAAATCAGATACAGACCAATTTAAAAAATTACTTCAGATGTATTTGGATAGGGAAGATTTATATATTGATGAAAGGGTTAATCTTCCTTTAATTAAATCGATAATAGAAAAATATAGCAAGGAGAATGAATTAAGGAAAAGTATTGGTTCACAAAGTATCGAATTGAACCTACGAATCTATAACTCTTTGATAGAATCAAGTTCTGATTATATAACTGTAAACGGACTTGAGGAATTGACTAAAAACACTAAAAAATATGACTCGAAATACGAGCTGTTAAGTTTGCATATTTCGAATAAAGAAAACCCAAAGGATTCAACAACTTTCTTTTTCAATCAAGAAGGGACTGAATTACTTGGACAAATAACAATAGATAAAAAAGCCAGCAGGTAACAATGGTAACCGTTGCACAAGCCATTAGTTGCCCATAAAATGAATGAATATAAGCCTCTTTAAGAGGCTTTTTCTTTACGGCTCAGATGTAAAAAGCTAATTTTCGATGCGTTGCCGAGGGTCTAAATAGCA
>Ga0209948_1000653_pt1 | contig 10079 bp, 7 predicted proteins | sample SalPonR2_C_D2_MG_FD_185709 | JGI IMG/M metagenome (GOLD analysis project Ga0209948, IMG submission 185709) | Salt pond soil microbial communities from South San Francisco under conditions of wetland restoration - Salt Pond MetaG R2_C_D2_MG... ... | reverse complement strand
TACACACGAGAAGAGCATTATTTCTACTGAAAATAGAAAGAACCGAAAAAAGGAGACTCATGTGAGAACAAGAAGCAGACTATTGTGGGGGGCCGCTTTGCCTTTCATCAAATTATGGATAAACAGCCGCTATGACCTGAATATTGTCGGGACATTCCCCGAACCGCCTTACATACTAATCGCCAACCACACCCAGGATGTTGACCCCTTCTTTCTGCTGTCTGTGATTGGAAAACCGGTCTCTTTTATCATCAACAACGCTGTTTTTCAAAACCCCGTCGTATCACATGTTTTGAGAAATATGGATATGATATCAAAACAAAAGGAAACCAGCGATTTGAGGACTATTTATAAAGTCTTGAAATATATTAAAAGCGGCAGAACCGTTGGGATTTTCGCCGAAGGGAACGCCACCTGGGACGGTGTTTCAAAGAATGTTTACGGCGGTACAAGTAAGCTCCTTGACAGAGGTACAATACCAATTGTAGCTGTGAGGATCAGCGGGGGTTATCTGGTTAATCCCCGATGGGCGGATAAGAGGCGTTATGGCCCTATCGAACTGAATATAAAGGAATTCTCAGACTCTTCGGCTTTGGATCATATCCAACAATCGGACTGGGAATGGCAGAGAAAAACCGGGTATCTTTACAAGGGTTCATCGAGGGCTGCCGGCATCGAGAGGATTATCTGGTTTTGTCCGGCCTGTCAGGCCTTTAGCACGGTGAACGCCAAAGGAAATGATGCTTATTGCTTCAAATGTGGCAATAGCTGGCATATCTCAGAAACCGGCTTTATCTCCGGGCATTCCGTTCACCACGTTGTCAAGGAACAAAAGAAAATGCTTGAACAGTTTCTGAAAGAACGACAATTGAAGAAAGATAAGGAGATCGGAGACGCTCATCTTAATATGTGGCATGGAAAGGAAAAAAAGAAGTATGTGAGTGGGCAGGGGAGAATCATCATTAATGATCAATCGTTTGAATTAGCCGGCAACAGATTTTTTTATGGTAAAATCAATGCCCTTAACACTTTCATGTCAACGATGCTTGAGTTTCTGTACGGCCCTTATCTGGTACGGATCAAAACCAGGTACAACGCGTTCTTTTTACTCAATCTCATCAAGACAACTCGGAGGTGGCTTCAATGTTTTGGGAAACAATAGATGATGTCGTTTATATATTGATGTTCTTTGGGATGGCCGTTTTGGCCAAGCGGTTCTTTCCCCCCTTGAGAAGATATTTAATACCGAACTCCATTCTGGCCGGATTTTTCGGACTTATTCTCGGCCCCAATCTCCTTAATCTGATACCTGTTAATGTGGATGCCCTTGGACCTCTGATTTATCATCTGATGGCCATCGGTTTCATCAGCCTTAGTCTGAGAAGCAGTCGCAAATCACAAAAAGATTGGAATGCGATGAATGCCGGGCTTATCATTATCACGACTTATCTTGTTCAGGGGGTACTCGGGTTCGGTATGACCCTCCTCTGGTCACTCGCTGACAAGGCTGTTCCCCCTGTAATGGGCCTGCTGATGCCAATGGGGTTTGGACAAGGGCCCGGTCAGGCCTTTTCAATTGGAACACAATGGGAACAACTCGGCATGGTCAACGGCGGATCGATTGGACTTGCCATAGCCACAGCCGGTTTCGGCTGGGCCACGATCGGGGGTATTATCATACTGAATATACTCCTGAAGGGAAAGATAAGAGATAAAAAGGTACAGATAGAACAGAAAAAAGAGATTAAGGTGAAAGATTATGAATTCTCGGATATGGACGGGCTGACCATTCAGATGGTTCTGATCGGTTTTGTGTATGTGCTTGTCTATCTGATACTTGGTGGGGTAAACATGCTTCTGGAAAGCCTTGGAGAGTTCGGCAGCGGGCTCGGAACCACACTCTGGGGATTCCATTTTGTCTTCGGTGCTGTCATTGCCATCGTTTTCAGAAGAGGGTATAATTTTGCGCACAAAAAGGGCTGGACAAAAGAAAAATATCTCAACAACTTCTTATTACAAAGAATTGCGGGTTTTGTTTTTGACTTTATGGTGGCCGCTTCGATCAGTGCAGTCGTTCTTGAAAGGATTTCACACACGTTCTGGCCGATATTCGTCATTACCTTCACCGGCGGGCTTGTAACATTCGCCTACGTCTCCTTCATCGTCAAGAAGACGATGAAACATCATCATCTGCCCAATACGATCGGTTTCTTCGGTCATTTAACCGGAACCATCTCAACGGGAATGGCCCTCCTGCGCGAGGTTGATCCCCTTATGAAAAGCGGGGTTCCTGAAAACCTCATCTTTGGAAGCGGCGTTGCCATACTCTTCGGGTTTCCAATGATACTGGTTTTGAACATACCGGCCATCGGCATGAAATCGGGCAACACCGATCTCTTTCTTTACAGTTTTCTGGCGTTGATTGCTTATGGTGTCTTTCTTTATCTTTTCTGGTTCAGGTTATGGAAGAAGAACAGGGATAAGTAAACGGATCGGCATCAACCGATCCGTTTTATAAGAATCGTTCAAGATCACTCAGGCGGTACGGGGTTAAGATACATCTCGATGACATCCCAGAAGGTGTAGTTGTCGAGATCCAGGTTGATATCAAAGGTGTTGTTATCTCCCGCTTCGTAATTAACGCTCATTGAACTGTTGCTGTCCACATCGAAGAAATCTATGTTGTTGCCAGCCCCCTGCAGCAGGCTCATAAAAAGAGTGCTGTTAAGAATCGCCGGATTGTTGATGATTGTCCAAATCTCGTTGTCGATCAGGACATCAAAGAGTGTCTTGTCCGCAGCGAAGTTCGTTTCAGATGTCTCAAGCCCGGAGAGCTCTGTCAACAGCACGGTCAAGTCAACGTCGACGTTGAGTCCAAGATCGGTCTGTCCTTCAATTGGAATCACGGCATTATAATCCATTTCAAAATCGATCTCGTCGTTTAAAAAGTCGGGCGCCAGCGTTTCCAAAATCACGAGCAGTTTTGTATTCTCAGTGATCGTGGTTCCGTTAAGCGTTATCTGAATATCCTGGGAAATCTCCCGCTTAGTCAACATCATTGCCGGTTCGCTTGTCAATTCCGCCAACGTCTTGTTCAGCACCGGTTTGAAAAGTGCGATAGTCTCACTCTTTTCCGCATATCCCCCTTCTGCAACGATCTGATACACGCTGTTGTAAGAAGTCCATCCGTTTTCATCGGTCTTCTGTTCTTCAAAACCGTAAAGATCGTACGCAAAAGCCAGGAAGAGATTCATATATTCGATGGCAAAATCGATATCGGGAAGGGTCAGAATCTCATCCAGAAATACATCATTCAATCTCATCTTACTCTCCGGGGAGGTCACAGCACATATCTGATTCCAGATAGACTGCAGTTCCCCCCAGGTACTCTCTGTGTTCTGGCTTAAGAGTGTCTCCCAGTCTACTGCTTCAACAATGGTTAAAAAACCGGGCTTAAAGGGTGTTTCTGTCTGGCCGATGTAATCATCTGTTTCCTCCAGTATCGTGATGAGCTCCTCGCTTCTCTCTTTAAAGTCAATGATCGCCTCGACGCCGTATATCATAACCGCCAGATCGCGATAATCAATAACCAACTCGGTGTTGCCCGATAAATCTTCGTTTAACAACTGACTGAGGTTTTCAAGCATGGTCTCTCTTGCCTGCCCCTCAAGTGTTATCTTGATGTCGTATCGATCCGGGCGCTCTCTGATACTTTCCCCAAGCTCACTGATCTCGGAGAGGATACTGTATCCTTCCTGATTCGCGTTGATAGTTGACAGGGCCTGATTCAAAAGCGCTATGACTTGCTCGAGATACTCACTTTGAGGTTGTTCAACCTCTCTTGCTTCAATAGCCATGCCTGTCGAAATGAGAGCTGAGAGCATTGTAACGACATCCCCGTCGTTAAGACTTTTGACAACATACTCAGGCGAGTCCTGAGATACATTGTTAAAATCCGACAATGTTGTTTCGACCGTTTCGTTATCGTTGTCCTGATACTCGTCTTCCCCTAAAAACCATTCCTCAAATTTAGCACAGCCTGCTAATAAGACCATTAGAGCTATTACCAAAATCAATATTCCTTTTTTCATTATTGCACCCCTCTCCAAGTAATGTATAATAGTCAGTGAGATGAATTCATCCCATTAATGAAATTATACCATACTATCACAGCAACTCACCGGGGAATGATACGATTTGAACGGGTTAATCACACAATTGCCGCAATATATACACGATGAAGTGGAAAAGATCTGGGAACGATTGCATCTTCTGTTTGGAATCAACAGAGTTAAAAGCACGACATTACCGCATTTAACCTGGGTGATTGCTCAAGAATGTGATGAAACAAAAGTAAAAGATGAAATTGACAGACTCAGAAAAAGGCATTTCCCGTTTGTCATCAAGACGAACGGGATCGGAATCTTTACCGGAAAAAGACCGGCCGTATATATTCAAATCAAACCCACCGTTGAATTACTCAAGTTTCAGAGCACATTATTCGAAGTCTTTTCAAAATTATCAAAGAAACCAAAAAAGCATTACATCCCTCATAGATGGATCCCGCATATAAGTCTTGCCATTGAGGATGTATCGGATGAAAACATTGCGAAGTTAATTGCCTATCTCCTGCCGATAACGTTCAAACATGATGTAAGAATTGAGAGCATTTCCCTTGTGAGAAGAAAAAAAGGGATGGATATGGAAGTGTTGGAACGGTTTTTTCTCGCTCAGAAAAACGATCCGGATTCTATGCTTCGTGATTAGGCGCTTATTAATGGTATAATCAAGAAAACAAATAATAACGGGGGTGTGGTTATAAATGGACTATATGGAGAAATACAAAGAATGGCTGAATAACGACTTCTTTGATCCCGAAACAACCAAAGAACTGGAATCTATCAAGGGAAATGATGATGAGATCAAAGACAGATTCTATACCGACCTTGAGTTCGGGACAGCCGGCCTAAGAGGGAAGATAGGGGCCGGCACAAACAGGATGAACCAATACATTATCGCGAGGGCAACACAGGGACTCGCGGAAGTCATAAAAGACCACGGGGAAACTGCAATGAAAAAAGGAGTGGCGATCGCCTATGATTGCCGGCATTTTTCCGATCTCTTTGCCAAAACAGCTGCGCTGGTCCTGGCTCAGAATGGGATAAAGGCTTATCTATTCGAATCACTCAGATCCACTCCTGAATTATCCTTCGCTGTACGCTACCTGAAAACACAATCCGGGATTGTCGTCACCGCCAGTCACAATCCACAGGCCTACAACGGTTACAAAGTCTATTGGAAAGAGGGCTCTCAGATCCTCAGAGACATTGCCGATCCCATCACCGAATACATAAAGCATATAACGGACTTTTCTTCAATAAAGCAGATGGATGAAAAAGAGGCCCTTGATAAGGGACTGCTTCAATACATTGGAGAGGATATTGACAATGCGTATTTGAAGATGGTCAAATCGCTGTCTTTACGGGACGATGTCAATAAGGACCTTCGAATTGTCTACACCCCTTTAAACGGTACCGGTAATTTCCCGGTTCGAAAGGTCCTGGCTGATCGCGGATTCAAAAATGTCTTTGTTGTACCCGAACAGGAAAAACCCGATCCCGATTTCACAACTGTCGGTTATCCGAATCCCGAGGACCTGAATGCCTTTCAATACGCGATAGACCTTGGGAGAAAGAAAAATGCCGATCTGTTACTCGCAACGGATCCCGATTGCGACAGACTCGCTGTGATGATTAAAGACGGGGATAAATATGTTCCTTTTAACGGCAATCAGACCGGTGCCATCCTGATTAAATATATACTGCAGGCGCTTGATGAACAAAACAGGATTCCTCAGAACGGGGTTATTGTCAAGTCAATCGTAACAGGCGATATGGGAGAAAAGATTGCCGAAAAGTACGGTGTAAAGACTGTTGAAAGTCTGACCGGATTCAAGAATATCTGTGGAAAGGCAAACGAATTCGAAAAAACAGGCGAATATGAGTTTATCTTCGGCTATGAAGAGAGCATCGGCTATGTCTATGGAACACAGGTCAGGGACAAAGATGCTGTCATCTCATCGATGCTGCTTGTTGAAGCAGCAGGCTTTTTCGCACGCGAGAACAAGACCCTGCTTGATGTGCTGGAGGGCATCTACAAGGAAGTGGGTTACAAGACAGAAGCACCTTTTTCACTGGTTCTGGAGGGTATGGAAGGCAAAAAACGCATCAAAAGAATGATGGATGCCATCAGAGCTCATCCACCTGAAAATATCGCCGACATGGATGTTGTCGCTGAAATAGATTTTCTCGATCAGGCCATCATCGATGTGCCCGGGACAAATGCGTTGAAGTTTATCCTCGAGGACAAGTCCTGGTTTGCCATCAGACCTTCGGGCACTGAGCCCAAGCTGAAGGTCTATGTTTATTCGAACGGCGAAGACAAGAACCTTTCCGATGAGAAGGCTGAGATCATCCAGGAAGCGATAAAAGAGATGTTGTACAAAGTGGAATAAGCAAAAAAGAAAGCTCCGTTATCGAACGATAACGGAGCAATTTGATTATGCCTTATTAAGTGCCTCCATCAGGTTTTCCACAATCTGCTCGCCAACCCGTTTCTGTGCCTCGAAGGTAGAAGCGCCTATATGCGGGGTTCCGATGACATTATCGTAGGATAACAGGCGTTTTCTCAGTTCGTCTGTTGGCGGTTCAACATCGTAAACATCCAATGCTGCTCCGGCCACTTTCCCTGATTCAATATTATCACAAAGGGCCTGCTCGTTCAGGATCCCGCCTCTTGCCGCATCGATGATGAAGACATCATCTTTCATCTTTTTGAAGGCCGCATCGTCAATTAATCCCTTCGTTGCATCTATCAACGGGGTGTGAACGGTAATGATATCCGCCTCTTTGTAAAGCTGATCCAACTCCAGGAATTCAACGTCGAGACCTCCACTGTCTTTGACCACATCGTAGGCAACGATTCGGCAATCAAAGGCCAGGAGTCTTTTAGCCACCTCTTTACCGATTGTCCCGAATCCGATGATGCCCACTGTCTTTTTATAGAGTTCATAACCTCTTAGTTTCTTCTTTTCCCACAGCTGGTTCTTTAAACCGTTTGTTCCTCTTGGGATATGTCTGAAGAGCGAGAGCATCAACCCGATGGTGAGCTCAGCAACACTGACTGAGTTGGCACCGGGGGTGTTGACAACCTCGATGCCCTTTTCTTTGGCGGCATCGAGGTCGATATTGTCAAGGCCTGTTCCCGCTCTGGCGATTACCTTCATTTTTTGGGCGTTTTCAATGATCTCTCTCCGAATCTTGGTGGCGCTTCTGACAACCACGGCATCCATTTCACCGATCGTGTCCTTTAATGTTTCTTTATCATAATGCTCAACCGTTACGTCAGCATTCTCATATGATTTCAGCTTCTTCATTGCATCTTCGTCAAGCGGATCGTTGACATGAATCTTCCAGGCCATATTAAACACCTTCTTTAAGAAAGACTTCTTCAGCGGCTTTTACAGCGGCTCCGAGCTCAACTTCATGACCGAGTTCTCTGAATGCCATCTCGAGAGCGGATAAACCGACAATCGTGTCGAATTTACCCATATAACCGAGATGTGCCATTCTGAATATTTTCCCTTTGTATTCAGCCTGTCCGCCGGCCATCGTGACACCGTACTTGTCTCGCATCAGTTTGGTGAGTTTGACTGTGTCCACAGGAGATAAAACGGCTGTTGTGACGTTGCCAGGTTTCTTAGAGAGCAGTTCAAATCCCAGCGCCTTCACTCCTGCCCTTGTGGCCTCGGAGAGTATTCTATGCCTCTCCCAGACGTTTTCCAGTCCTTCCTCTTCTATCATTTCAATTGCCTTTTTCAACTGGTAAATCTGATTGACACCTGCCGTATAGGGAGAATCCGGATATTTTTTTCGGTATTTTTTGAGGTCAAAGTAGTATTTTTCCCCTCGCTTGCATTCGTCAACTCTCTTCCAGGCCTTTTCACTGAGGGTTATAAGGGCCAACCCCGGGGGTAGCATGACTCCCTTCTGAAGACCGGTGCAGACGATATCAACATGCCAGTCATCCATCTTCAACGGTTCTGCCAGTAGTCCACTTACAGAATCGACGACCATGAGGGCCTTGTATTCTTTAACCACATTTCCCAATTCTTCAATCGGATTCACCGTTCCGGTTGATGTCTCGCTGTGTGTTGTGAAAACAGCTACTGTATCGGGGTTCTTCTCTAACGCTTCTTTTATCTGTTCCGGTCTTGCATAATCGCCCCATTTCAGTTTTATCAGATCAATCTCAGCACCGAATGCCTCGCAGATTTCAACCCATCTTTCACCAAATTTGCCGCCATCCACAACGATGACTTTATCGCCCTCAGAAACGATATTCGCTACAGCTGCCTCCATAGAACCCGTTCCGGTTGAAACCAGTGACATGACTTCGTTCTTTGTTTGAAAAAGCATCTTCGCCTTTTCAAGTGTCTCCTCCTGAATCTTAACAAACTGAGGTGTTCTGTGATGTATGGTCTCCTGAGCACCAGCCAACAGGATGTCATTCGGGACCGGTGTCGGTCCGGGAGCCAACAGGTAATTCTTTTTAATCATTTACATTCCTCCTTTTTTTATCTGTGCTTTCTGTCCGCTTTTATGATTGCCGTCATTTTTTCTTTCTGGTTTAACTGTCTTTATAATATCAGAAAATCCCCCGTATGTCGAGAAAGAAATGGTGTGAACCCGATAATTCAAAACCCATGCTCCCTTTTGTTTCCTTTTCAGGCCATTTTGTTTTTCAACGCACTTTTTAAGTGAATAAAGATGCATGATTGAATATTCTTGCACACAAAAACAACTTCTTATCTTTACCGGTCTGTGTTATAATTCATTGCAGGAGTGCTATGGAACACCATCTCTTTTGAAGGAGAAAAAAATATGAGCCAAACCGGCTTTGATCAACTTAAAATCTTTAAAACCCTGCTCAATCTGGATATTGTCCATTCGGATGAAGGCGTTAATAAACTTGCCGAAGAATTGTCGATCAATTTTGAGACAAATGAATGTGCTATTTTCATCTTCGAAAGGGAAAAACAAGCCTTCAGGCTCTTTGGTATATCGACGCTTGACAAATCGCTTGTAAAGGTTTTTAAAATTAAGAACTCGGAACTCGATGCCTATCAGGAGATTAAAAAGGGAAATCTTGTCAATATGAAAACAGAAGATTTGAAAGAAAAACATCGAATCTTCGATTCTGACAAACTGATGCTTTTTCCCGTACTGGACAGAAATGAACTGATCGGGATGATCATGTTCGGTTTTGACGATTATTCAACGCTTGAGGATAATTTTTCGACCTTTATCGAACTGCTGAGAAGCATCGGGAAGATCGTCAAGCTCTCGATCGAGAACAGACTGTATCGGGATAACACCCAGAAACTCTTAAGCCTGACAAGACTTCACGAACTCGTCAACAAGGCACAGGATGAAGATTCACTTTATCGTGAATCATTAAACACGACGTGTTCGATGCTGAATGTGGAAAACGGTTCCATATGGTTGAAAAACCCGAATGATGAACTCGAGATCTCCTACTGGTACGGTATGGATGAAGACAAGATCATGCGAAAGACCATTCCCACGGACCACGGCATGGTGGGGTGGTGTTTTACCAACAGGGAACCGGTCCTCTCCATCTCGGCAAAGAGGGACCCCAGAGCCGCACTTGACATGATCGATATCTCAATTAAATCCGCCATCGCCGCACCGCTTTATCATGATAACGACATATACGGGGTTGTCATTTTAATCAACAGAAAGGCGCAGAATCTTTACAGGCCGTACAAGCATTTCGACGAGATCGATCTGGCCCTTTTGGAGGATATTGCTTCGAGGATCTCGTTAGGTGTTTCAAAGCTGAAGTATCTGTCCGAGCTCTCAAGGGAGAATAAACGTTATCGGGCTCTAACCCTTACCAATGAGCGGATCCTGGCAAAACAGAAAGAACAGGTTCAGCTCCTTAAGAACATGACGTATATCAATCGTGCCATGCGAGAGAGCTATGACATCAAGAAC
>Ga0209948_1000651_pt1 | contig 10094 bp, 7 predicted proteins | sample SalPonR2_C_D2_MG_FD_185709 | JGI IMG/M metagenome (GOLD analysis project Ga0209948, IMG submission 185709) | Salt pond soil microbial communities from South San Francisco under conditions of wetland restoration - Salt Pond MetaG R2_C_D2_MG... ... | reverse complement strand
ATATCAGGACTTTCATCGGCGCGCTCGACCTGGACGAACCCGATCGGCGGGAGATCCTGAGGGCGGCACGCATCCGGGCGCGGGAGATCGAGGGCACCGACCATTACGTCCCGTTCGCGGCGGTGCGGCGGTTGCTGCAGGCGATCGACCGGCGCCTCGAGCCGGGCTGGCATCTGGAGATGGCGGCGCGCATGGACGTGGCCCACCACGGCCCCCTCGGCATCGCGGCCATCACCTCGCCGACGCTCGGCGACGCGCTGCAGATCATGACCAAGTTCGGCGAGATCCGCGCGCCGTTCGCCTGGGGCGAGATCCGCGAGGCGGGCGACACGGTGCAGATCCGCTATCACGAACGCGAGAACCTCGGCGCGCTGCGCCCCATCCTGATGGAGATCATGCAGCTCACGGGGCTGCAGGTGATCGCCCACGTGGTCGGCCACGCGGCCGGCCGCAAGGGTCCCGGCCTCGTCTGGCACCTGCCCGCCGACCGGGCGCATCTGCGGGCCGGGTTCGAGGCCCGCTTCGAAGGCGAGTTGCGCTTCCACGGCGACCAGTACACGACCACCCTGCCGGCCGCCTGGCTTGCCGCGCCCTGCCTGCTCTACGACGAGGCCATGCACAAGGTATCCCTGGCCCGCTGCGAGGAGTTGCTGCAGCAGGTGGCGGAGCGCTCGGCCCTGGAGGTCGAGGTGCGCCAGTGTCTGCTCATGGCCGGCGGGCGCTCGCCGGGCCTCGAGCATGTGGCGCGGCGGCTGAACGTCTCGCGGCGCACCCTGATTCGGCGGCTGAAGCGGGAAGGCACCTCCTACCGGCGCATCCTGGACGAGGTGCATCGCAGCCTCGCCCACGAGTACCTGGTCAGCACGCGGTGGGGCGTGGCGGAGATCGGCTACCGGCTGGGTTACCAGGACGCTGCGAACTTCGGCCGTGCGTTCAGGCGCTGGTTCGGCCTGGCGCCCGGCGAGTACCGGCGGCGTGCGCAGCAGACGGAGAACCCTTGAACGCCGGCGGCTCGTCAGGAGGCTGCGCACTCGCCGGGCGGGTCCTTGACTCAGCCGCCGGCCGCGCCGAAACTGCCGTGATGCTCGCCACCCCGATCGGCCGATGACCTATTGCCTCGCCGCCAATCTCGACGAAGGCATGGTCTTCGTCTCCGACTCGCGCACCAATGCGGGCGTCGACCAGATCAGCACGTTCTCCAAGATGCACAGGTTCTGCGGTGACGGCGAGCGCTTCTTCGTCCTGCTCAGCGCGGGCAATCTGGCCACCACCCAGGCGGTGGTCGCCAAGCTGGCCCGCGACATCCGTAACGGCGCGGAGACCAGCCTGGCGTCGCTCGCGACCATGGCGGAAGTGGCGGACTACGTCGGCGCGGCGAGCCGCTCCATCCAGGCGCGCCACGCCGGCAAGGACGAGGAGTCGGGCTTCAGCCCCGAAGCGAGTTTCATACTCGGCGGCCAGATCCGTAATCAGCCCCAGCGTCTGTACCTGGTGTATCCCGAGGGCAATTACGTCCACACCACGGATCGCACGCCGTATATTCAGATCGGCGAGACGAAGTACGGCAAGCCGATACTGGACCGGATAATCGCCCGGACCACGGACCTGGAGACGGCGGCGCGCTGCGCACTGGTCTCCATGGACTCCACGATGCGCAGCAACGCGACGGTGGGCCCGCCGGTGGAGGTACTGTTGTATCGCCGGGACAGCCAGGCGGAGGGCCAGCGCCTGCTATTCGAGGAAGACAGCGAGTATCTCGCGCAGATCCGTTCCGCCTGGCAGGAGAGTCTGCGCAGAGCGTTCGAGGAGCTGCCGCGGTTCAGGGTGGAGCCGAAGAATATAAGACTCGTCGACGGATGAACTCCAGCTTCTCGCAGACGGCGGGCGAGAGACTGAACGGATAGGCATCCCGCAGTCCGAGACTGCGGTTCATCTCGTTCAGCGCCACGGCCACCTCCGTCCAGCGGTCCAGCCAGCGTTCATCGCGGATGCCGACGTCAGCCGGTATCAGGCCCGCATTCGCCGCCGTCTCCAGCGTATCCGCGATATGCAGGAAGTGCGCCCAGCACTCCGCCCAGTCCTCCGTGGGATGGGACGCGGCATAAGCGCTCACGTAGGCGGACGGGCTGCCGGCGCCCGGACCGCGCTCGTGATAGCGCTGCAGAGCGCTCTGGTAGTCCTCGCGTTCGTCGCCGAACAGGCTGCGGCATTCCGCGAGGGATTCTTCGGTGTCGACCACGACCGACCAGTAGTAGTGCCCGCTCTCGTGGCGCATGTGGCCGAGCAGCGTGCGGTAGGACTCCCCCATCGCCTCGCGGATGGCTTCCCGTGCCGAATCGTCGGCCTCGGCCACGTTGATCGTAATCACGCCGTCACGGTGGCCGGTGTAGACGTGCATCTCCCGCACCAGCGGATTCGTACGCCGGTCTTCCAGGAATTCGAAGCGCAGCCGCTGCTCGTCGATGGACAGGCCCAGCGACAGAAGATCGTAGAGCAGTCGCCGTTTCGCGCCCTCGAGCCGGGTCCACAGCATCAGATTGTCGTCCCGCGCGAGATTCGGCAGTGTCCGTGTCAGGCGACAGGATGCGCAGTATCCCGACGAGTCGTCCGCGTCGAGCAGCCAGTTGCAATGCCACTCGCGGTTGAGGCAGAAGCGATAGCGGTTGGAACCGCCGGCCTTGTGCCATTCGTCGCCAACGCCGGCGGATTCCACCGCGACGAGCTGCAGGCTCGCGGGATCGAAACCGGCTTCCCGCCCGCAGGCGAGACAGCGGGAATTATCGAAGTACAGCCGGTTGCCGCAGGTGCAGCGGAACTCCTTCATTGTTGATCCACCGGCAGGAACCAGGTGTCGGATATGCGGCGGTGGAGCCCTCCCAGCTGCCGCTGCAGCCGGTCGAGGCATTCATGCAGCCCCGCAGCGTCCAGATTCGCGCCATCGGCGTCCTCGAGCTCTGCCAGCAGCGCCGCCGACTCGGCCAGCGCCTCCTCGTGCCGCGGCAGACTCTCGAGTGACGAGGCGATCTCACCCAGGCAGTGCCGGAAAGAACGGGGGAACCGCGGGTCGAGCAGCAGGAAATCGATGACGTCCTCGCCGACGATGCGGCGGCGGACGTACTGGCAGTACATCTGATAGGCCGACAGGGATTTCAGGACGTTCATCCAGAGTGTGTAGCGATAGGGCGCGACCTCGTCCGGCAGGTTCAGCAGGGAGGCGGCGGGGACGTCGAGCACCCGGGTGGTCATGTCCGCACGTTCGAGATTGCGGCCGAGCCGCAGGAACTGGTAGCCGGGGCCATGGCTCATGGTGCCTGCCAGCAGTCCGGTCACCTGCTGGCAGGCCGTGATCACCTCGCTCAGGGTGCGGTGGCGGGTGCGCTCGCTCCCCGCCCGCGGCAGCTCCCGTCTTGCGTACAGGTAGAGTTCGTTGGCCGACTCCCAGCCTTCCGTCGGCACGATGTCCCGGGTGGTTCGTATGTTCTCGCGCAGCAGCGCCAGTGACGACAGCACCGAGGCCTGATTGGCGGCATCGGCGATGAAGAAATCGACGACGGCGGACTCGTCGGCGCGCTCGTAGCGGCGCGCGAATTCGTCCTCGTTCGCGAAGATGGTCAGGAGCTGCTCCCAGGTACGGCCGGCCCGGGCCGGCAGGTCCAGCAGCATGTTGCCGTGCACGCGCACGAGCCGTGCCGTATTCTCCGCGCGCTCGATGTAGCGGCCCGCCCAGTACATGCGTTCGGCGACGCGGGAGAGCATCAGTCCCGGTCCTCCACGACCCAGGTATCCTTGCTGCCGCCGCCCTGGGACGAGTTGACCACCAGCGAACCTTCGACCAGCGCTACCCGCGTCAAGCCGCCTGCGGTCACGGCGAGCCGGTCCGACTGCAGGATGAACGGCCTCAGATCCACGTGCCGTGGCGCCAGTGTCTCGCCACAAACTGTCGGCGTGGTGGAGAGCGCGAGCGTCGGTTGCGCGATGTAGTTGCGCGGGTCCGCCTGGATCAACTCCCGGAAGCGCGCGAGCTCGGCACGGCTGGCACGCGGCCCGATCAGCATGCCGTAGCCGCCGGATTCGTTGGCGGGCTTCACGACCAGCTCTGCCAGATTGGCCAGCACGTGGCCGCGCTGGTCCCGCTCGGCGCAGCGCCACGTGGGCACATTCGGGATGATGGGGTCCTGGTCCAGATAGTAGCGGATCAGATCCGGCACGTAGGTATAGACCATCTTGTCGTCGGCGACGCCCGAGCCCGGCGCATTCGCCAGCGCCACGTTGCCCTTGCGCCAGGCACGCATGAGGCCCGGTACGCCCAGCATGGAGTCCGGTCTGAACACCTGCGGATCCAGGAAAGTGTCGTCGATGCGCCGGTAGATGGAATGGACGCGCGTCAGTCCCTCGATGGTGCGCATGTAGACGCAGTCGTCGTCACCCACCACGAGGTCGCCACCTTCGACGAGTTCCGCGCCCATCCGCTGAGCCAGGTAGGAATGCTCGAAATAGGCGGAGTTATAGATGCCCGGCGTAAGCACCACCACCTCGGGCTCGCGCTCGTCGGTCGGCGCTATGGCAGTCAGCAGGTCGAACAGTTCCGAGGGGTAATCGTCGACCGGCAGGATGGTCTGGTCCTCGAACAGATCGGGAAATACCCGTTTCGTGACACTCCGGTTCTCCAGCATGTAGGAGACACCGGACGGGACGCGCAGATTGTCCTCGAGCACGTAAACCGTGCCGTCGCCATCGCGGACCAGGTCGCTGCCGCAGATGTGAGCCCAGACGCCGAAGCGGGGACTCACACCGGCGCACTCGGGCAGGTAGTTTCGCGAGGTGCCGAGCACTTCTGCCGGGAAGACGCCGTCGCGGACTACGTTCTGCTCGTTGTACAGATCGTCGATGAAGAGGTTGAGCGCCGTCAGCCGCTGCCGGAGACCCTCGTCGATCCGCGCCCACTCACTGGCCGGGATCACCCGCGGCACTATATCGAAGGGCCAGGCGCGGTCTATGTTTCGGCCCTCGGAGTAAACCGTGAAGGTGATGCCCATCTCCGCGATGGCGCGGTCCGCGGCCGCCTGCCTCTCCGACAGCGCCGCCGGTGTCAGCGTATTCAGCAGATCGATCAGACGCTCCGTGCCGGGACGCGGGACCCCGTCCCCCGTGACGAGTTCATCGTGGAAGGCGCGCGGATCGTAGCGTGTCAGTCTCGGTGGCATCGGCCCATACTACCCGAAACGCCGGTGCGGACCGGCGCTTGCAGAATGCCGAGGCGTTGCAATCCTCGCTGCCCGTTCGCACCGTTGCGGCGCCGATCGGCCGCCATGAACGTCAGCGCGTCTTCAGGCTCCGCCCGTCTTCCACCTCGTCGTCGGGATACAGCACGATGGTCTCGCCCGCGGCGAGTCCGTCGAGTACCTGCACGCGGAACTCGCCCCGGCGCCCCACGCTGATCGGGCGGAAGACGGCGCGCCCGTCCTCGACCACGAATACCGCCCACTGGTCGCCGCGCCGGAAGGCGGCACTGGAGGGCACCTGCAGCACGTCGCCGCCGGACCAGAGGACGAACTCCGCCTCCACCCGGTAGCCGTCGCCGAGCCGCGCCCAGCGCTGCGGCGGGGACAGTATGTCCACCCGCACGATCACGCGCTGCTCCTCTACGCCCAGGGCGGAGATCTTCGTAAAGCCGGACGGTTCGACCATCCGCACCTCGCCCTCCAGCGCGCCGTCGCCACCCCAGCGCAGGAGCCGCACCGCCATGCCGGGCGCGAGCCGGACGGCGTCGGCCGACAGCAGCTCCACCTCGATCTCAAGATTGGAAGGGTCGCCCAGGGTCAGCAGGTGCTGACCGGCAGCCACCACGCCCTCGCTCTCGTGGATGACGTCCAGGACACTGCCGTCGACGGGCGAGCGCACCACCACCTTTTCCGGCGCTTCGCCGTCCGACTCTGCTGCCGAATATCGCAGCACGTCCCGGGCCGCCTGCAGCTCGTAGCGGGCCACTTCGGCCTCGGCCATCACCGCCCGCAGGCCGGCGGCGGCGCGCCGGGCGGCGGAGACCACACGGTCGTATTCCGCCCGCGACACGGCATTGGTCTCGTACAGCCGCTCGATGCGCTCGCGCTCGGCGTCGGCCAGCTCCGACTCGGCCTCGGCCGCGCGCACACGGGTCCCGGCCGCCTCCAGCGCGGCTTCCGCCGCCGACACACCGGCGCGCGCCTCGGCGCGGCTGCGCCGGTCCAGCACCGTCGGCGCCACCGGCTCGATGGCCACCAGGGGCGCGTCCGCCGCCACTGTATCCCCTTCCTCGAGCTCGATGCGGGCGGCGAAACCCGCCACCGGCGAGGTGATGACGTAGCGCTCCCTGATCCGGGTCTTGCCTTCCTCGGTGACGATGACGCTGAGAGCGCCGCGGCTCACGGTGCCTGTCTCCACCGGCAGGGGCTGGGGGCGGAAGCCCAGGTACAGCAGCAGTGCGGCGACGGCCGCCACGATGCCGATGATGATGTTTCTGCGACTCGCCACGGCCTACTCCGTCGTCTTAAGCACTGCCACCAGATCCAGAGTGTCCAGCCGACGCTTGATGACGGCCGAGGAGATCAGTCCCGAACCGAGCACGACGGCGGCGCCGAACGCATAGGTGCTCGGCTCGAGCACCAGCGGCACCCGGTAGATGTCCGAGGAGATCGCCTCCGCGAACAGCGCGCAGATACCGCGTCCCACCAGGAAACCGAAACCGACGCCGACGATGACCAGCAGCATCAGCTCGCCGATCAGGATATAGGCAATCTCTGCGCGGGTGAATCCGAGGACCCGCAGGCTCGCCAGCTCCCGGCTGCGTTCGGCCAGCGCGATGCGCGCACTGTTGTAGACCGCCCCGAAGGCGATGGTCGCCGCCAGCAGCGTGTTGACGAAGGTGAACACGAGGATGGTCTCCGCGAACGACTCGTAGAAGCTCGCGATGGACTGGCTGCGCTGGGCGATGGCGCCGACGCCCGGACGGCGCATGAGTTCGTCGAATACCCGCGCCTGATCGGCGGGGTCGATGGCGAGGAAGCTGCCGGTCAGCACGTGGCCGTCGCGCATCAGCCGGTTCAGGGTCGCGAGCTCCATGTAGCCGGAGATGCCGATGTACTCCTCCACGAAACCGGCCACGGGCAGATCGATGACGGGCCGCCGGCCGGTGAGCACCTCCACCGTGACCGTGTCGCCAGGACGCACGCCCAGGATCTCCTCGCCCAGGTAGCTGGTGAGCAGCAGGCCCTCCGGCGGCGGCGGCACCGGCTGCAGCGAGGTGTCCACGAGGCGGTGGAGCTCCGCATCGGGCCGGAATCCCTGGATGGCCGAGCGGTACGAGCGGTTGCCGTAGCGAAAGCGCACCGGCACGGCGCGCATGCCCTCGGCCTGCAGCACCCCGGGCAGCGCGGCGAGCTCATACTCGGCCTCGTTGCCGGCGAGCTCGTTGAAGGTGACCGTGACGTCCTCCCTGGCCGCCAGGTTGAAATGGCTCCACATCATGTAGTCGACCGCGTCCTCCTGGAAGTTGCCGGACATCACGAGTCCGGTGGACAGGGCCACCCCCAGTACGGTCAGGGCGCTCTTCAGGGGCGCGCGGCCGATGTGGCGCAGGATCATGCGGCTGGGCTGGTCCAGGAAGGCGTGGCCGAACAGCCGCTCCACCAGGCTCTGGCGGTAGACGAGCGGCGTGTCGGGACGCATCGCCTCCGCCGGAGACAGACGCACCGCCGAGTGGAACGCATGCAGGGTGCCGGCCAGGCCGGCGCCAAGGGTGACCAGCACGCCCGTCAGGAGCACGTCGGCTCTCAGCACGTAGTCCAGCCGCGGGAAACGGAAGAACTCGATGTAGATGCCGGTGAGCCCGCGCGCCGCCCACGCCCCGAAGCCGATGCCGACGACGGCTCCCGCGAGTACGATGATGAGGATGACGCTGACGTAGTGCAGGCCCACGGTGAGGTTGTCGTAGCCGAAGGCCTTCAGTACGCCGATCTGGTCCCGCTCGGCGCGTATCAGCCGGTTGGTGACGAAGTTGATGAGAAAGGCGGCGAAGGCGAGGAAGATGACCGGAAAGATCTTCGCCATGGCCTCCAGGCTGACGATCTCCTGGGTGATGTAGCGGTGGGAGAGCTGGTCTTCGCGGGTGTAGGCCCCCTGCCCGCCGTAGGGCTCGAGCAGCGCATCGAGACGCTCGATCACCGCCTCGGCCCGGGCTCCCGGCTCCAGCGTCAGGACCAGGTCGTTGAACGCCCCGTCCATGTCGTAGGCAACGCTGAGCCCCCGGTAGCCCATCCACATGATCGCGTAGCGCTCGTAGTCCGGGAAGATGTCGCCGGGACGGATCTGGTAGATGAACTCCGGCGACAGCGCAACGCCGACGATGGCGAGGTCTTCCCGACGGCCGTTGATGATGCCGATGATCGTGTCGCCCGGCGCCAGGTCCTGGGCGTCGGCGAATGCCTCGTTGATCACCACCTCCCACGGCCGGTCGGAGGCCGGCGTGCGTCCCCGGACCTGGTGCAGCTGGTTCAGCAGGGGCGCACGGTCGTCGGGCAGCGAGACCAGCAGGCCGGTCACCGGGTCCCCGAACCCGGGCACTTCCACGTTGATCTGCGCCTTGACCCGCGCCTCCGCCTCGCGCACGCCCTCGATGTCGCGCACCCGTTCCGCCAGCGACAGCGGCGCGCGTTTCAGCCCGGCGAATACCTCCGCAAAGCGGTAGGCCTGATAATAGTTGCTCTGGGTGAGTGTCAGCGAATCCAGCGTGCTGAGCGAGATGATATAGGTGGCCACGCCGCTCGCGATGATCATGGCGATGGCGGCGGCCTGGCTGCGCATCTGCCAGAGTTCCCGCCAGCGCTTGCGGTCGAGCGCGCGCATGGGCCCTACCAGCTGATCTCCGAGGGCGGCTTGCGGGTCTCGTTGCGCCGCTCGCCGGAGATCCGCCCGTCGCTCATGAACAGCACCCGGTCCGCCATGTCGGCGATACTCGCGTTGTGGGTGATCACGGCCGTGGCGGTGCCGTACTCTTCGTTGACCCGCGCCAGGGCCTCGAGCACGTGCACGCCCGTCTTCGAGTCGAGCGCCCCGGTGGGCTCGTCGCAGAGCAGCACCTCGGGGCGTTTGGCAATGGCGCGGGCGATGGCGACGCGCTGCTGCTCGCCGCCGGACAGCTGGGCCGGGAAGTGGTCCATCCGCGGCCCTAGGTTCACCATTTCGAGCGCTTCTTCCGGCGTCATCGGATTGCGGGCGATCTCCGTGACGATGGAGACGTTCTCCCGGGCGGTCAGGCTGGGGATCAGGTTGTAGAACTGGAAGACGAAACCGACCGCATGGCGGCGGTACTCGGTGAGTTCGGATTCGCTGGCACCGGTGAGGTCGATGTCGTCGAAACGCACCGTGCCGTCGGTGGGCGTGTCCAGGCCGCCGAGGATGTTCAGCAGGGTCGATTTGCCGCTGCCCGAAGCCCCGAGCAGCACCATGAACTCCCCCTTGTAGAGCTCCACGTCCACGCCGCGCAGGGCATGGACCTCGACTTCGCCGACCCGGTAGACCTTGGTCAGTCCGCGGGCGACGAAGATGGCCTGGCCGCCGCTCTCCTCGTCACGGTCTTCGGGAGCATCTTCTTGACCCGGGTTCCCGTGCTCGGTGCTCATCCCTGACAGTCCCGACGGACCCGGCCCGGCCACGGGGCGAGACGGCTCCCGGCAACGGGTCCGTCAGTGGATCTCGTGGCGGGCGAGTATCGAACGGATCGACTGGCGCAGACGGCTGTCGACCCACGGTTTCTCGATGTATTCCGCGGCGCCGGCCCGTATGCCGCGCACCGCCATCGCCACGTCGCCGTCGCGGGCGAGCAGGATGGTGGGCACGTGATGGCCGGCCTCGTTGAGCTGCTCCAGGAGTTCGACACCGGAGATGCCGGGCAGCCAGACCTCGGTGATGAGGCAGTCCGGGACGTGATCGGCCCTGGCCCGCAGGAACTCCTCGGCGGAGTCGTAGTGGCAGATCTCGGTGGCAAGGTCGCCCAGCAGCGCGTCCAGCCCATCGCGGACTGTCGGATCCGGGTCCACGACGGCAACGCACGATGCCTT
>Ga0209948_1000642_pt1 | contig 10182 bp, 8 predicted proteins | sample SalPonR2_C_D2_MG_FD_185709 | JGI IMG/M metagenome (GOLD analysis project Ga0209948, IMG submission 185709) | Salt pond soil microbial communities from South San Francisco under conditions of wetland restoration - Salt Pond MetaG R2_C_D2_MG... ... | reverse complement strand
AACCAAGGGATCAGTCTCCTTGGCTACGGGAGGAATTTCCAGTTTTTCAGCAACACCTAACTAAACTTTTATGGTACAATAAGTGATCTTTGCGGTCTCGCACCGACTCACAAGAGTCGCCGACTCGGAAGGCATATGATCTATTCGTGGATTAAGTGATTTGTCATCTGAATTGAAAAAGCCGACTCCGTAGAATCGGCTGTATTTGTTTCTTGTTTTTGCCTAAAATATTTGGCGTATTAAGCAATTTGTTTGTGTTACAAGCGTTTTATTCGCTGGGTATATTCCCTTTTACATTGGAGACAAACCAACTCATGGAAAGTAGCTCCTCATCTGTCAATTTCTCTCCCTCTTCAATTCTTAACGTTCCCTTCTGATCATAAACCGGGCCCTGGAATGGATCAAAGTTACCCTCTACGATCTCATTCTCAAACACCTTTACCAACTGCTTAACCTTTTCAGGAACAAGATCGGTCATCGGGGCAAGGGCCACGATTCTGTCTTTCATCCCGCCCCAGTAAGCTTCGCTTTCGTGATTATCATTCAGTAACTCTCTCACGATGTCTTCATAATAAATCCCCCATTTCCATACCGGTGCAGTCAAATAAGCATCAGGCGCAAATTCTTTCATCGGGGCATTGTACGCTATTCCATAAACACCCCGATCTTGAGCGGCTTGTTGAACAGCTGGAGAATCCTGATGTTGGGCTATAACATCACAACCGAGATCGAGCAGACTGAGAGCGGCTTCTTTTTCCGTCGCGGGATCATACCAGGTATTACTCCACACAACATGGACGTTTGCATCCGGATTAACCATATTAACACCCAGAGCAAATGCATTAATACCCCGGATAACCTCGGGGAAAGGATGGGCTCCGACAAAACCTATCTTGTTGCTTTTGGTCATCATACCGGCTACAATACCACTCAGGAAACGGGGTTGATACATTCTTCCAAAATAGCTGCTCATATTTTCCGCTTGTTTATAACCCGAACAATGAGCAAACCAGGTGTCCGGATTCTGTTGTGCGGCGATCAATGTTGGATCCATATAGCCAAAACTCGTGGTAATAACAAGGTCGTACCCTCGTTTTACCAGTGACTCTATTGGTTTCAAGGCTTCCATGCTTTCAGGCACGCTTTCAATATAAGTCGTTTCAATTTTATCGCCAAAGACTTCTTCGATATGTTTTCTTCCCTGGTCATGAGCATAGCTCCATCCCGCATCACCAGTGGGTCCGATATAAATGAAACCAACTTTCAGTTGAGCCATAACTGTCAGACTTAATAGAATGACCATTACAATCATCACAGTTGTTCTTTTCATTTTTTAAATCACGCACCTTTTGTTTTTCATAATTTGTTGATTCTTTCTGCTTTCAACCTTTCCCCCCATTCGAACCAAAAATTATTCTATTCGCCTTCTTTCCCTCCTTTCATTTTTGATTTTTGAATATAAAAAGGGGTCATTCTTAGTTTACCAGAAAAAGGAGTGAAAACAAGAAAAATTGTAACATCCATGATGAAGTAATAAGAGAAACCTTTTGGAGAAATTTCTTCCTGGCGAAGTCACTGACGCCTTCTGCTGCTTCGGCGGCTTTTTTTAATCGTTGCATTTAAAACGGTAAGCCGGCATTTTTAACCCCCGTATGATATATGATATTTTGATATAGCACCGACACTATTCTAATATTCTGTGCAAGAAATGTCAAACCCCGATTTTGCCATTGCAACATCCCTGATCTATAGGATTATTCCAAAAGTCATTAAAAAACTCTGTGTCTGCACAGGTTCAACACCTGCATGAGCTTTCTCTGATTTCAAGCTTCGTCTCTAACACAATTCTTGCGGGTTTCATAGAGCTTTCCTGTAGTCTTTTCAGCAACAACTTTGTGATTCGTGAGCCCATTTCAAACTGGGAATAGGAAACACTGCTCAATGGGGGAGATATGATTGGGGAATAATCCAAATCATCGTATCCGACCACCGCCACATCGCCGGGAATTGTCAATCCCATTTCCTTCAAGGCTTTTACTGCTCCATATGCAATGATATCGTTAAAACAGAATATCCCGTCAAAGGAAATCTCTTTTTCCAGGGTTTCTTTAACGACAGAATAGCCTTCATTCAACCGGTGGTCGGGGTCCAGCTTCGAGCAGTGTACGATCAATTCCTCCTGTTTGTCCAGACCGGCCGTATCCAACGCTTTTCTATAGCCCCGTATTCGATCCTGGGATCCCGGATGCAGGATATAGTTGTTCAGCATCATAATCCGCCGACAGCCATTTTCTATCAAATGCCTTGTAGCCTTGAAGCCCCCTTTAATCTCATCGGTATAGACCATGTCGTATTGACCCCCGTCTCTGTGAAAGGCCAGAACCCCTTTGGCATCCCGGAAAGAAAAGCGGTCTCCTTCATCTCTCTCCGGATCGACGGGGGCAATTATTATGCCATCCACTCTTCTCTCGAGAAACATCCTGATACTGTCTTCCTGGATCCGTTTGTCTCTTTTTGAATTGGCATAGATGATATGATAGCCGTTTTCCATAGCAGTGGATTCTATTCCGTTAAAAAGGGCGTTATAAAATGGATTTGTGGCAGATGCCATTAGAACACCGATGATATCGGTCCGCTTTTTTCTCAGAATGGATGCTGAGTAGTTTTTCACATAACCCATATCAGAGGCCGTTTTCAGGATCAAATCCCGGGTTTTTTTATTCAGATCGGGATGATTCTTGAACGCCTTTGAAACGGTAGTTATTGAGACATTCAAGTGTTTTGCGATGTCTTTCATCGTAACTTCGTTTTTTTCCATTGACGGTCCCTTCTAGTTAATCTTTTTATACACAACGATCTTACTGTCAAAATGTCGAGTCCGATTCACTTTTATTTCCCAGTCCTGGTGAAAATCAAGGTCAATCCCGCGATTCATCAGATAAGAGCCCGAGAAATCCTTTCCGGTCTCTGTATCCTGATAGACCCCATCTTCGTCCAATCCCCTCAGCTTCAAACGCAGAACGCTGAACAATGAGAGAGGTGCGGGGTTCTTCAAACAGAAAACGACGACCTCGTTGTGATCAGGTGCAACAAACTCATTAGCTGTGAAAGCCGTCTTCCCGGGGGACATCAACCGGTACAAACGCCCGTTTTGGATGGTATCACGTATCGCTTTGTAACGGCTAATACAGCCGCGCGCCTCTTCCAGTTCGTCCGGGCTGTATTCGGAAAGATCGGCCCCAATCCCGAGCGAGCCCATCATGGCCGAATGGAAACGGTATGTCAAAGGGTAGCCATTTTTCCCGCCCCAGTCTGTAACCCAACTCATCATGGTTTTCGGGGCATAACATAAGGAAAAGCCCTCCTGAATGAACTGCCGGTCAAACGGATCCGTGTTATCGCTTGTCCAGAACTGATCGGCATAACGCATGATTCCAATATCCACCCTGCCGCCTCCACCGGCGCAGGACTCCAGAATAACACCGGGATGCTTTCGCTTCAATTCACGCCAAATGGCATACAAGTTCATCACATACTGATACCACATCTTCTCCTGATGCTTCTCTCCTCCCCAGCCTGATTCAAGGATCGGCCGGTTCATATCCCATTTGATGAATTTGATATTCAACTCTGTTAGAAAACGATCCAGTGTTTCATAAACGAACTCCCTGACCTCTTCTTTTGCCAGATTCAAAATGAGTTGATTCCTGATCTCCGTTTTAGGTCTGTTGGGAAACTGCAGAACCCATTCCGGGTGCTGTTCATACAACCGGCTGTTTTTATTCACCATCTCCGGTTCAAACCATAGACCAAAATCCATTCCCTTGCGATTAACATATTCAATCAACGGTTTCAGGCCATCCGGGAACTTATCCCGGTTCACAAACCAGTCCCCGAGGCCGGCTGTGTCGTTGTTTCTTTCTCCGAACCAGCCATCGTCCACTACAAATATCTCAGCACCGATGTCAGCAGCTTTATCGGCAAGGGCCTTCTGGTTTTCTTCGTTCACACCAAAATTAGTCGCTTCCCATGAATTATACAACACTTTCCGGTGTTTTTGAGCATCTGTACCGGGAAGGAGCTGCTCTTGCTGGAAACGGTGCAGATTTCGGCTCATGGTCCCAAATCCGCTTTGAGAGAAACCAAAAAAGACCCCGGGGGTTTCAAAGATTTCGCCTGGCATGAGAGAATAACGAAAATCCCAGTTATTGACCCCCAAAACGATCTGAACCGTCTCATAGATCCGCTTATGAATCACCATCTTCCAGTTCCCGCTCCAGGCGAGCAGACCATACCAGACATTTCCGTGTTCTTCCGTTGCCCTCTCGTCAACGGCAAAGAATGGATTCATAAAATGACTGGTTCTGCCGACCCGGCTCTCAAAAACGCGTTTGCCCTCATGGACTGTTTCCCGCTGTATTCTGGTTTCGTGTCCCCACATTCCCGTCAGGGATGTTAATCGATAATCGTTGTTTTCGGGCAGATAGAACGAACCACTAAAAGAACTGTCAATTTTAATTTCGTTGCTGGACAGATTACGGATCACAACCCGTTTTTCCATGATGTCATTTTCGGGATAAACCCGGTAATGTAAATCGACTTCCAGTTTGTACGCTTCATCGACAAGGGTTACAACGAGATAATCACCGGAAATTTTGTGGTTTTGACAGGTTAATACAACATCTCTTACCTGATCCTTATACCGAACCTTTAGGCATTCTTCGGTATGATGTCCTTCACCTCTGACCGGAATTTCATCGTTCCAGTCCCACCAGGGGTTTTTTTGATGTTCGGATAAATCCGGATAATCCTTCGTTCTTGTGATCCTGGCCCCCCAGTAAGTGTGTTTGATGTGACCATCACCGCTGATACCGAATGCATAACCGGTATTCTGAGTCTCAAGAATCCACAGCCGTTTTGTTGCGTTATAAGTGATTGGCATTGAAGCAACTCCCTTCCAATATGAATTTTCTATCCCTTTACAGAACCGGCTGTTAAGCCCTCGACCACCCATCTCTGTAAAAAGGCATACAATACGATCGTGGGAATGATTGTGATAACGGTGGCTGCATTGATAGCACCCCATCTGATCTGAGTTGAGCCAAAGAATTTATTCAGACCGATCGGCAGGGTTTGTGTATCCAATGACTGGGAAATAACCGACGCGAACAGGAAATCGCCCCAGGAGACCATAAAGGCATAAAAGGCGGCCACCACCATTCCAGGTGCGGTTATGGGGATAATAATACGCCACAAAACGCCGAACGGCCTTAAACCATCGATCATGGCCGCTTCATCGATTTCATAAGGGATGGAATCAAAATAGCCCTTGATGAGCCAGATCCCAAAGGGCAATCCCAGAACGATATGCGTGACGATGATCCCCAAATATGAGTCAATCAGATTCATACTGAATAATATACCAAACAACGGGATGACAATCAACACCTGTGGAAACATATTGGATAAAAGCATGGTGATGATGATACCATCTTTGTATTTCATCCTGAACCGGGACAGGGCATAAGCACCAAAAAGGGCGGCAAAGACCACGATCGCCGTTGAGATCGACGCAATGATCAAAGAATTCTTAAAATAAGTCCCGAAAGCAGCTGTTTGACCGGATGAAAAAACATCCCGATAGTTTTCAAAACTAAGCGGCTTTTCGTTTTTAAAGAACGTTCCGGCGAAGAGATCAACCTCCGCTCTGAACGAGGAATAAAGAATCCAGATAAAAGGAAGCAGAATAAAAACAGCAAAAAGAATTAACAGGAAGTATTTGAGAACAAGATTGTTCTTTTTCTTCATGCCTGATCACTCCTGACGAGTTTGACATAGGCGAGTGAGAAGACCAGCATCAGTGCCATCATAAGAATCCCGAGCGCAGAAGCCTTTCCATACTCAAAATAGCTCCAGGCCGTTTCATACACTTTTGTTGCCAACACCTCAGTTGAACCAACCGGTCCACCGCCTGTTGAAAGATAGATAAAATCAAAGTTGTTAAACGTCCACAACACATGCAGTACAATAACAATCATGGATGGATATTTCAGTTGAGGGAGGGTGATATGGAAAAATCGCTGCCAGGCATTTGCCCCGTCAATTTCCGCCGCCTCGTAAAAACCTTTGGGTATTGATTTAAGTCCGGCAAAAAGCGTTATCGCATAAAACGGCATATTCCGCCAAACATGCATGGTAACAATGAGCGGAAAAGCAAATGCCGGATCTCCAAACCAGTAGCGGGTCAGATGGCCCAGCCCGATGTTTTTCAACAACATGTTGATCAGACCGTAATCTGGAAGAACCATCCAATCGTACATGACCACTGTCGAAACCACCGGGATTACCCAGGGAATCATGATGATGTACCGCACCCATCTCATCCCTTTCAAATTTTCGTTAAGCAGAAGGGCAAGCGTTACCCCGAGGACATATTGCAACCCAACGGCCAAACCGACCAACACCAAAGTTCTTCCGAAGAGCTCCCAGAAATCGGGATCGGTCAACAACACCTCATAATTATCAGTTCCGATAAAACCGGGCACCTGATTGTACAGACTGTAATTGGTAAAACTGTCAAAAAAAGCCTGAACCGACGGATAGAACATCAGCAGGGCAAAGAGTAACAGGGCAGGCAATACCACCAGATAACCCATAAAGGCCCGTTTCTTTTCTCGCGTCATTTGAATGCCTCCTTTTAAAGGAAAAATGCCCCCGGTTAAGGGGGCTTTGATATGTTAACTTAAAGGGATTTTGCAACCCGCTTTAAGTTATTCAGGAGCCATTCAGCGGCTTCTTCCGGAGTGTCCTGTTTGTAAATGACCTTCTGTATGGCTTCAATAATCAAGTTTTGAGGCTGTTCCCAGCTGACAGGGTCAAGGGCGACACCTGTGTCCATGTATTCTGCAAAGCCTGAGAGCCACCAGTTATCCCTCATCTCAGGCATATTCATGACATCTTTTCTCGGGGAAAGAACTCCGGCCTGAGAATCCATTAAAAACTGGAATTCCTTTGATGTCACGTCTTTAACGATTTCAAACGCCTTGTCCTTATCATCAGTGAAACGATTCACACTGATCGGTTTGACTTCCATATAGGTTCCCGGTGTCCCGTTTTCCGCAACAGGGATGGCCACGATTCCCGTGTCATCCAGCACATCGCCTCTTGATTCCTCTTCATACCGGTGTCCCCAGATCCAGGGTCCCACCGTTACCATTGCATAGTTCCCAGATGTGTAACCGTAATCAAGGGCCTTCCAGTCCGCCCCTCTTTCATTCAGGCTGATTCCGCCATCGAAGAACATCCGGTAATAAAGATCCAGGACCTGTTCCAACTGTTCTTTTTTTGCCACAACTTTAACACCGTCGTCTGCGACTTCGAACATATGCTTGTTCAACTGGAAATAGAACGACAGGAACTCCTGAAAGGCCCTGACTTCCCTGGTCTTTGTGGTGAACATGAAGCCCTGCATTCCGTCTATGTTCTTGGTGATATAAGCGGCCGTGTTAATCAGTTCTTCCCAGTTTCCGGGTACCTCGAGATCGTTTTCTTCAAACACAGATTTCCGGTAAAGTAACAGTCTGACATTGGTGTTATAGGGAACCCCGTACAGTTTACCGTTAAAGGTGAGGGCATCAACGGCATTCTGATAATACTGATCCTTATCCTCGTAATCATCCCAATACTCATCCAGAGGAAGCAGCAGATTCCCCTTGGCCAGCGTGAACATCTGCTCCAGTACCAGCTCTATCACATCAGGGTTTCCGGTCTTTGACTGTATGATGAATTTCTGCAAAGCCTCCCGATAAAGTGCCGGTCCATAGTCCTCTTCCACATCCTGATCCGTCGAGCTTTCAAACAATTCGACGACATCGGCTCTTCCCGCCCATTCAACAACCATCTGCGTATGCCATAATGTCAAGGGTTTTGAAAAGGCAAACAACGACAAAACGACAACCAACAGAACAACAATTACACTTCTCTTCATAAATAGGACCTCCTAAAAGTTTTATGATCTTTAGTAAACGATATAGTTATCGTTTACTGTATCGTTTACTATAATAACTGAAGCTATAGGATTTCACAAATCTGCCTTTATACGATTTTGCACAATCAGTTGGGAATATTTCCAATTAAGAACGAAAAGGTTTTATAATTGCAGTTTTTTAGTAAGAAATAAATAAGAGTAAAAAAATCTCACCCCGCGGTGGCGGATGGGAATGGAATCTGTATCAATGAAAAGAGTGAATCATATGAACAGCTTCAGGCTTCGACCATCTCTTCGGTCCCCGTTGCTCCCGCAAAGAAATATCCCTCTGAATATCGTTAAGATTATGACTATTAATAAATTAAGGTATATAATTGAAGAATAGAAGAAACAAATCTAATTAGAGTGAACTTCAAAGGGAGGTAATGAAGATGTCAAAAAACCAATGTTCGAACCCGAAAAAAAGCAAAAAAATAGGACTGACCAGTATTTTATTAATTCTTCTCGTTTGTTTAACTATAGCCGGTCAAAACAAACTTTCTTTGGGAGAAGACTTTTATCACGAGGGACTTATTTTAGAAAAACAAAGGAGCTTTACAGAGGCCTTTAACCTTTATGAGAAAGCTTTGCCCATACTCGTTGAAGCAGAGAATATGGTCTTAGCTAATGCCGCTGATGAGGCTTTACAAAGATTGAAGCTGTATCTTTTTTCGTATCCATACACCAAAGAAGAAGCGGAAGCGTTAATTCGTGAAACTTACCCCCAATTGTCCGAAGAACAAATAAAGGATTATTTTGCAACCGGTGAGTTGGAATATTATCGCTGGGACGGAGAGAAACATTATTTTGAATCAGCCATCGATAACTTGAAATACAGAAATCTAAAATTGATTCGGGAAAACCCGAAGCTAAATCAAACCTATTTTGACCTGGTAAAACAGATTAATAAGATGGCCAAAAAAGCACCGGAAAAAGCCTGGATGCCCTATCAAAATCCAGCCACTTATCAGGGCACCAGCACGATTTCTGTTCCTCGCAGTGAATTGCCGGATGAAGGAACTTACAGGATATGGATTCCTTTACCCATTAACAGCGGTCCACAATCATCCGTTATCATTGAATCAGTTACACCGGAAAAGTGGGTCAGATATCCTCCCAGCATTAACGACGATATTGGACTGTTGTACCTGGAGATTCCCATGGAAGAGCTGACAGAAGACCTCTTCATTCAAGTGGTCTATTCCTTTACTCATTATGAGCAACGTTTTACGATTGATCCCGATAACGTAGGCGAATATGATATAGAATCCGCAGCATACCAACAATACACCCGTTCTTATGCCAACACGAAAATCACCAACGACATTCGTCAAATGGCTAAAAGCATCGTTGGTGATGAGACGAATCCGTACAAGGCCGCCCGATTACTCTACGATTATATCGTTTACAACGTGGATTATGGTTTTATGCCCCATTCTATTTTTCTTGTCTGGCCTTGGTCTTCTCAATCCGAATCCGACTATGTTCATCGCTATCAGCGGGGCGACTGCGGAGCCCAGTCCATGTATTTTTCCGCCATGTGCCGCTCTCTTGGCATTCCCGCACGATCCACCGGCGGGTTTCAACTCTTTCATCATCAAATCGGCTCCCACTTTTGGGCTGAAATATATCTTCCCAATTACGGGTGGATCCCCGTGGATACTTCCTTTGGACAGCTGGGTTTATTCCCCAAAGGCGTAACCGATGAAGAGAGAAAAACTTTCATTGATTTTTGTTTCGGCAATCTGGATAATATGCGCTTTATCGTCCAAAAGGACGTGGACGTACCCTTAATCCCCCCCGTCAACAGCTCAGACATGCTGCCATTGGTTGTGCAATTTCCAACGGTTGAATACTCCATACCTACGGGAGAAATCCCGGCACTTACTGTATTGGAAGGTTGGAGTATAGATTGTAAAAGAATCAGTGAATAGAGACAAATCACTCAAGTTGTTGCCTATTCACCCCTTAAACAAACAACGGGACGGAGTTTTTTCAAATTAAGAAATTTCAAAAAACCACCGTCCCTCTCTCTCTTTTAGGGCATATCCCAACTGTACTTGCTCCATTGTTTTTTCGATACTGAGCATCGTTATTTTCCTCCATTTTTTACTGGTTTTATTATTATTACCGACTCTTCATAAAAAAAAACAGAT
>Ga0209948_1000640_pt1 | contig 10199 bp, 10 predicted proteins | sample SalPonR2_C_D2_MG_FD_185709 | JGI IMG/M metagenome (GOLD analysis project Ga0209948, IMG submission 185709) | Salt pond soil microbial communities from South San Francisco under conditions of wetland restoration - Salt Pond MetaG R2_C_D2_MG... ... | reverse complement strand
TCCATAAACAAACGCAGCCGATTCTCCGGAATCGGCTGTTTCTTTCAATATGACTTGGAATAGCAGAAAGTCCAAAAGCAAAAAAATGAAGATAGCAAGCGACGGGGCCATGATTCTCGACGACAGTGTCAGGTAAGAAATCAAAGGAGGAATCCGGATGAAGGGTGAAGTGAACATTAAGTGGGAATATACTGGCAAAACCGATTTTATAAATGATACAGGTTGTTTTTGGTATAAATAAAACTTCAGTGAACGGCAGGATAAAAAATCCAGCAAAAAAAGGGACAAAAAAGTTGCCAGCACCCCTAAAATAATATATCCTTTAATTGTCAACTCAAAAACGAATAAAGGAGGAAAAGAGGTGCTGACAACAATGGAAGTATATCACATGAAACAGATAGAATTCTCAATAACCTCCGTCCCTATTGCCTCCATATTGCCTTAGTATAATCTCCGAGCCAATCGAGCAAAATACTTTAAATATTGAACGTTAAGGTTTAAAAACAGACCGTATTGTGATATAATTAAAGTGAATAAATAAAATGGGGTGATGTTTTGATAGGATATAAAGAATTATCACAATTCCCTGTTTTTTCCATTGAGCACGTGAATCAATTTACTCATAATCAAGAAACCTCCCGTTCCGTTCTCAAACGGTTGCTGCAAAAAGAATTGGTTCAAAAAATAAAACGGAATCTCTATTCCTGTATTAATCCGGCAACAGGACTTATTATCGCTACGAGATATCAAATTGCAAGCGCTCTGACCAAAACAGCTTATATTTCACATCATACAGCTTTTGAATTTTATGGTTTGACAAATCAGGTTTATTATGAGGTTTATTGTTCATCTCAAAGCAGATTCAGAGAATTTGAATTTGATAACGTTGTATATAAATATATTGTTTCAAAATCACAGGAGGGCGTTGTTGAACCTTTCAATCAACCGGGAGTTCGGATAACAGATGTTGAAAGAACTGTAATTGAAAGTATTAGGGATTTCTCCAGAATAGGCGGGTTTGAAGAATTAATAAATTCACTCAGTAATGTATCTTTCTTGAATGAAGAAAAGCTGAGACGTTATTTAAGGGTGTACGATCTTAAATTTCTTTATCAGAAAACGGGCTATTTGATGGAAAAATTAAAACCTAAACTCAACATCTCGAAAGATTTTATAACTTTTTGTCAATCAAATATCGGAAAAAGTTCAAGATATTTGTTGAAAGATCAACTTGACAATGGAAAATTTGTTAAAAAATGGCGTTTAGTCGTCCCTGAAAGCTATGATAACAGTTTTTTAAACGGTGGCGAGGAACTTGTTTGAATTTGACACTATCTATCTCACGAAAAAAGCAAAGGAATTAGGATTTGTTCGGGATACTCTTGAAAAGGTTTTAAGATTGGCGGATATCCTACAATTCATCAGTACGCATCCTTTATTAAAAGAAAAACTGAGTTTAAAAGGTGGAACGGCATTAAATTTTGTGATTTTTGATCTTCCAAGACTTTCTGTTGATATTGATTTAGATTATACAGTTCCTGAAAGTAAAGAGGATATGATGTTGAATCGTAGAAAAATCGATACAGTTATTCAAAAGCAGCTTGTTTCAAGAGGTTATGTTAAAAGTCAAAAATCCAGAACTCCTTATAGTCTTGATTCATCGGTCTATGAATATACTAATAGCGGCGGAAATCGTGATAATATTAAAATCGAAATCAATTATTCTTTACGTTCTCATATTTTTAAAAGCGAAAAAAGAAAAATTTTAAACCGTTTGTTTCCAGATAATTTTATAGTGAGTATTTTATCACCAATAGAGATATATGCAGGAAAAATAAACGCCCTTTTAAATCGGACAGCCGCAAGAGATTTATATGATATTTGGAAGATGGTGAATTTTAATTTATTTGACGGAACAGAAAAACAATTACTTAGAAAAAGCGTCCTTTTTTATTACGTTCTTTCTTCAAAATCCTTAACAGCAACTTTTGATACACAAGTAATTAAAAACATCACACAGAACAAAATCAGACGAGAATTGAAGCCTGTTATTCATAGGGATGATAATTTTAAGTTGGATCATGCAAAAAAAGTTGTAATTGAATATATCGAAGATTTAATGCAGTTAACCGAAAGAGAAGAGGGATTTTTAAAGCAATTCAAAGCGAAAGAGTATCAACCAGAATTACTCTTTGATAAGACTGTCATTATCCAACGATTGTTAATGCATCCAATGGTTTTATGGAAAACAAAAAAGCGGGATAATTAAAAAAACCACGGGGTCGGTCTAGCCTTCCAGACCGAAGGACGACAATGCTCTAAATCTATATATTGTCTCCTTCTTTTTCACGCCATAATCAGAACTTTCCAGCAAACAGCAACAGGGACGGAGGTGTTTGATGATTTTGGTATAGTAGAGCTGGCTCTTTCCATTTATGATAGGCAATCAGATCGTGATATAATACCAATGGTGTTAAATGGAGGGTTTAGATTGAAAAGTAAGGTGTTTGCCATCCTCGTTTTTTGTCTCGTCACAGTCTCCTGTGTGATGTTCAGTTCGGAGGCGATTGAGGTTCCGATTAAAAGTGATAGTGTCAACGGCGATCTCTTTATTCTGCAATTTCCGCTGACGCTGGGACTTCCGTTTGATTTTGGTCTTGGTATGAAGAATGAGATCCCGATGGGTGTCATCTATGCCTTCAAAGAGGAGAAACGGGAGAAACGGGTCTTTTTTAAAGACCAGACCGTTGAAACCAAGAGAATCAAGGTGATGTGGGGACTCTCCGATGAGTTTGTTTATGAATTCCGTTATCAGCATTTTTTCAACGATTCCATCAGCCTTGCGGCGATCGGGGATGCGATTGGGATCCCGGCCCCTTCGATAAGGCTCCCGTTGACATTCTCTCTGGATCTGAGAACATTTGGAACGGCCCAAAATCCGGTGTTTGTCAACGAGGGATTTGCTTTTTCCAAGGCCGGGCCTGTGTCGGCGAATATCACTTTCCACTCTTACAACGACATCTTTCACAACCACGGCATTACTGAAATCGGTCTGCGGGTTATGGATCAACCTGAATTTGGATTGACGTTGGGGGATTTAACCGGCGTTTTTGGTTCAATTGATATGAAAACCCCGGCCATGAGCTATCGCCCAAGGCTGGCTGCGGGGTATTCCAGACAGACCGGATCGCTGACCATAGGACTGCTGCTCCATGACGAAGCCTCCGTTGGTCAAAAGTCCTCCATCAAACTGAACACAATGCTTCTGTTTCCGGTTAACGGCAAGCCTTTCTGGAGTATCCAGGGAGACTATAAACTATCGCGGTTTGTTGAGATTTACTTCAATCTCTCCCTTGAGAATGCCACTATCGGGAATCGAACGATTCTTGACCTCTCCTCACTGGTCAACAACGATCGTTAATGGAAAAGAAGCCCCTTTCGTTCTATCTCCATATCCCCTTCTGCTCGGCAAAGTGCGATTACTGTGATTTTGTATCCTTCCCGTTGCATATCATCAAGAGAGAGACAGTTAATCAGTATTTTTCTGCCCTTTATCAGGAACTTGAGCTCCGTCTCTGGGCGCTGCCCGATGATTACTACCTTCACACACTCTATATCGGCGGCGGAACGCCCTCGACTGTGGATCCGGATTATTATCAGCCGGTTGTCAAAAGACTCCAGCAACGGTTTAATGCCCCTGTGGAATTTACCTGTGAAGTCAATCCCAAGAGCGTGGATGCCCCCTTTCTGGAAAGGTTGAGAGATCTGGGCTGCAACAGAATCAGCGTCGGCGTTCAGAGCCCAAGTGATGACACCCTCGCACGTGTCAACAGAAGTCAAACCCTCGGCCTGTTTTTACTAAAATACGATATGATCAGAAAAGTGTATGATAATGTCAATGTCGATTTCATCTGCGGACTGCCCGAAAATCTGCATGATTGGATGAAAGGAACACTCGACCTCATACAAAAAGCGGCCCCTGAGCACATCTCTCTCTATCTGCTGGAAAGCGAAAAGGAGACGCCTCTCGCAGTTAAAGAGCGGAAAGGCTTCATTGACCTGCCTTCTCAAAGCTACGCAGAGTCATTCATCGAATCGATGAGTATAACATTACCAGCCATGGGATTCAATCAATACGAGATCTCCAATTACGCCCGGCCCGGTTATGCCTCTCTTCACAACCTGGTTTACTGGAAGGGGGTTGATTATATCGGAGTCGGGGTTTCAGCAGGAGGCTATATCCATCACAGACGATATGTGAATACCGCCGGTTTGATGCAATACATCACTTCCTTGGAAAGGCATAATACCATAGATGAAGCGTATTCTCAGGTGAACAACGCAAAAGAAGATTTGAAAGAAAGGCTGTTCATGGGGCTCAGATTGAGGGAGGGTATCGATTTCGGACAGTTGAAAAGGGGTGTCTCAGAAACAGCCTCCCTGGAAAGCATTCGGTTTATTCTCAGCCATTCACCCTATTTTTTTGAAACAGAGTCCGGGAAACTAAGGTTTATAAGCGAATACTTTCTTAAAAACCGGGAGGCTTTTGAGTTCCTGTTCGAGGTTTTCGATATAACAGGTTTTTAACAGAACTTATAGTCCCAGCTCGTCCGAGACACTCTTCATAGCTTCGATGACGAAACCGATATGTTCACTCAGGTCAACACCGAGCTCCTCAGCCCCTTTTTTGATATCATCGCGGTTAATGGAAGCGGCGAAGGCCTTGTCTTTCAGTTTTTTCTTAACGGATTTAACCTTCAGGTCCCTGAGTTGCTTGGAAGGTCTGACCAGGGCGGTGGCTGTTATCAGTCCGGTGAGTTCATCAACGGCGAAGAGGGTTTTTGCCATCAGGGTATCCCTGGGAACACCTGTATAATCGGCATGTCCCATAATCGCTTTTATCCATTCCTCCGGCAGGCCTTTTTCCCTCAATATCTCAGCGCCTTTATACGGATGCTCTTCTTCTGTGGGATGCCGTTCATAATCAAAATCATGCAACAAACCGACGACCCCCCATTCTTCTTCATCTTCACCGAATTTTTTGGCATAGGCCCGCATCGCGGCCTCAACGGCCAGGGCATGTTTTCTGAGATTCTCCTTTTTTGTGTATTCTGTCAGAATCTCCCAAGCCTGCTGTCTGTCAATCTTCATCAGTCAACACTCCTTTCAAACAAAACGTTTTTCAAAAGAAAAAGGAGGCTTCTAGAAATAAGCCTCCATTGTCCTTCGTTCATTATACTTTATGCTGATTCTTTAAGGATATCGATGGGGTTCTTGTTGTTTTCAACGACTTCTTTCGTTATGAGGATCTTGTCGATATTCTTCCTGGAAGGTACTTCGAACATGATATCAAGCATGACCTCTTCGACCACACTCTTCAATGCCCTGGCGCCGGTTCCTCTCTTCATCGCTATCCTGGCAATTGAATTCAAAGCCTCGTCGTCGAAATCAAGCGCGATGTTATCCATTTCAAGCAGTTTCTGATATTGCTTGATAACGGAATTCTTCGGTTCAAGCATGATCTTGACAAGGGCCTCTTCGTCCAGGTCGTTCAACGTGCTGAAAACCGGGAAACGGCCGATGAATTCCGGGATGAGACCAAACTGTACGAGATCAAAGGGGTTCGCATGGGAGAGTATCTCCCCGATCCGCTTTTTCCCTTTTGATTCGATCGTCGATCCGAATCCCATGGAGGAATCCTCCATTCTGTGCTTGATGATCTCTTCAAGACCGTCAAATGCCCCTCCTGCAATAAAGAGGATGTTCGAGGTGTCTATCTTGATAAACTCCTGATAGGGGTGTTTTCGCCCACCTTTTGGAGGAACGTTGGCAACCGATCCCTCAACAATCTTGAGAAGAGCCTGCTGAACACCCTCGCCTGATACATCTCTTGTTATCGAAACATTGGGGCCTTTCTTGCCAATCTTGTCTACCTCGTCGAGATAGATGATTCCCCTCTCAGCCCTTTCAATGTCAAAGTTGGCCGATCGGATGAGTTTGAGCAGGACATTTTCAACATCCTCTCCCACATAACCGGCTTCTGTAATAGGCGTTGCGTCAACTATTGCAAAGGGCACATCGAGACTTTTGGCCAGTGTCTTCGCGATCAGCGTCTTACCGCAACCTGTGGGGCCGATCATCATGATATTGGACTTGTCAATCTCCGTGTCGTCGTTTTTCTTCATCATAATCCGTTTATAGTGATTGTAAACAGAGACTGCCACCGCTTTCTTCGTCTTTTCCTGGCCAATAACGTATTTATCCAGTTCAGATTTCAGTTCAGACGGGGTGGGCAGTTCATTTTTGATATCTCTGAAGTGTACGACCTGATCGTCCTTTAACGTATCATGATAGAGTTCTATACATTCATTACAGATATAAGCATTCGGTCCGGCAAGGAGTCTTTGAACCTGTGATTCCGGTCTCCCGCAAAAAGAACATTTTTTCTCCACTTTCATGTGACACAACCTTTCGAGTGAAGTTTATTTTTCATTTTTTTCTATGATCTTGTCGATCAAGTTATAGTCAAGCGCTTCTTTCGCCGACATCCAATAGTTTCTGTCTGTATCTTTTTCAATCTGTTCAATATCTTTTTTTGTATGTTTCGCAATCAGTTCGTTGATCTGTTTCTTGGTTTTCATCAACTCCCTGACCTGAATCTCAACATCAGTAGCCTGTCCCTGAGCACCGCCAAGGGGTTGATGAAGCATTATCTTGGAATTGGGCAGGGAATAGCGTTTCTTTTCCTGTCCGCCCATCAGGAGAAATGCCCCCATGGATGCTGCGAGACCCACGCAAATGGTCGAAACCTCCGGTTTGATATACTGCATTGTATCGTATATGGCCATACCGGCTGATACAGATCCGCCGGGGCTGTTGATGTAAAGACTGATATCCTTGTCCGGATCCTGAGCTTCCAAAAAGAGAAGCTGCGCGATTATTACGTTGGATATGTTGTCCGAAACGGGGGTTCCCAGGAATATGATCCTGTCCTTCAGGAGCCTCGAATAGATATCGTACGCCCGTTCATATCTTCCTGTTGTTTCAATGACCGTTGGAATAATTTGATTCGTTGTTTCCATAATACACCTCTTGTTCTATTTTTTAATCTGTCTCTTCCTCATTCTCCATTTCTTCCGCCGTTTTCTCGACTTCCTCTATAATCTTCTCGGCATCTTCCTCGGTTGCCTTTTCTTCAGCATCGAACTCCTTTTCCTCTATCGTGACCTTGTCTTTCAGAAATTCGGCCACTTTCTTCTGTTTAATCAGCTCTTCAATCCTTGATTTCATGACATTATCCTTGTTGACAAATCCTTTGGCCTGTTCGGGACTCATTCCCCAACTGGGTGCAGCATTGCCAATATACTCATTAATGTCCTCTTCGCTGATCGTCATGTCGTTTTCTTTATATACCTTTTCGACACTGAACATCTCTTTTAACTTATAGAAATTACCCTTTTCAATCTCATCGAGGAGATCCTCTTCTGTATCATATTCCTCCAATTCCTTTTCATAGGACTGTTCTTTTTTCATCTCATCGATGGTATTCTGTCTGATCCTGTCAAGGGTCTCATCCGTTATCGCGATATCAGTATTCTCAGCCAGCCCGTTGATAATCTGCTGATTAATCGAGTTTTCCGCTGTCTGCTCATACGCTTCCAGGACCTTTTGACGGATGTTCTTCTTCAATTCTTCTACTGTTTCGCCTTCAACATCCTTTACTTCCTTTGCAAAATCATCATTTATCCCGGGTAATGATCTGTTATAGACCTCTTCAACCTTGACCGTATAGTAATACGTCAGGTCACGACCCTTTTTGTTGCCGCCCGCTTCTTTATCAAATGTCTTCTCATATGACTTTTCCTCACCGGCTTCCAATCCGATTGTATTATTGATGACATGCCGGGGGTCATCTTCCATAACCTCAAAGTCTTTAGGCTCCTGGTTGTAGAGTTCCCGTCCCTCTTCATTTTTGACAAAGTAGGTGATGCGCACACTGTCTCCCGGCTCGACTTTCCCTTCTTTGGGCTCTAAAAGGGCGTTTTCTTTTCGAAGCTCTTCTATTCGTTCATCCACCATCTTCTCGACATCTTCTTCACTTGGCAGATATTTGATAACCTCAATATCTTTATAATCCGGGAGGGTAACCTCCGGTTTGTTAAAGAGTTTGATCTCGGCAACTGCATTCCCGTTATCATCAATATCCAGTTCCTCAACAATGGGGGCAAGCATTGTATCTCTTTCATCCACCATTTCATTGACCGCTTTCTGAAGCACTTCCTCAGCAGCAATGGATTTCAGTCTCTCTTCTCCCAGTATCTTTTTGATCATACCCCTCGGGGCTTTCCCCTTTCTGAACCCGGGGATCTGATAGTTTTTTGCAGCCTTGTCTATCTCTTTCTGGATTATCGGGTCTTGTTCCTCTTTCTCGATAAACAATTTGATCCTTTCAACGTTTTCCTCTCTATCAAGCTCTTCACGTTTCAAAACACAACCTCCTTAGTTTCTTCTCTTTATTTATTATACCATGAAAGCGTTAGTTGAAAAATCTCTGTGCTTGTTTTGTTTGCTAAAGAAAAACCGGCTATCTCAAGCCGGTTTTGCTGAATATATTGGAGGCGACGGTCGGATTTGAACCGACGAATGGAGATTTTGCAGACCTCCGCCTTAGACCCCTTGGCAACGTCGCCAAAACCGAAGGTATTATACCAGAAGCACACCCTTAATGCAAGCCCCCTGTCTTTTTTGATTAAAGGCTATTTGACGTTTTCTTTATATCTGCTATAATGAAGACGATTAATAAAGAATCGGAGGTCATTTTTTTGAAATCAAAAAACCAAACGGACAATGAAAAGAGTACCGGCCAGGTCAAGAATAAAACCGCTGAAAAGAAGCAGTCAACATCAAGCAATAAAACAGGCCCGAGTAAGAAAAAGGTCAAAAAACACTTTTTCAAGCATAAAAAGAAGGCTCGAAAATCTGAAAAACCTGAGAAGCAGGGGTCGAACAATACAAAACAAAGAAAAGGGAAAACCATTTCAAAACAGGGCAACAATAAGAATCCGAACAAAAAAAAGCCCCCTAAGAAGAAACCTGAAAAGAATAAAAAGCCCAAAGAAAAAGTGAATCATAAGCTGGAAGTCGGGAAAGCCGTTATTGAAACAGAATGGCATATAGAATCAATCAGTCGTTATATCATCGCCGTCAAGGCTGCTTTGGAGAAAACCCCCGAGAGACAAGATGGTAAAAAGGATCTCTTAGAGGTATGGATTAATTCATCGTTACCGGTTGATCTGATTTATCAGATCATTAAACAATATCCCGACGAATTGAATGTTGATAAGAAGAAATTTACAAAAGATAACAAACCCCTTTTTTGAACCGTTTGACACCAGGCTCTTTTTATGATAAAATCGGCTCGTATCTGTACCCGTTACTTTGTTTAGGATTGAGCCTCCTTCATCAAGGTTTCGGGCGTATATTATGGAGGTGAAATAATGGCTCTTGATTATGACAAGAAACAACAGTTGATCGATGAATATCAGATCAACACTGATGACACCGGTTCTGTTGAAGTTCAGGTGGCAATGCTTTCTGCAAGAATCCGACAGTTGACCGATCATTTGAAAAGACATTCCAAGGACTTTCATTCCAGACGCGGTCTGATGAAGTTAGTCGGCAGAAGAAGAAGACTGCTGAAGTATCTCAGAAAAAACAAGCCTGAGGTCTATAAGGAAATGCTTGAAAAGCTCGGGATCAGAAGATAACAGAAAAGGCAAAGATTAAAAAAGCGTGGCGTTGAGCTGCGCTTTTTTATTTTTGAGGCAGGTAATAAACAGATGCACTCGTTTTCATCTTAGAAGCCAGCGTTAAATCCCGTATATATACATCGATCTTATTGCCCTTGATGGCACTCCCCTCATCCTGAACCACGAACACCCCGTCTGATGGCGTGTTCTTCAGCTCAGGGATATAAATGAGCGTCCCCTTTGGGAAGTATTCCGGGTCTGCAGCAACCGAGTACCATTCCTTTGCAAAAGCACCTTCTTTAACCCTTCTGAAATAGGGAAAAAAAGGAAGATTTCCATCGTCCCATTCGGTATAAAAGGTTATTTCAAACTTCCCCATCTTTTTCAGGAAGAGGTTGAGCGGGTCTCTGTACTCGTTATGAATCATTGTCTCAAGTATAAACTCATCGG
>Ga0209948_1000639_pt1 | contig 10200 bp, 10 predicted proteins | sample SalPonR2_C_D2_MG_FD_185709 | JGI IMG/M metagenome (GOLD analysis project Ga0209948, IMG submission 185709) | Salt pond soil microbial communities from South San Francisco under conditions of wetland restoration - Salt Pond MetaG R2_C_D2_MG... ... | reverse complement strand
CGAACTCGGAAGTGAAAACGCTCAGCGCCGATGGTAGTGCAGGGTTCTCCTTGTGTGAGAGTAGGTCACTGCCAGGCATTTAAATAAGGAACCCCCGGTCTCGAAAGAGGCCGGGGGTTTTTTCTTGTGCGTGTTCAGGGGATCTCAGAGTTCCAGCCGGTCGAACTCCCTGATATTGATCAGCATTTCATGGATGGCCTTTTCCATGGCTCGCCGCTCGCGGGCTTCGGCGAGGCGCCGGATACTGTCGACGATTGCGATCCACCAGTTCATGTGAGTGGCTGAGAGCTGGGCGGCCACCGCAACCAGGTCGCGCGTCATCGAAAGCGACTCCTCGCCTTCGCGCTTGAGAGCGACCAGGCTGTCGAGATCGGGATGCTTGTCCTCGAGCTCGCTGAGCATGCGTTCGATCACCTGTGGATCGCGCTCCAGCTGCTTCGACGACGTCGGCTCGGTATTGGGCTCGAGAAAGGCAATATCGAGCAGTGACAACAAATCACGAAAGGACCCTCGCAGGCTCAACCACATCTGCTGGCGGCGCCGGTGCTCGAGGTAGCGCTGGATCAAGCCAAGCAGGCCGACGAGCACGAACGCCTCTAGACACAACACGACCAGCTCCGGAACCAGTTCTTCGCGGAACTGACCGCCGCCGCTGCCGTGGACGAAATACAGCCACAGGCCCACGCCGGAGAGTCCAAAGATCACCATCAGGACGATAATGAACAGGCGGCTCATGACGCTGCGTCAGGCGGGATTTCGCCATCGTCGGTGGCGAACCCCCGTACCACGCGGGCGATGCGCTCGGCCTCCTGCGGGGTCAGGTCCAGCGGCAGGTTCGCAATGTAGACCGTTGCATCCGTACGCAGCGCGATTGGAATGATGTTGCCCGGGTTATCCGTGGATTCCAGCGTGACACGTTCGGCCACTTCACGCTCGGCCGTGAGCGAGCCTCGTGGCAAGGCGCGGCCATCCTCTCCGCCGACGCTCTGGAACGCAGCTGGGTGTTCGGACCAGGCCAGGAAATCGACCTGCGCCATCCTTACCCTTTCCGCATACAGGGACAAGGCCTCGTTGCGAATACTCGCGCCGTCGAGCTTGTGGAATCGCGACGCGAGCGTATCGACATCGAGCTTGCGCACGTCATCGCGCTCCGCCGGGCTCATCTCATCGGCTAACTGTTCGACCGCTTTGCGGCGGGCGCGTGCCACGGCCGGATTGATCAAACCCGTTACACCGGCGTGTTTGTGGAACTCCAGCAGGGTGTCCACCGAATAAGAACCGTCGGGCATCATGTCCCTTCTCTCCTGCGGACCGCGTCAGCGGTCGAAGACCCATTCGGCGAGCGCATCGAGCACTGCCTGGCCCGTGCCCCGATGCGCATTCGGGCTGTTCATGATGGCCACGATGACGTGGCGTCGCCCGTTGCGGCTTTGCACGACCCCCGCGATCGAGGCGGCCTGGTCCAGGCGCCCGCTCTTCAGGTAAGCACGCCCGGTCATTTCGCCGCCATACCGGCGCCGCATCGTGCCGTCGAGAGCGGCGATGGGCATTGATGACATGAGGTCGGCCATCTGGGGATGGTTCCAGGCGTCGAGTAGCATCGCGCCGAAACCGGCGGCGGTGACGCGCGTGCGGCGCGACAGCCCGGAGCCGTTCTCGATGAACAGCCCGGGCATCTCCAGCTCACGCGCTTCGAGCCATGCCTCGACGGCGGCCCTGCCTTTTTCCGCCGTGGCCGGGCCGTCGGCATGCTCCAGCCCCAGCGTCAGGAACAGGTGCCGCGTCATCGGGTTGTTGCTCCACTTGTTGATCTGCCGCACCAGGTCCGCGAGCGGCAGGGAGTGATGCACGAACAGTTCTTCGGCATCCTCCGGGACGGGCGCCAGGCGCAATCCGCCCTCGATCTCTCCGCCGAGCTGCGCCCACAGCGCACGAAACAGCGCATTGACGAAATCCGGCGCGTGCAGAACCGAGCGCCACAGGCTGTACTCCGTGCAGCCGCTGGGAAACTTGCCGGACAGGATCGCATGGTGGCCCTGCGGCCCGGCCGGGAGAGCGAAAGCCACGCCGCGCTGGAAACCGGAACAGGCGCCCGGGCGGGTGCCGAGCCGGTTCTCTACCCGGAATCCGGCCAGCGGCGGATCGACATAGACGGTCACACCGTCGCGGCTCTGCATCACGCGGAACTCCACCGCATTACTGTTCACCAGCATGGCGTTGGGCAGGACGTTGTACGCACGGTAGGGCTGGCGATCGAAGTCACCCGGCGATTCGCCGTTGACCGCGAACAAGGTGTCGTCGATCACGAGGTCGCCGGCGATCTGGACGATACCGCGCGCGCGGATCTCGCGCAGCAAGGTCCAGAACCGCTCGGTGCTCAGCCCCGGATCGCCTCCGCCGCGCAGCACCAGGTCGCCGTCCAGTCGGCCATCGCGCACAGGGCCGGTGACCAACACGGTGGTTTCCCACCGGTAGGCGGGGCCGAGCCGATCCAGCGCAGCATAGGTCGTCAACAGCTTGATGATCGACGCCGGATTCCGCGGGACGTTCTCGTTGAATGTAAGCAGCGGTGCATCCGCATCCACCGCCTGGACGAAAATGCTGAGGCCTGATCCATCCAGATTATGGGTTTTCAGGGCGGCCAGGACGGGCGAGGGCAGGGATTCCGCGCGGGGCGCGGCACTCGCGGGCGGCAGGAGACTGGAGAGAATAAACGCGAAACCGAGGTAAAAGAATGCTTTGCGAACCATGTGACCGAGTATCTCCGGATTGGCAAACGGTTACAATTGGCGGCATTCGGCGAATTTGCTATAAACCGGAGCCTTCGGAATCCGGGTCAGCCCGCCTCCGTGACTCATCCAGCGACGTAACTGCGGAAAGGAATCTCTCGATGGCGGAACCTCTCTTGAAGAGAGTAGCCAATGGCGACGGCAACGCCATCAAGGAAGTGATGGACCAGTTCGGTGGTCTCGTCTGGTCGCTTGCGCGCCGCTCCTGTTACAACCCGACGGACGCCGAGGACGCGACCCAGGAAATCTTCCTGGATATCTGGAAGAGTGCCTCCCGCTACGACGAGTCCAAGGGCTCCGAGACCCTGTTCGTCGCCATGATCGCGCGGCGCCGTCTCATCGATCGCATCCGGCGCCAGGGCCGCGAACCGCGCATGGACGATATCGATGCACCCGGATTCGAATTGGCGTCGAACACGCAGGACGAGGGCGAGACATTTGCCGAGGCGGCCCTGGCCGCGAAGGCCGTCGCCACTCTCAAGCCGGCGCAACAACGCGTGCTCGAGCTGGGCCTGCTCCAGGGCCTCAGCCATAGCGAGATCGCGGACATGACCGGTATGCCGCTGGGCACGGTCAAGACACAGATGCGCCGGGGACTGATTCGCGTGCGGGAATTGATGCAGGTGGCTGATCTTGCGGACGTCGGGGAGGACAGGTGATGGCTGCCCAGCTGCCGGAAGACCATCGCCTTTTCGAACTCATGGCGATCCGTGCCGTGGAAGGCCTGCCGCCGACGGAGGAAGCCGAGTTCGCCGGTCACGCGGCGGCTCATCCGGACATCGATAGCGAAGCCTTCGAGCGCACGGCCGCGGCCCTGGCGCTGGTCGGCGTGGCCGTCGAGCCGATGCCTGACGGCGTGCGCAACCGTGTTGAGGGCGCCGCGCGCGTGTGGCTTGCACAGCAAGCCGGAACTGCCGACGAGACGGCTGGGCTCCCGGCCCCGGGAAACGTCGTCCCAATGCCGGCCCGCAGTCCCCGCAGCACGGTCTGGGGTGGCTGGCTGGCCGCGGCCGCGGCGCTCGTGGTGGCGGTCGTCGGCTGGCTACAGGTCGAGCAGCTGACAGACGACCGGGCGGCACTTGCCGCGCGGCAGGCTGCCCTGGAAGTCTCCGTGACACGTCTCGAGCAGGATCTCGACCTGCGCCAACAGGTGCTCGCCGAACTGGTCGAGCCCACCCCGGAGGAACTGCTGGCGCGACTCGAAGGCCGTCCGGAAACGCTGGCATTGCCCTGGAGCACGACGGACGATCCGGCCGCCGCAGACGCCGGTGGTCGGGTGATCTGGAACCCTGCCGAACAGACCGGCGTGATGCGCTTCAGCGGCTTGCAGCCGAATGACCCCACCGCCTGGCAGTACCAGTTGTGGATCTTCGACGCCGAGCGTGATGAGCGCTTCCCCGTGGACGGGGGTGTATTCGATGTCGCGCCCGAGGGTGAAACACTCATACCGATCCGGGCGAAATTGCCGGTGGGCGAGGCGGTATTGTTCGCCATCACGGTTGAGCAGGCTGGTGGGGTGGTCGTTTCCTCGCGTGAACGCATCGCTCTGGTGGCTCAGCCGGGCGCCTGACCTTCTCGATGAATCTGCTTGCTCCTCTCCGGCCGAAATAAAGGCCGACACCGGCTTTCACCGGATTTCCGAGGAGGAGTAATCATGAATCGACTGTTTGGCCGCGGCCTGCTGGCTGCGATGGTGCTTACGCTTGCCGCCTGCGGCGGCAGCAACGACAACGGGACCATCATCGATCCGCCGCCGGCAGCATCGACTGCCCAGTTGCAGGTGGTTCATGCCTCGGCGGACGCCCCGGCAGTGAATGTCACGGTCAACGGCGCAGTCCCGAATGGCTTAGCCGGCGTTCCTTTTGCTGCGGCCTCACCATTTCTCGAACTCGATGCGGGGACGATCGATGCGGCCGTCAACGCGATCCTCCCTGACGGCAGCGAAGTCGAGGTGCTCACGGCGCCGGGGCTGGCGCTGGAAGCCGATACCGCCTATGCGGTGATCGCGGCGGGCAGTACGGCGGAGTTGCTGGCTCCCGGCGACGGCAATCCGCTCCAGTTGTTCGTGCTCCCGCGTCCCGTCCAGGAATCGATCGACGGGGTCCGCATCCAGGTGCTGCACGGCGCGCCGTCTGTACTCGAGGTAAACGTTTACGTCACCGCCCCCGATGCCGAGCTGGCTGGACTGACGCCCGCCACGTTTGCTTTCGGCGAGGTGCTCGACCTCGGCACCGTGGCCGCGGCCGACTACCGGATCCGCATTACGCCGGAGGGCAGCGACACCGTGGTTTTCGATTCCGGGGCGGTGACGCTTCCCGACGGGGCGGACTTGAGTATCGTCGCGGTCGATAACGTGGGACCCGGGAGTGCGCCGGTCGCGCTCCTGGCGGTGTTCGCCGACGGCACTGTTGCTGAACTGCGTGACGGCGGTGCCGCCGCGCCGGCCGGCCTGACGGCCGTGCACAACGCGGCCGATGCGCCGCCGGTGTGCGTCGTCGCGGACGATGCCGGGACGGTGGACACGGAGCGCGTCGAACTGTTCGCGGGTGTGCCGTTCCGCAGCTTCGGTTATCTCGGCGAGGTGCCTCCCGGCAGCTACGAAGTGGGCCTCGAGGTGTTCGACGGTCAAACGGGCTGCGCAGGGACTTCGGCGGTGACTTTCGACACCGCGGTGGATCTCGCGGCCGGTGCAGACGTGACCGGCATCGTGGCGGGTTCGCTGGGCGCCGGGTCGCTCGAGTTGCTTGCGCTGGACGACTCATTGCGCCCGATTGCGACCGAGGCGCGCGTGCGCATCGTACACGGATCGGCCGCAACGCAGTCCGTCGATATCTACGTCGTAGCGGCCGGGACCGACATCACTTCGCCCGATGTCACTCCTGAATTCAGCGACGTGGAGTTCCGCACCTCGACCGGTTTCGTTGCGCTGTCACCTGGTGACTACGATGTCTTCGTGACGCTCACGGGCGAGACCGCGCCGGCGATTTCTCTCGAGGGCGCGTCTTTCGACGGCGGCGACGTGATCAGCGCGATCGCCAGTGATCCGGCCGATGGCGAGACATCGCCCGGCCTGATCGTGATCGATCACGTGGCGTTGGCGAACCCGACACTCTGAGGCGAGCCATGAAGCTTCAACGGCGCCCGTGTTCCGGCACGGGCGCCGTTCTCGTTCAGAATCCCAGCGTGTAGGGCCCGCCCTTCTTGAGCGCGCGCTGGTAGGCCGGGCGCTCTGCGATGCGCTCGACGAAGTTTTGCAGCTTCGGCCGTGCTGAGCCAAGCAGGCCGCCGGCCGCCGCGGCCTCGAGCGGGAAGCTCATCTGGATGTCGGCGGCCGTGAACGTTTCGCCCGTGAACCAGCTCCGGCGCCCCAGTTCCGCCTCCATGAAATCGAGATGCAGGGCGAGCTGCGGCTTCACGAAGCTCTGCTGGACTTTGTCGGCGATGCCGCGCACTACCGGGCGAACGAAGAAGGGCATGGGGGCATCGGGCATCTTGCGGAAAATGAGGCTGAGCAGCAGCGGCGGCATCGCCGAGCCCTCGGCGTAATGCAGCCAGTAAGTGTATTGCCGGCCTTCCTCCGTGCCCCGCGGGGGCCGCAAGCCGCTGTCCCCGCCGTGCGTATCGACCAGGTATTCGATGATGGCGCCGGATTCGGCCACCGTGACGTCGCCGTCGGTGATGACCGGCGATTTGCCGAGCGGGTGGACCTTCCGCAACGTCGCCGGCGCGAGTTTCGTCTCCGGATCGCGCGGGTATCGCTTGACGCGATACTGGACGCCAAGCTCCTCGAGCAGCCACAGGATGCGTTGCGATCGTGAGTTTTCGAGGTGATGGACGATGATCATCGGCGTCTCCGCAACAAAAGAGGCACGATGCTATCCGCTCCGGGCCGAGGATAGAATGGCTCCATGAGTTATCCGGACGATCGCCAGGCGACCGACACCGTGCTGCTGGTGCGCCCCGTGGCTTTTCACGGCAATCCAGAGACGGCGGATTCGAACGCTTTTCAGCGCCCGCCGGCCGCGGCGGACCCGGAGGCCGAGCAGGCCGCCGCCGCCGTGGAATTCGACGGCCTCGTGGATACGCTGCGTGCCGCCGGCGTGAATGTCATCGTCGTGCCTGATACGGCGCAGCCGCCCACCCCGGATTCCGTGTTTCCCAACAACTGGGTGAGCTTCCACGCGGACGGCACGGTCGTGCTTTATCCCATGATGGCGCCCAGCCGCCGCGGCGAGCGGCGCCGTGACATTCTCGAGATGCTCAGCCGGGAGCATGGCTTTCACGTGGCGCGGGTGCTGGACCTGTCGGGTCACGAGGCCGACGAGCGCTTTCTCGAAAGCACCGGCAGCATGGTCCTGGATCGGGCTCATCGCGTCGCCTACGCGTGTCTTTCCGCGCGCACCGACCCCGCGGTGCTGGCGGACGCCGCGCAGCAACTGGGCTACGAACCGCTGGCCTTCGCGGCGCTGGACCAGGAAGGATTGCCGATCTATCACACCAACGTGCTGATGTGCATCGGCCGGGATTTCGCAGTGGTCTGCGAGGAGGCCATCAGCGATGCCGGCCAGCGCGCCGCGGTCAGGCGACGTCTCGAAGATACGGGCCACGAGGTCGTGCCGATTCGTTTCGAGCAGATGTGCAGCTTTGCCGGCAACATGCTGGAACTGGAGAATGCCACCGGTGAGCGGCTCCTGGCCCTGTCGTCACGCGCCCTCGATGCGCTCGATGCGGGCCAGCGCGCGACCCTGGCTGCGCGCTGTCGCCTGGTCGCCGCGCCGGTGGCCGCGATCGAGGACGGCGGCGGCGGCAGCGTCCGATGCATGCTGGCGGAGATCCATCTCCCGCGAAGGGTTTGAAGCTGCGCGAGCCGCCGCAGGGCATTTGCACATAATATGCAGTAGAATCGCCGCCCGAGCCTGCTGCGCCGAGCACTTTCCATGACCCATGACACTCGTATACTGATGTGTCCGCCCGACCATTTCGAGGTGGATTACGTCATCAACCCCTGGATGGACGGGCACTCCGGCTCGCTCGACCCGGCGCTGGCCCGTGAGCAGTGGGAAGCGCTGCGGGAGGCCATCTCGACTTGCGCCGAGGTCAAGCTGATCGATCCCCGTCCGGGCCTCCCCGACCTGGTGTTCACCGCGAACGCCGGGCTGGTGTACCAGAATCTGGCCGTGCCGTCGCATTTCATGCCGCACGAGCGGCGGCCCGAGGAGCCTTTCCTGCGGGCCTGGTTCGAGAGCGAGGGCTTCGAAGTGCGGGTCCTGCCGCAGAACATCGCTTTCGAGGGCGCCGGCGACGCGTTGATCGATCGCGGTGGCCCGTGGCTCTGGACGGGCTACGGTTTTCGCACCGAACTGGAAGCGCACGACTACCTGCGCCGCTGGTTCGACCTGGAACTGGTTTCGATCCGCCTCGTCGATCCACGCTTCTATCACATCGATACCTGTCTGTGCCCCCTGGACGGCGGCTATCTGCTGTACCATCCGCCCGCCTTCGCCGCCGAGTCCCGCAAGGAGATCGAGCGCCGCGTGCCGCGCCACAAGCGCATTCCGGTCAGTGTGGAAAATGCCGGGCATTTCGCCTGCAACGCCGTCAACGTGGGCGATTGCGTCTTCATGAACCGCACGGGCGGCGAACTCGTTGCTGTGCTCGAGGCGAGAGGCTTCAAGGTGACGCAGCTGGGGCTGTCGGAATTCCTCAAGGCGGGCGGGTCGGCGAAGTGCCTGACGCTCAAGCTGACGGAGCCGCAGCGCCCCGCCTGAAGCAGCCCGTTCCCCGGGGAGACGTCGGCCCGGCTAGAATAGGTGTTGCGTCCACCCGGAGGGAAGGCATGGCACAAGGGCCCCGCGTCTGCGTCATCGGCGCCGGCTCCAGCGGCATCGCAGTCGTCAAGGCATTGCAGGACCGCGGCATCTCGCAGGTCTGTTACGAGAAGAGCGACGATATCGGCGGCAACTGGTATTTCCGCAATCGCAACGGCATGTCGGCCGCCTACGAGTCGCTGCACATCAATACCGACGCGAAGCTGATGGAGTATCGCGACTACCCCATGCCCGCCGACACGCCGGACTATCCCGGCCATCGGGTCATCAAGCGCTACTTCGACGATTACGTGGAGCACTTCGGACTGCGTGAGCATATCTGCTTCAACACGGAGGTGAAGCAGGCGCGCCGCCGCGATGACGGCCGGTGGGAAATCTCGCTCGACTCCGGCGCAACCGAGCTGTTCGACGTGCTGATCGTGGCCAACGGCCACCACTGGGACCCGCGCTGGCCGGAGCCGCCTTATCCCGGCAAATTCGACGGCGAGCAGCTGCACTCGCACAGCTACCTGAATCCGACGGACCCGGTCGATTTCCACGGCAAGCGCGTCCTGGTGGTGGGCATGGGTAACAGCGCGATGGATATCGCCTGCGAGTTGTCGCGACCGGGGATCGCCGAGCGCCTGTACCTGTCGGCGCGGCGGGGGGTATGGATCCTGCCCAAGTACCTGTTCGGCATCCCCATGTCGCGCCTCGGCATGCTGCCGCACTGGTTCCCGTGGCGGCTCGGCAGCCTCCTTACCCGGATCGTCGTCAGCCTCAACGCGGGCACACCCTGGCGCTTCGGCCTGCCGCGCCCCGACCATCGCATGCTGGAGGCGCACCCGACCATCAGCCAGGAGATCTACATACGCCTTGGCAGCGGCGACATCCTGCCGCGCTCCGGTATCAGTCGCCTGCAGGGCAAGCGGGTGGAATTCAGCGACGGCGGCAGCGAGGAGGTGGACATCATCGTCTGGTGCACCGGCTACAAGCTCAGCCTGCCGTTTTTCGCGCCGTCGTTCATTGCCGCGCCCGGCAACGACCTGCCCTTGTGGGAGCGCATGGTCAAGCCGGGCATCGACAACCTGTTCTTCGTCGGGCTGTTACAACCGCTCGGCGCCATCATGCCGATCGCCGAGGCGCAGGGCCGTTTCATCGGCGACCACCTGCTAGGCCGCGTCGCCCTGCCCGATGCCGCAACGATGGCACGCGAGATGGCGCGCGAGCGCGAGGCACTGTTTAGCCGCTATCGCGACCGTTCGGCGCGCCATACCATGCAGGTGGATTTCGAAGATTACCTGCATCGCCTGCGCAAGCTGGCGCGCCGCGGCGCACGCCTCGCGCGGGATCGCAAAGCGGCAGGCCCGTGGTCGCCGGGCGCCTCGCCGGCGGCGCACTAGGCTATGGCGATGCGCCGCGCTTTCGCACGCTTGCTGGCGCGCGCCGTGCTGCGTCCGGGGCTGGCGCCGGGGCGACCGCTGGCGCAGCGGCGCTGGCGCATCGAGCGGGCGGCTGCGGTGCTCCCCCTGCCGCGCGACGTCCGCATGCAGCCCGCCGCGGAGGAGAACCCGGGCGGCGAGTGGCTGTTGCCGGGTGACGTC
>Ga0209948_1000638_pt1 | contig 10212 bp, 8 predicted proteins | sample SalPonR2_C_D2_MG_FD_185709 | JGI IMG/M metagenome (GOLD analysis project Ga0209948, IMG submission 185709) | Salt pond soil microbial communities from South San Francisco under conditions of wetland restoration - Salt Pond MetaG R2_C_D2_MG... ... | reverse complement strand
AGGCTTCAGGCAAGGCCTTTTTCAACCTCATTTTCAGTTTGTCCAACTGCTGAGGTTGTATCTTGATGGTATTAGTGTTCTCAACGGGGTCCTCGCCTATCTGTTCTTTGATCCTCATCAGTTCCTTTCGCAACCATTGAAGCATGCGGTTTGGATCCAGGAGCCGGCTGATCTCATCACAAAATTCCTCTTGAAGGGTGCACTCATCGATAAGCGCTCCCAGCTCATTTTCAAGTTCATGCAGTTTGTTTTCAATAAAATCAAGCCCGAAACAGGCAAAGCTACCCTTGAACGTATGAATCCTTCTTTTCAATATGGACCCCATCAGTTGAATATCTTCGTTGCCTTCGACGATGTTTCCCACTTCTTCGAAACAGAAATTGCGGTAATCATCGATTATTCGCTTAAACTCTTCAAGATTCACAAGGACTTTGACGATCTTTGACAGGTTATTTCTCTCCTTCATTACCCTGTTTTCAAGCTCTTTTCTTTCAGTGACATCGCGTAAGATGACCAGCAGCTGCATATCTCCGGGGACAGGATCGTCTATCCACTTGTAATCAGCCCGGATATACATTCCGTTCAGATACAGCTGTTGTGGAAGTAGTGACAGATAGGCTTCAAGTCTTAAGGGATTCTTTTCGAGCTGTATCGCGGATATCGTTTTTTCCAGGAATTCTCTCTGATCCTCCCGGCCCTCACCGAAAACAAGGGCCGGAAAGGCTTCCCCGTGAATCTCCTGACCGAAAATCCGCTCACACTGAGCACTGTAATTCGGCTCCACCCGCTGACTTTTGTCCAGCGTGAGAAGGCCCTCGGCAATGTTATCGAGGATCATCTTCATGTCCATCAGGCTGGTGTTCAGTTCTTGAGTACGTTCTATGACTTTAACCTCAAGCGATGTATTGAGCTTTTCGATCTCCTGATAAGAGGCCTCAAGTTCCTCGTTGACGGCATGCATCTCCTCTGTCGTCGCGGAGAGGTTTTCTCGCGTTCTCCTTTCCTTGTCATATACCTTGACAAAATCATTGACGAATATCAGGCCGAGCGCCAGGCTGAACTCGATTAATCCGTATGAGAGCATACTCGGAAGGGGGAATTGGATAAAACTCTCTCTGAAAAAGGCATCGTAAAGCATACAGAAGAAGAGAACGGCTACGACTGTCTGAAAGATGTTGGGAACCAATCTGCTTTTATTGGTTATGTACATCATCGTCAAAACCACAATCAATATGAAGACCTGAAGTACTATCGCCTTGAGCACTAACGGTAAAAACGGCATGAGGATGAAAAGCAGTATCCCCGCTGAGATATAGAAGTAGTACCTCGATATGGCCCCCTTGTTCCTTACCAACAGCTCAAGACCGTAAAAGAGGAAGACGAAGGACATCAGATAGAGGAAGAATTCCAGATACTGATAAATCAACCGGTCGTTTAAAGCCGGATAATGGAAAAAGACGATGTGACTGAAGATAATCACTGTTCCCATGAGGATCCCGAGAGACAAATACTTGTACGCCTTACTCCTTTTTTTAATGTGGCTTCCAAGCTGGAACATGATAAAGGCGATAAATATCTGAACACCGGTGGCAATCAGATACATGTACATCTCCACAAAGAAGACTTTGAAGGTTGCCGTTCTGATGAGATTGGGGTTTCCGAGCATTGGCGGATAATAGATGACAACCCCCTCACTCGGACCGTTTATCTCGATTTTTAAGGCGCCCTCCCGGCCATGATAGTCCTTCGGTATCAGATACGTCAGAAAGACATTCGGCGTGGTCTTTTCTTTTTGATTCTTGACCCTTGAAATGTCACCGATAACCGTTGAATCAAAGTGGATACTTCCCTTTTCAGCGAACGGGGCTATGGGAAAGGCAACAACCGTCTCTTCATTACTCAGGGAAACATCCCTTTGAATAATAACGCTCTCCCCCTCTTCAAGATAAGCACTGAAAGGAAAGGAGATCTCGTTACCGATATGTTCTTTTAAACGCTCGTTTTTCTCACTTTCAACATCAGATATGACCCAGCCACTGGATAAAGGCCTGAGATTTGTTGCATTATAAAGATAAACGAGTACAGCCAGAATCAACAGGAATATCAGGAAGCCGTAAAAAAAAGCCCTCTTTCTCAACTACTTCACCACCATCTTTGTTGATAATTATACAATACCAGAAAAACTTGTCAAAATAAAGCCGGACCCTTTTGATTTCTTTTTAATCAAAGAACTTAGTTTCCTCTAAACTCATTAAATCATGTTGTGATATAATAAAAGGGCAAGCGTTTAGGCTTAAAACAGTTCATTTTATCATCATATATTAAACGCATTATGAGCGGGGTTTAAGATGCTAAAAAATTTAAGCGGTTTTCTTAAAAGAGAATATCTATTAAAGACGCTACCGTTTGTTGCGCTTGGTGTTGTTCTTTATACCATCTCTTTCGGTAATTACCTCCTGTTTCATGTCCTGGCGGAGTTTTTCAGCATTCTGGTCGGCTTCATGATATTTATCATCGCATGGAATTCCAGGGGGTTTTTCAGATACGGGTATATCAAAGTCCTTGGGGTGGGCTTCCTTTTCGTTTCTACTGTCGATATGCTGCATACCATCGCTTATAAGGGAATGGCCATTCTGGAACCGGGTTTGCTTGAGGCCACCCAGCTCTGGATAATCGCCCGATATGTAGAGGCACTGACACTCCTTTTGGCCTTTTCGTTGCTTTTCAAGAAAAAGAATCAGAGCGAGAGCGGCCTTTTTCTCACCTATACTCTCATTGTGGGAGGACTGTTGGCCGCTGTTGCAGCTGGTTTTTTTCCCGAGTGCTACAACGCGGAGACCGGCCTCACCCTCTTTAAGAAAATCAGTGAGTACATCATCATCCTCCTGCTCGCAGCAAGCCTCTTTTTCATTAAGAATAAAAAGAAGTTTTTCAACAACACGGTCTACACTTATCTGGTCATATCCATTGTCTTTACAATCATCTCCGAGGCCTGCTTTACGTTATACACAGACGTATACGGTCTCTTCAACTTCCTCGGACACTTTTTCAAGATCGTTTCCTTCTGGTTTATTTTTAAATCAATCATCTTCACCAGCCTAAATTCCCCTCAAAAGCTGATCTTCAGGGATCTGATCATCAAGCAGCAGTCGCTTCTCGAACTGACCTCTCATTGGAAGGTTTATAAATCGACGGTTGAGTTCATCGACAAGCTGTTCTGGTATCTTTTCTATATCCTTCCCGAATTTGACAGTGGTTTTGTCCTGTATAAGTCCGGCGAGACCATTCAAGTGATTGATGCAAAGGGATATGAGCTTGAGCGGTTGAAAAAGCTCAATATTCCTCCGGAAGAATTACCGTTCCCGGATAAAACCGAACTGTTCAGCAACGATTCTGAAGGGCCTTTCAGAATGATGGATGTCGATACATCGGCCAGGATCAAAACGGCATTGAAGAGCTATAAAAGAGGCTTACTCATCCCTCTTAAATCGCAAAAGGCGACACACGGTGCTATTTTCATGATGCAGAGCAGTACAAATGCCATGGCAATAAAAGATGAATCACAGCAGCTTGCCAATTTCATCACGGAGTTTTTGAACATGGTGATCTCCATCAAAGAGCAGGGGGAGGAGATCTACACAGCCTACAGGGACTTTTCCCACAAACTTGCCCAGGTTGCCGAGGCCTATGACGAGGATACCGGCAATCACATCATCAGAGTGGGAGAGCTCTCCGGGATCCTTGCCAAGGAGATGGGACTATCGGATGATAGAGTGAATGAGATACGCGATTATGCCCCGCTGCACGATGTCGGAAAGATATTTGTCCCCACCGGCATCCTCAACAAACCCGATAAGCTCAACGACGAGGAATGGACGGAGATGAAGAAGCACACGGTTTATGCCAACCGGCTTCTATCCGATGACAGCTACTTCCAGACCGCGTTGAAAATCGCCCTGTATCATCACGAAAAATACAACGGCGGCGGCTACCCGGAAGGTTTAAAAGGTGACGATATACCAATCGAGGCCTCAATCGTAGCACTTGTGGATGTTTATGACGCCTTACGATCCAGGAGACCCTACAAAAAACCTTTCCCTCATGAAAAGGCCTTTGAGATCATCACAAAAGGCGATGGAAGAACCCATCCCGAACATTTCAATCCCAAGGTCCTCGAGGCCTTTCAATCTGTTGAAAAGGCGATCTGCGAAAAATGGGATTCTCTAAGTTGAGGGGGAATGAACAGCAGGAGGGACGGTTCTGGTTGCAAATGATACATTTGCAACCAGAACCGTCCCTCCTGCTGTTGTTCAACAGGGCCTATATACCCTTTTCATGGTCTCTCAAGGCCTCCTGTATGGATTCAAGCGGCATTGATATACATTTGAAGCTGTCATCGATGCCGAGATCGCTGAAGATCTTTTCGGTATCCATCCCCAATATCTCATCCACCGTCTTGCCCTTGACCACCTCGGAGGTGTAGCTGCTTGCCGCTATTGCCCGGGGGCATCCTTTGATCGTGTACTTGATATCCTTGACCACCCGGTCCTCAACGCTCATGTAAAACGTAACGCCATCTCCATCACTTTCGTTGAACCCGGTTGCAGCCAGTGTACTGTCCTCTATTTTGCCAATATTCTTAGGAGAGGCAAAGTGTTTCATCAGCTCTTTGGAATATCTATCAGCCATTCTGTATCCTCCTCAGAAAATCCACTCTTTCTTTGAGTTTCGAGCAAAAATAATCGATCTCTTCTTCTGTGTTCTCATGGCCCATCACAACTCTTATGGTCCCGTTGATGTAGGCCTTGCCGCAATTCATTGCCTTTAAAACATGCGAGGCTCCCTTTTTGTGGGCATGTGATTGGCAGGCCGATGCCGTTGAGACGGCAATCCCGTCCTGGCTCAGCATGGCCATGAGAGCTTCTCCGTTGACGCCTTTAAAACTCAAACTGAGGCTTCCCGGTGCCCTCTTTTCTCGATGACCGTTCAGTTTGTAATCCCCGATCTCCTCACAGATATCCAGTATTTTTTTTTGCCATTCCTGATATTGTGCGCTCCGTTCTTCAATAGTTGAAACAACCATTTCAAGTGCTTTCGCCATCGCGGCAGCCCCGGTCACATTCTCGGTTCCCGAGCGGAGGCCCCCTTCGTGGCCTCCGCCATATACGATGGGATCTATTGGGAGGCCTTCCCTGACATAGAGAAAGCCCACACCTTTTGGACCATAGAATTTATGAGCAGAGCCGGCGAGAAGATCAACACCGAGTTTTTGGACATCGACTTCTATCTTGCCCATGGCCTGAACGGCATCCGTGTGAAAGACCACGCCGTTATGCCGGCAGAACCCGGCTATCTCTTCAACCGGTTCGACAACACCGACCTCGTTATTTGCCAGCATAACGGAACATAAGGCCGTTTTATTACTGATATGATCCTCTATCCAGTTCAGATCAACAATGCCGTTCTCATCGACCGGTATATAATCAACGGTGTATCCTCTTTTCTCTAATTCTTTAAAGCTTTCCAGAACGGCTTCATGTTCAATCGGTGTTGTCATAACATGACGCTTATCGGGATTGGTTTTTTCGATTGCCTTCAATGAACCGAATATCGCAATATTATCCGATTCGGTCCCGCCGGAGGTAAACACAATCTCATCGTATTTTGCCCCGATAAGAGAGGCAATCTTCTCTTTGCTCTCTTCATACAGCTCCCTCGCCCTCAGGCCCTCATAATGAAGACTCGAGGCGTTACCGGGATAGTCTCTCAACACGACGCTGAAATAGTCGATGACCTCCTCCAGAAGGGGGGTTGTTGCCGCATGATCCAGATAGACATTCATATCAGTATTCAACCACCTTGATATCAATGTCATCGATGCCGTCAATCGCCTCCAGATGCTCGTTGATCTCTTCAAGGACGTTCTGTTTGTACACATCGGTCTCATCGAATGAGATCTCGATCTCCACTTTTCCATCCTCGAATTTCAGGTACTTGATGAGCTGTTCATCGATGATGTTATTGCCGGTTTTCGGATAGATCACCGATTTCAGTTCCTCAATGATGCTTGATTCATCCAGTGTCTTCTCATGTTTGATACCGAGAACTTTCTCCTCATAATCCCTGACGGCAGCCTTCAAACCGTCAACGGCCAGGACGGAACAGTGAACTTTCACCGGTGGCAGCCCGCCCAGTTCATCGACCGCATCCTTCCAGGTCAGATTTTTGACATCCTCGATTGATTTTCCCTTAGCAATCTCGGTGACTATGGACCCCGTTGCAATATTCGAGGCGCACCCGTATGACAGAAACTTGATATCGTCAATCTTGTTGTCTTTGACATTCAACGAGACGGAAACCTGATCGCCGCAGGCGGGACTTCCCACCGTTGCCTCGCCATCAGCATTCTCTATTTCCCCGACGTTTCTGGGGTTCTTGAAATGATCGATAACCGCTTTTGTATATTTTATAACAGCCATTTTTTTCCCTCCCTACTTGATGGTGCTCTGTTCCCGCAGTCTCTCGACTATGGGGACAAGTTCTTTCACAAATCTTTCGATATCCGCTTCGGTGTTTTCTCTGCCGGTTGTTATCCTGAGCGAGCCGTGGGCCATTTCGTGATCTCTGCCAATCGCACTGAGGATATAATTAACCTTCAGATCACTCGAGGCGCAGGCCGATCCGGTTGCAACTACAATGCCCTCGAAATCGAGGAACATCATAATGGATTCGCCCTCTATCTGCCTGAATGAGTAGTTGACGTTGTCAACGGCTCTTCGCTCAACGGGGCCATTCAGCAACACATTGGGGATTTTATCCTCTATCATATCCATGAGCTTTTTCTGCAGTCTCAAGTTCTTTTCAACATAACGCTCCCGGTTCTGAACAGCCTCCCGGACGGCATGGGATATCCCGACGATACCGGGTAGATTATCCGCTCCAGGTTTGTATGGGGATGTGACAACCGTTCCAAAAAGTACCGGTTTTAAAGCGCCCTTTTTCCTCGATATAATAAGCCCCGTTCCTTTGGGCCCGTAAATCTTATGACCGCTGAGGGTGACAAAATCCACGTCGAGTTTCTCAAGATCCATATCAACACTTAAAAGAGCCATGGCCGCATCAAGGTGTATCCTGGCTTTTGGGGCCTTTTCTCTAATCATTTTAGAAATCTCGTCGATTTTTTGTATGGTGCCGATGGTGTGATTCACATAGGTGATACTGACGAGACGCGTGGTCTCATTCAAAGCAGCTTCCAATTCCTCCGTCTTCCAGAATCCCTCATCGTCCACTCTGATCTTTTTAACACCAAATCCCCTTTTTTTGTAATAGTCGTAGGTGTTGACAATCGAGGGATGATCTATCACGGATGTGATCATCGTTGTTTCCCCCGGTTCTGCATCTCTCAGCACTCCGTGTATCACCAGGTTGTTGGCCTCTGTTCCACCGGATGTGAAGATTATTTCTGCATTTTCTGCGTTAAGTGCCTTTCTGACTCTCTCTTCAGATTCCTCCACAGCCTCGGCAGCCCGGGTCCCCATCTCTGTGAAGGAGACCGGCAGATAAAAGGCGTCTTCCATGTATGGTTTCATTTTCCCGTATGCATCTTCTGATAATCGTGTTGTTCTATAATGATCCAGATAAATATTATTATTCATATTTAACATCCTCCCGTTTCATAGACGCATTAAACCACTATTAATTTCCCAGCTCTTCAAGATCGTTTTTAAGCAGTGCCAGTGCTGTCTCTTTATCAATTTTAGATAACGCACCCAGCGGGGCAAAGATATAGTTCCTGTCTCTGAAGAGCCTTATATCCTCCGGGGGCAGGAGTTCCTTAATATGTCTTTTGGAAAGCTTTCTGGCAGTTGAAAGGACCTCTTCGGCATATTTGGAGCGGCTCAGTATCCCGCCTGTTCCGGCAATTATTTTGGTTGCGGTTAAGTCCTTGCCTTCGGCGATCTTCTGTCTGCCGGTTGCACCATATATATATCGAATCCTTCCTGAATGCCTTAAAAGGCCGTGTGTCAGGCAATGAACAGCCAGATGGGCTGCAAATTCCTCAAGCTGGTTGTTCTTCGGGTAAGGTGAGATGTCCTTTAGAAGCTGTTGATAATCCGGGTAATCCTTCTCAATCCCGGGTCCCATCGCTTCAACAACGTTGTGAGCATTCACAAAGACGCCGAGATCCCCCTCAACCGTTCTTTTGGCAAAGGGTTCGGGCGATACTGTGATTTCCTGAATCTCGGGCATCCCCTCTGTGACAGAATCCACATCGGTGGTCGCCCCTCCGATATCGACCGTCACGACATCGCCGTATAGTTCGTTCAGCATTTTGGTGGTATTCATGACAGCGGCCGGTGTCGGGATGATCGGTCTTTTCACCATTTCACCAATCTTATCCATACCGCCGGCATGGATAATGTGTTCAGAAAAAATCGTCTGTATGATCTCTCTTATCGGTTCCACATTGAGCTCGTCCACTCTCGGATAGACATTCTCCACGGCGTAAACCCTTTTACCGCTTTTTTTGAGCGTTTCGCTAACCTCTTCTCCGGCAGCACAATTCCCGGCAACCACAAAGGGCACCTCTAAACGGCTCTTTGAAAACTCCCGGGCATTGTGAATGATGGTATCCTTCTCGCCGTAATCGACCCCTCCGGCCAGGAGAACCATATTGGGATTCAATCCTTCGACCTTTTCCACTTCCCGTTTGTCAATCTTTCCGGCCGTTACATGCCGGATAATCCCACCTGCTCCAAGGGCCGCCTCTTTTGCCGCTCGTACCGTCATGTCATAAACCAAACCGTGAACGGACATTCTCAGCCCGCCCGCCGCACTGCTCGAAGCGACAAACTCTTCCCAGTCAACCTCCGAACCGATCTGATTCGATATATCTCGCAGACATTGGTTGATTCCAATTGTCACATCGCCTTCCAGCACTGTTGTATAATGCTCCGATTGGGCAACCGGTTCGCATTTTGAGGTGCCAACCCCGTTAAAGGCTGTCAGAATGGTCGTGGTTGATCCAATCTCAGCGGTAATAATATCTACTTTCAACGTTTCCATCTCCCCGTATCAATGAAAATTACAGATCCGAAAGGATCTCCCTGGCCAGTTTACTGACTTTCTTTCCATCAGCCCGACCCTTTATCTTAGGCATTAGCGACTTCATGACAACGCCGAGTCCTTCCGGGCTGTTGACGTTCTGTTCTTTGATTACTTCCAGGATTATCTTCCTCAGTTCATCTTCTGTCAATTTTTCCGGCAGATAGGATTCAATGACGGCCAGTTCCTCTTTTTCTCCTTGAGCCAGATCATCGCGATCAGCCTTCTTATACTGTTCAAACGAGTCTTTTCTGTTTTTAGCCTCTTTGTTTAGTATCTCTATAACATCCTCATCCGTCAGTTCTTTCTTATCCACCTGCATATTCTTGATTGCGGCAACAACCATTCTAAGCGTTCGTTTTTTAATCTCGTCCTTTTCCTTCATGGCCTTTTTCAAGTCTTCAAATATTCTTTCCTTCAAACTCATTACCAGGATCCCTCCAAGCCTTTTCGGCTTTTAGAATTTATATTTCATTTCCTTTTCCATTTCCCTTTTGATGGCTTTTTGCTTCATATCCTCACGTTTGTCGTGCAACTTTTTCCCCTTGCCGATGCCAATCTCTATCTTCGCAAGTCCTTTTTTGTTGAAATAAACCTTTATCGGAACGATCGTGAAGCCCTTCAGCTTCACCTTGGACTGCAGCTTTCTCAATTCACTCTTATGAAGCAGCAGTTTCCTGTCCCTTTGAGGTTCATGATTGAAATAATCCGCATGGGAATAGGGGGTTATGTTGGAGCCCACCAGGTAAAGCTCTCCGTCTTTAAAACGACAGTAACTCTCCTTGAGACTCATTCGTCCTTCCCGCATCGATTTTATCTCTGTTCCGAGCAGGGTCATTCCGGCTTCAAATTTCTCTTCTATCTCATAATTTCTGTAGGCGTTCTTGTTTTTGACAACGATCTTCATAGGGGCCTCCTCTTCTTAAACTCTTTCAAAGCGTATTATATTCTCAATATGCGATGTATGGGGAAACATGTCAAGAGGCTGGATTTCAGAAATCCGATACCCTTTTTCGATTAGACGTTTGGCATCTCTCACAAGCGTTCCCAGATCACAGGAGGTGTAAAGGACACGCTCCGGGCGGGCATTTGCAATCCGGTCAATAA
>Ga0209948_1000636_pt1 | contig 10223 bp, 10 predicted proteins | sample SalPonR2_C_D2_MG_FD_185709 | JGI IMG/M metagenome (GOLD analysis project Ga0209948, IMG submission 185709) | Salt pond soil microbial communities from South San Francisco under conditions of wetland restoration - Salt Pond MetaG R2_C_D2_MG... ... | reverse complement strand
CCTGCTTAAACGTCGCATGGTCGTTAATAGCCTGGAATGACGTAAGAATTGAATATTGGATGCCTACGCCAGCACCGTCAGCAATCGTCGTGTTATCTAATGTGCCGTCATAGTAATACACCTGCCCATCAGGGCCGCCCATGTAATACCCAGCCTGCCATGTATCACCGCACTTAGCGGGAACATCCTGCCAGTAGCCCCACGCGCCAGTGAGCAAGTTCTGCGTGTACTGCGTAGCATCAACAGCAAATGACCACGGCTCGATGATCTGCAAAAAGCCATCAGCGGGGTGGATTGTCATTTGCCAACCCAGCGTTCGCTTCTTTGTGTTTACTTCGCCGCGAAGAATTCTGTTGATCTTGGCTGAAGGCGATTGGACGGTGTTCGTCGCGTCAATTCCGCTGACCAAATCCTGTAACGAAGTGACGCCGAACGTAGACAGGATAAGCAACTGCCCCGCGTACTGCTGTGTTATGCGCCGAGAGTCTGGAACCTCGCCAACAAAGAATGTTCCAGTGAGCTGCCAGTCTGGAGATGACGGGTCAGACCCACGGTAGGATAGAACGTCACCGCCACGGGAGATGGCAACCAAATAGTCATCGACGCCATCACCGCCGTCCAGCGTCCAGTTAGCGAGACAGATAAGCTCGCCGCCATACTTGAATTTTGAGCCAAACGTGAACTTGGTGAACGCGCCTGCTACCGAGTCAACAGGGCCGTAATACGCATCACCCGATAGGCGTTCGCTTACCCATAGGCGCTGCTTGTGAAGAATAACGAAGTTACAATCCTGCGCATCGACGCCTGTAAATGCAGGTCTTGTCCATGCGTCGGTAGTCTCATCGTACTGATAGATGCCGTTCCTGCCGTCAGCGATAAATAGACGCTGATCGCCGTTATCCAGCGTCATCTCAGTCCACACGCAGTAGCCAGCACTTCCACTGGTATCTGTAAACGTGATTACCTGGACGGGTGCTGTTGTGCCATCTGCTGTTACGTTGAATACGCCATCTGCTGTTACCGCAAACAGCTTGTTATTGCCGATCTCCACACCCTCAAACGGGATAATGGAGCGCACCTCGGTATTAGCTGTTCCGACACCCGTTGCCCACTCCCTATAGCCTTTACGCAAGCGCAGACCATACTCTGAAGGCATCAGATTGAACGTGTAGAAGCAATCGGTAGGCGGCAGGCTAATCAGTGGATCAAGCGCGTTGATACCACCAGTAGACGCTGGGACCGTATAGTTCTGGGCGGCTGGCTGGAGCGCCGTTCCTAGCCTACCTAATGTCTTGCTGCGGTAATACATCGTTAGCGCCCATAACCTGTATCGCTGGTGTTGTAGAACGCATCGAGATAAGGGTAGTAACGACTGCGTGAGGCAGATAGGATCGGAGCGCCGTTGTCGTTGCCTACACGATTCTGGAGCACGTTCTCAAACTCAATCCTGGCAGCCTGCGAAGGCAGGTTCTTGGCATCAAGAAACTTGACCTTCAAGAACTTCTGCATCAATAGCGGGTCTAGCAAAACCGTGTCACCCGCAACGGTGCATAAATCGACCTTGGTAGTGTCTGCCTGCTGTACCCAGTTGCGCGAGATGTACTCAAACGAGATATTCACCGCATCAGGTGGTGGCTGCGGGTAAACCTCTAGCTGGCTTTGATAGATTCTGTAGCTGAGATAAATACTGTCAGAGGCAAGATCACGGCCCTCAAGGTACGCCCAGTCTTGTGGCGATAACGGGCCGATAATCGGAACGTCATTGGACTGATCCCACCCTGTCTGCCCGACAAAGCGATCATAGTCATCTGGTAGCGGATACACGCCTGAGTCAGCGCTAGAAGTGACCTGCGTGAACGGCGTCAGCAGAACCTCCCAGTCATCCAACTGGACAAGCTCTTGCCCTGCTACGTTCAGCAGACCAACCATTTGAGAAAACCCCTCATCAATAGATGAAAAGGGGTCCGAGACTTGGCGTAGCCCGACCTCAACCGCTACACGGTTGATTATGGTTCCTGCTGTCTCCTGTCGGGCCATGCCATACTCCTATTACTCCGCGTCGGGAGCTTTCTTCCGGGTACGCCGGCGAGGCGCTGGTGCTTTGTCCTCGTCTTCGTATTGTGCTTCCTGACGCGCCATCAGTGTATTGATCTGCTCCTGAAGCCGCTCATTGGTCGCCTTCAGATCAAGCATCGCATCAGCGTTTGCCTGGTTCTTTGCCGCATCAAGGTACTCGGCAGCACGTTTCTTGAGCAAATTAACGCCCATCATGCCCTGTGCATTGCTGTCCGACAGTCCTGCAAGCTGCTCAACGGTGAAGATATTGAGATACTTCAGCTCGGCTACCTGTGAGCGTGTCACAGCAGGCCAGTGATCCAGCAGCGTACCCTCAATCTGCTCTTCATCTGTCTGGCGAGCCTGCCACTTGCGGTAGTGCTCTGGGAAGCGACTCTTATCTAGCTCTGACGCTGGGCGACGGATGATGTTGTCCTTGTTACCAGGCTGAATGATCTCGATATATTCCCGATCCTCAAAGATAGGCCGCCCCATCTCTTTAGACTTCGGCGCGTTCTGCTTTGGGTGCAGGTAAAACCGCACCAATAACTGCTCATCACCAGCGCCATTACCCATGGCTGCTGACGTCATTCCCATATCTGCTTCTGCTAACATAATTCTCTCCAAGTTATTACGCCCTCACGGGACGCTGGAAAGTGTAACAGATCAAACCCCATGTCTACCTTATCTCCCGCCAGCTCATCTCGCCGCTCACAACAGGGCTTCCCGTGATCTCATAGGCGCAGAGAACAAACAAGTCAGGATTCGCTCCATCAATGTCCAATGTGAATGGCAAGCGCTTTGACAAGCCCTGAGAGCCAGCCGTAAAGCTGTTATTGGCAGCGCCCGATAAGAACCGCGCAGTCACAATCCCGCCCGATACCGCCGTAGCTGTAATATTCTGTTCCACCGCTGACTCACCATCCACCGCCGCCCAAGCCCCGCCTGTCAGTGTGGGGTTGTAGCGAACCTCGATCACCGCCTCACCCGCAGTCACAAGATACTGAAGCGCCTCCAGCACAATCTGCGTCCTGTTTGTAATACCCTTGAACGTCAGGGCTGGACGAATAGCGACCAATGGCAACGGTGTTGCGCTGGGAACCGATAGCGAAAGCCGTGGGGTGCTCGCAAATGGGAACGCCGCCGCTTCGTCTACACCGCCCTCAGACGCCACCTGACAGCAAATCTGCTTCATAGTGGTAGCGCCAGCCGTGGGCGCTGTGTTGCTCAACTGGTAGCGGATAGGCAGGTTAGCCGTGGTCGTGTAGGTTGATGTGATGGTGTTGGCATTCAGAAACTCATGGACGTAGAACGTGGTTCCATCAATGTTCAGGCCCACACGCACTCGACCAACACCCAGCCACTCAAGGTCAATAACAAGAATCTGCGCCTTGGTCGTATCCAGCGTGTATCCAGACGGACCAGTGCCATCCATCGGGTCTACGTTCCAGTCAGCCTGGTAGAACTTACGCGAATCGTCAACAGCGCCAGTGACATTAGAGCGCAGCAGCATGAATGTGCCAGCACCGTCCTGCCCCATGAATATGCCGTTTTCGTCATCGCCATAGCCAACCAGCTTGAGCACATCGGCCGCAGGGTCACCCATAACAAACGTACACAGGATGAGCTGCGACTTTCCAGGCTGATAGCGGAAGTATTCTTTGGTCTGACGGATCACCGAACTGGCTGCGGCGTTTGTTACCGCAAGCTCGATAGATGACTCATTGGGTAGATGGGTAGCCGTCCCAGCATCACCGATCCTTTCTTCCCACAGCAATGGCTGCTTGTCGTACTGGGGTTGGGAGTCAAAGATCGTGGTGGGCTGAGACACACGGCCTCGCCCAAAGGCATCTACCGCCGAGTTCGTACTGGACGCGATGTTCGGCGTGTAGGTAGGCAACGGGTTGTTCCCATTGACGGGCATACGCGCACCCTCATCGGTCTGTCGCGTATAGATGACTACTTCGTTCATACCGTACCGCCTATAAAAAAGGCGCGATTAGCCCAAGCCCGTCGCGCCATCAAGCACACCGCTTGGTTTAAATTGCCGCTACCCATCCCGCAGACAGCGAGGCGAGTGTGGCGTTTTGAGCCGCCACAAGCGTCACATCACCATCGCCGTTAGTCGTGGGAGTGCCCGTCAAGATAGGCTCTACGCCAGCGCCAGCAGCACCGCCAGAAGACGGGTACTCAGCAGCCGTCGTGAGACCTTCACCGCCAATCACCGAGCTATCCTGTGGAGTTCGCGCAGCACCCGCCTGATCGAGCAGCGTAAACTGTTCATCAGTGCCGACTACAGCGCCGCCAGCCATGTTGATGCCTAGACCTGGTGCGTTAGATGCCGCGAGATTACAGCCAGCATCGAAATCAGCCGCAGGCACTTCTGCCTTGCGAGCAGTGACCGATGCCGCCAAAGCGACTGAGTAGGTTACGTCTGGATTTGCCATGCTAAATCTCCTTTAAGGACTAGGGGGCCGCAAAGCCCCCCGTGTGCCTTATACGCCTGTTGCGTCGTAGCGGCCTTGGAATTGCGCCCCAGATGTTGTGAGGTTGCCAGCCCAGGCCATGATTTGCACCTCGGCGTCTTGGTTAGTTGCGTATCTGCGGTTTGGAGACAGCGGAACCATGTTGCGATCCGCATGAGGACGGTAGTGGAGGTACTTGGTGTTCAGGAAGAACGCCGTACCTGCGGGGCAGAAGCCACCGATACCACCATCTAGACAAACATCAGCATCCATGAACTTAATAGTCGGGAAGCCAAGGTTGCCAGTCTCAGGCGAAGTGAAACGCTGGAGAGACTGCAAGGAAGCCATGTAAGCCGCCCATACAGTGCTGTCAGCTACGATCAGGTCAGGACGGTCAGTACCGCGAACCATAGTGGCCCATAGGTCATTCCAGAATCCCTGAATCTGAGTAGGATCAAGTCCAGCAGCCGCAGTCTGGTCGCTCAACTGGCTGCGCCAGAACGTCCAAGTCGCACGATCAATGCCGCCGTATGTGCCAGTTGTGGGATCGACAGGAACCGCAGCGTTCAAACCGTCGATTTCCTTACCGCCACCGCCAGTACCGTCAGAGTACAGACCGCCAGCAATCAGGTTTGCCAATGTAGACTCAGCTACAGTGATTCGGCTATCCATCAGGTCGATCATGCGCTCACGACCACTGTTCTGAAGCATCTCCAGGCCAGAGATCACGACAGGTACAGCCGCCTGCTTGATGTTGTACTCAGCGGCTGAAATTACGTCGCTGACGCCAACAGGCAGAATGTCATAGCCTGAATACCAGCCAGCGTTGCTGTTCTCGGCGAAGCTGAGTTCCTGAAGGATCTTATAGCCGCCTGAGAAAGTCTTGATGTTGCCGCGCTGCTTCAGTTTCATCAGCAGGACATTATTTTTGGTTACGTTATCCGCAATAGTTTTGGTGCGGGATTCAATCGTCGTAGAAATTATGTCAGAGAGATTTGGGAAAGCCATCGTGGATTCTCCTATTCAATGGCGTAAAAGAAAGGCTTAAAATAAAGCCATCGCTTTACAAGGCTGTGTGAATGGCCTTGCCGAATAGAAGACCGCGTGAATGGGCTTCGGTAAATATTAGGCCGCGTGAATGGTCCTATACCTAGAGTGTACTCTTTTTAGCTGTCCTTGCAAGCCGCCGTTTTTCCAACATATTTGCTCGCCATACAGGGTCAGCCCACAACTCTTTCAACTTGCTCTTCTGATTCTTATGGCCGGGTTTTCCGAGCCTTGCCGCGCGCGCGGCGGCTGTGGAATTTGGGTGCGCGGGTTTTCCCTTCTTTGACGCACTTATTTTTGCGCCTATGCCTGGATCGCGCTTTAACCCGCGTTTATCATCGCCCAATGTTTTCCATCTTGAATCGCTTTCAGCCCACTTCTGCGCCCCTCTAACCCCCTTGTTCCACGGCACACTGCCCATCTTGCTGGCAGAGATCCTGGCGCGGGTTTTAGCTGTCTTAACGCATCCAGCCGTTGTGCCAGCAGTGGGGCTGCGGTTGTACCCGTTCGCCGGGTCGGCGCAGGTGTAGTGGTCAATCCAGTGTTGCTCTCGAACAGGTAATTCTTCTCGCTCGCAATGCTCGATTACCTCAAACACAAAAGCCTCCTCGCCATACTTATCCCATGCGCGCTGCAAAAGAAACGAGTGGTGTTTGGATTTTTTTAAGTCCCACTTATGGCAGTACAGGCGGTGTTTAAGGCTGGCAGACGAGCCTATGTACACTTTGCCGGATTCTGTGTGGGTAATGCGGTAAACGCCGATGTCAGACATACACTTCTCCTGTATATGTCAAACATCATAGCGTCAAGGACTACATTCGTCCAGCGTTGTCCCAGGCGTCATTCAACGCCGCAGTCAACGAAGTAGTGTCCGCCGACATAGACCCTCCAGGGCCGCCGTGGATGCTGGACGCAGCCGTGCGGCGTCGTCCAACCTCCTCTGCGCTTTTACGCCCGTTGATGATCTTAGATATCTGCGGGTGCGCGGCGCAGGCCGTGTTGTAGGCTTCCTCCAAGCTCATCTGACGGCCGCGGTTGGATGCCATATCCATCAGGTCAGCCATATCAGCGCGCACATCCGAGTAGAACTCATTATTGGCCGCAAATTGTTGCAGCTCTGTCTGGACCGCTTGCTGTTGCTGTTGCTGCTCTTGCTGCTCGCGTTGCTGGTACTGCTGAAGCTGCTGCTGCAGCGGCTGCAGCTTCTGATTCAGCATCTGATCAAGCTCTGACTGCTGCTGCATTTCCTTCGGCGGCCCCTGGCCGACCAGCGCGTTATCCAGCGCCCGAACATCCACACCGAATTGCTTAACCAACTGAGCGACAATCTGCGCTTTCTGCGCCGGTGCGCCCATCTGAAGCACAGACGCCGTCTGGAGCAAGCCCGGAATCGTGTTCTGAGGGCCGCCATTCATCGCGAAAAGCTGTTGATACGGAGCCAACGTCTTATCCATTGCCTGCGCGCGCTTCGCGTTGTCGGCATACATCTTGACGCCGCGGGAGTAGTCTTCCTCGCGTTTTGCGATGGCGGCCTTGACTGCTGGGGGTACGTCCGCCCACACTTCTCTCGCCTCTGGCGGGAGGCCGGCAGGCGGCGTTTCCAGGTCGCTAGCTTGTGGGACTTCCGCTGGAGGCTCTTCTGACGCCTCCATGGCCGTGGCTTCAGGCGCTTCAGAGGCTTCAGAGGCTTCCGCTGCGAGGGGTTCTTCCTCAGTAGCCGGTTCATCGTCGATAACCGGCTCGTCCGATTCCACGGCGTCCCACGCCGCGGAGAGGTTCTCCATCAGCGTATCGTTCTCTTCAATTTCCATAATTTTTATCCCAGGTTATTAATGATCTCGTTGATCTGTGCCTTGCGTTGCCACTCCTGCTCCTTGGAGTGCTTACCTTGGAAGACGCTTGCGCGCTCCTTTTCCTTCCTTGCGTAATACTCAGGACTAAACTCAGCCGATGGCACTACATTGTGCTTTTTGCAGTGGTTTTCGTAGTCACGGTGGTTCTTGATAAGCGACCCGTCGATAGGCGACTTGAAGGCGTCGAAGTTTCCCCTGATGATGATGCCGTTACTGGCGTCACGCGCCGCTGCCGACTCATCTCGCGGAACCATAACGTACTTCTCCTGATCTTCATCCCAGACCTGCCTCCATCTAGCCACCGTTCGTCCTCCCCCGCGCTTGAGCCGCTATTTCGGTCATGTTGTTCTGGTGCTCGACGTTTTGCGAAGCGATATCGTACTCAGCCTGCGCCGTCTCAACCGCTATATCTGCCGTCATGCTGGCCTGAATCTCCGCGAGGCTGGCTTCCATATCTCTGGTTATCTCCAGCAGCCGGTTATTGGCCTGGCGCTCTTCCAGCGTCATATCCCGCTGTGCGTCCACTTGAATTTTCTGGATTTCGCCTTGCAGTTTGGCGCGCTGGTTCTGCATGTCGATCTGGGCCTTCATTTGCATTTTTTGCATCTCGCCCTGCTGCTTCATCTGCTGCCCCTGCTGCTTGAGCTGCTCAATCTGCAGTTTGATCTGATCGCCCTTAGAATCGTCGCCTTCGCCCTGCGGAGGCTGCTTAGACGCCATTTCTATGGCCTGATCCATCGTACCTTCGAGATATTCTGCACCCTTGAAGCCGGTCATGCCCCATTTCATCAATTCAAGCAGCAATGGTATCGATCCTGGCATCGCCTGGCCGGCAGCCGTCGCACTTTGGATGAACGTCGCCATAGCGGTCAAAAACTCACTGCGCTCGGACTTAATCTGAGCGTAATCGATCATCGCCAGGCTTTCCGGCTTGATATTGACGCGCCATGCGACGTCCTGTGACTGCATCAGCGTTATCGCCGCTGTCACGCGCGGCTTATCCGCCTCTGGCAGGAACCCGGCGTTCGATTGCGCGACAATCGTCTCTCTGGCGAAATGCTTGGAGATAATCTCAGCCTTGACGGCCTCCAACTCACTCACAAAGCGCGCGAACTCCTCCTGCAGCGCTTGAATCGTGATGCTGCCCATCTTGGCCTTCATGCCCTGGGTAGCCGCCGCCGTATATTGGTCCGTATTGCCGCCGCGCATGATGTCACTCATGCCAGTGACTTCGTACAGCTCCTCTTTCTTGACGTTTTGAACCTGTTGCAGCACCTGCAACACTCCAACGACGGTTTCTACAGGAAACCAGTCAATAACACCCTTGAGCGCGCCCTTTTCAGCAAACATCGCCCAGTTATCCACAGGAATAAGATCATTTTCGACCCCCTCTTTGAGCATACGGCCCACAGAATCACCCGCAGACTTGTCATAGACGCCCACAACCTTAATCGCACGCGTAATGATGCTGATTCTGGACTGCAGCTCGTCAATCTCGTTGTAAAGATCCTGCGCGAGAATATAATCCGCCTTCGGTACGAACAGCGTGGTCGTGCAGTTCGCCATCATCGGCCGTGGCATGGGGAAAAAACCCTTTAAACCGAGCGGATCGTCCTTTACATCCAGAATCAAATCCGCACCTTCGCAATACCAAAAACATTTCTTGGTCGTGCGGTCCCATATTTCCCAGATTTCAGCCTTCTGGACGTTATCCTTCTGGTTAGCGTCGTAAGTATCTTCCTGATTCGTGTCGCCGGTCGGTGTCTGGTGCTTATACTCGATCATCGAGGCGATCTTCTCACCAAAACGCTCGGTCACACTGTCCTTATCCAGCCAGGCGCGAAACGCCCACCACGGAATCTCCTTGTAAGTGCGGCCCCACCCCCACCGGGCGTCCTGCCAGTGGACATAATCAATCGGAGCCTCCTCCTCCGTGACTGTTTCCACCTCAATCGGCTCCATCGTCATGGGGTCTATCGAGGAAACAGTCTCCGTCTCAAACTCATAGCGCACACGAGCAATGCCCATGCCGGGCAGCAAGCGATCCTGAAGCGTTGCCTTAGCCACAGACGCCAAATCCTGGCCTGATGGCTCTACGTCCGCCTGCAGCATGCGCTGGAACAGCAGAGCCGCTACCCTGGCGTCATCGTCGTCCGGGTCGTAGTGCTCGCGCATGACGTCAATCTGAGGCGTACTGCCATACAACATCGCCTCCATGGTCGATATGTTCTTATGAAACAGGTTTAGTCGAGACGGTACATTGCCCTGATTAGGCTCCGTAGACCCACGCTCATCCAAATACCGCTGGACGACCTTGTTCCCCTGCTGCAGATACGTCCGCAAACGCTTATTAGCCGCAGACATCTCCTTCTGCCAGTGCTTGTGCCACTGGGCAGGGGTTTTCTCGCGCTTCTCGGCAGCATCAATATCTACCACCTGAGCGCCCATCTCGTATTCCTGTTCCATGACTTACCCCATTGGCCCCATCGGGCCTGATTGCGGAGGCATTCCACCTTGAGGCGGCCCCTGTCGTAACATTTGCGCCTGCATCTGCTGCATCTGCATCGGATCAGGCGTGGGCTGTGCTGGCTGCATTCCAGGCGTAGCAGGGCCAGGCATCATTGAGCCATCAGGCATCATGTGCGTCGGTGCGTTCTGCTGCGTCGGAATCTCGCCGGATGCCTGCTGCGGTGCAGGCTGTTGGCCGCCCATCGGGGGCATTCCTTGTGGCATCATGATCAATTTCCCTATATGCGGAGGACAGATTGTCTCCAATTACCAGAATTTCGGTCTTCAAACAACT
>Ga0209948_1000635_pt1 | contig 10232 bp, 12 predicted proteins | sample SalPonR2_C_D2_MG_FD_185709 | JGI IMG/M metagenome (GOLD analysis project Ga0209948, IMG submission 185709) | Salt pond soil microbial communities from South San Francisco under conditions of wetland restoration - Salt Pond MetaG R2_C_D2_MG... ... | reverse complement strand
CGATGTCTGTTTCTTTCATTAGTTCAGGCAGGAGGTTGTCCAACCGGTCTAATACGATCTCCTTCTGGACTTCAAACTCTTTCTTTTTTGACAGCACTCCGTAGTCTTTATTCATATGTTCTCCCACTCCCGTTCGTGTTTTTTTCTGTTTAAGTATATCATAAGGGACCTGTCCCCCTGATCCCCCCCTGATTCTGCCCCCCTTCATCGTGTATAATAGTGATTACTTCATTATTAAACGGGTGGTGAAACAAATGAGTGTTTTTGAGACGATTAAGAAGCGGCATTCAACCAGGAGTTATCATAAAGAGCCGTTGGATAAAGAGACGAGAGAACAGATCCTGGCAATCTGTTCAAATGTCGATCCATTTGAAGGGCTCAAACTTGACTGGCAGGTCGAGGATGACGACAAGGCCACGGGCATGATCTATGCTGTGAAGGGATCGGATGATAAAAAGGAACTCGTCAGATATGGTTTTGAAGGCGAGCAGATTATCCTGAAACTCACGGATAAAGGATATCAGACGCTTTGGAAGGCCTTAAATACCGGGGAGCATACACCGGCAATCATCCGGTTCGGCAAAGGAAAAAAGAAGAGCTTTGTGGATGGTTTCACAAAGATGGCGGTCGGCTCCGGCAGGCGCAAGCCGTTGGAGACGTTTACAGATAAGGCGCCGGAGAACCTTTCAAAAACGGCAAAACGATGCTTTGAGGCGGCACGGCTTGCCCCCTCGGGGATAAACCGGCAACCCTGGTTTTTCAAAGAGGAGGATAACGCTTTGGTGGTTGGAGTTACTAAAAAAGCGGAAATAAACGCCATCGATCTCGGCATTGTCCTCTCGCATGTTTATTTGATGTTGAAAGAGATGGGAGTGGCGTTTGAGTTTGAGATGGCGGATGATTTTAGTGGCCGTTTTAAATTGAAGCTCACAGAGTGAAAAACTAAAAATGAATCGTTTCACAATCGAAAAGGGGTAATCGTAAAGGAATCGTCAACAAAAATTTTTTGAAGTTTTTCTCAGCTGTCATACCAGGGCGTTGACTAAAACCGATTTTTCCGTTATACTCTCAACGGTTTTAAAATGATTGGTTTTATGAATTTTTCAATGAAAAGTGTTTATTTTGTAATATTATGCAAACTCAGAGGAGAATTTGATGTTTGAAAATCTGCAGGAGAAGATGTCCAAGGCCTTTAAAACGCTTAAAGGTCAGGGGAAGATTACTGAGAAGAACATAAAGTCAGCCATCAAGATGGTGAAGCTCTCATTGCTTGAGGCTGATGTTAATTATAAGATTGTCAAGGATTTCATCAAGAAGGTCCGGGAGAAGGCGACCGGCGAGGAAGTCATGAAGAGCCTGACGCCGGATCAGCAGTTTATTAAGATTGTCAAGGATGAGCTGATCAAGCTCATGGGTGAGCAGAACAAGAAGCTGAACTTTGTGCACCGCCCGTCTTATGTGATGATGGTGGGTCTTCAGGGAAGCGGTAAGACCACCACGGCAGCCAAACTCTCGAGAAAATTGAAGTCCGAAGGCCGGAAGGTCCTGCTTGTCGCGGCCGATGTCTACCGGCCGGCTGCCATTGATCAGCTGGAGATACTTGGGGAAGAGATTGGCGTAGAGGTCTTTACGGGGGACAGAAAACATCCCGAAAAGATTGTCAGGAAAGCACAGAAGGAAGCCGTGGCAAAGAACATCGATGTCGTTATTCTCGATACAGCCGGCCGGCTCCACATAGACGGCGAAATGATGGAAGAACTGGACCGGATAAAGGAGATGGCCACACCGGATGAGATCCTGATGGTCATCGATTCGATGATTGGACAGGATGCCGTCAACACGGCAAAGGTATTCAACGAACGCCTCGAGGTAACGGGTTTTGTCCTGACGAAGCTTGACGGGGATACGCGTGGCGGTGTTGCCCTCTCCATAAGAGAGGTAACCGGGAAACCCATCAAATACGTCGGTGTCAGTGAAAAGACCGATGGCCTGGAGGAATTTCATCCCGAGCGGATGGCTGACAGGATTCTCGGAATGGGCGATATGCTGACCCTGATCGAGAAACTCGAGGGATCGGTTGATGAAGAAGAGGCCAAGAAGATGGAAAGGAAATTCAGAAAGGCTCAGTTTACCTTCGATGATTTTCTGGATCAACTTGAACAGATCAACAAGATGGGGTCTCTGCGTTCCATCATCGAGATGCTGCCCGGTGGTAACAAGATGAAGAATCTGGATGTGGATGAGGATCAGCTCACACATATGAAGGCCGTTATTCAATCCATGACGGCAAAAGAGAGACGAAACCCGAGAATCATCAATTATTCCCGAAAAAAGAGGATAGCGAGAGGTAGCGGAAGAGCCCTTTCAGAAGTGACAAAGCTTCTCAACAACTTCAATCAGATGAAAAAGATGATGAAAAAAATGAACAAAGGGAAACTCAGCCGTATGGGGAATATGGGCGGCGGCGGATTCCCGATGGGATTTTGATCTTTCATTTATAGAGCCCCGGCAGGGCTTATCACAATATTTAAGAATGATAAAAATACAAAGGGAGGTTTTTTAGTAGTGGTTAGAATTCGTTTAACCCGTATGGGTAAGAAAAAGATGCCGTTTTACAGAGTGGTTGTCATGGACAAGAAGAAGAGAAGGGATGCAGCGTACATTGAATCCCTCGGTTTTTACAATCCGATCAAGGATCCCGCGCTGACAAGGGTGGATGTTGATCGGGCAATCGAGTGGCTTCTGAAGGGAGCACAGCCCACAGCAACCGTCAAGAGTCTATTTAAGAAACACGGTGTGATGGAGAGGTTCTACAAGGCCAGAGAGGTCGGCGTTGACAAGGTTGAAGAAGCAGCCGAGACCAAAACAGAAACAGAGGCAGAGGCCGAAAAATGAGAGAAGCACTCGAAACCATCGTCAAAGGAATTGTAAAACACCCCCGGGAAGTGAATATCGATGAGCTTGAGGGGGAAGACGGCAACGTGGTATTCGAGTTGTACCTGAACAAAGAGGATGTCGGGCAGATCATCGGAAAGCATGGCAGGACGATCAAATCGATCAACATCATGCTGAATTCCCTGGCCGGCGAGAAGAACGAGAAATTCATTTTAAAAGTGAAACGGTAGTGAGCAGTACGGATGATACAGGATATCAGAGATATTACAAAGAATTCCATCGCCATTGGCATTATAAAAGATTCACACGGTTTGAAAGGCGAAGTGAAAGTCAAGCCCTATACCAACTATATGGATGTCTTCTGCGAAGGAGAGGAGTATCTGCTTTACAACAACCGGCGGAGACGACACCTGATCTCAACGGTGGCCTCCATCAGGCAGGCGGGGAAACATCTGCTGGTCAGATTTGAAGGGTATACGGGAATTGAAGAGGCGAGAAGGCTCAAGGGTTTTGAGATCTTTGTTCATCTTGACCGCTTACCGCAAACGGGTGAGAATGAGTATTACTTCTACCAGGTCATTGACAGTGAGGTATACGATGATGCGGGGAATTATCTCGGTAAGGTGAGAGAGGTTGAAAAGACCGGTTCTGCAAATGTCCTCTCGATCTTTCCCGACAATGCGGATCCATACGAGGAGAGAGAGCAAGAGATCTTAATACCGATGGTGAAAGAATACATCGTTGATTTTGACAAGGATAAAAAGAAGATTGTCGTCAAAAAACCGGATTATTATTCCGGATCCGGGAACTGACCATGAACGAGAAGAGTCCATTGAGGTTCACGGTTGTGACCGTTTTTCCGGAAATGATACAGGAATCGGTGAAATGGGGCATTCTGGGTCGGGCCATTGAGAGCGATCTGATTAATCTGAATGTTGTCAATCTCAGAGAATATACCCACGATACACACCGAACCACCGACGATACTATCTACGGTGGCGGAGCGGGAATGGTCATGAAGCCGGAGCCCTTTTATGAGTTTTACAATGATTTTCGTAAAGGCGTTGAGGATCCTCATGTCATCTTCCCCTCTCCTCAGGGGAAACGATTTGATTCGTCCGTTGCGAAGCGCCTGGCAGATGCCGGAGAAGTTGTGTTTTTCTGTGGGCGATATGAGGGGATCGATGAACGGGTAATGGATCTTGTCGATGAGGAGATCTCGATTGGCGATTTTGTAACCAGCGGGGCAGAACTACCGGTTTTAATCATGATGGATGCGATCAGCCGGTTCAAAAAGGGCGTTGTTGGAAATTTTGAATCGGTCAAAAATGACTCTTTTTACAACGGACTACTCGATCATTCGAATTATACAAGACCAAGAGAGATAGAGGGCAAAAAGGTTCCTGAGGTTTATCTTAATGGCAATCACAAACTGATTAGAGAGGCCCGCCTGAGAGACTCGCTTTTGAGAACAGCCCTGAAAAGACCGGATCAATTTACCAGAAGGGATTTTGATTCCGAAGAGAAAAAAGAGCTTGCTAAACTGATCACGGAGTTGTATGAAAATGCTGAATAATCTATACGTATCACTGATTCACTACCCGTGTTTGGGAAAAGAGAATCAGATCATTTCGACAGCGGTAACCAACATCGATGTTCACGATATAGCCCGGAGCTGCCGGACCTATAACATCATGAAATACTACATGGTCACAAACCTGCCTGCCCAACAGGAGATTATAAGACGGGTGCTACGTTTCTGGGTTCACGGATCGGGTCGTGAACATAATCCCAACAGGACACAGGCGCTTGAATTAGTCGATCTGAAAGAGTACTTTGAAGACGTGATAAGGGATATCAATGAGAAGAACGGGGAGAAGCCTCTGATTGTCTATACATCAGCCAGAATGAGACCCAACACCATTACATTCAGCGATATGAAGACAGTGATAAAGGATGAGTCCCGTCCGATTCTCATCATATTCGGAACAGGCCACGGCCTGCCCAATGAAATACTCGATGTTTGTGATTACAGTCTTGAACCCGTGAGGGCGGAAGGGGATTTTAATCATCTCTCCGTCAGAAGCGCTGTCGCTATCATATTGGACAGGCTTATCGGTGAGGATGTTTCAGATATTTCCCGGAACGGAAAATAAACAAAACGAATAAAAAAGGTTTATAAGGAGGTTATGATAATGTCAGACGCACTTATCAGAGCGATAGAACAGCAGGACAAAAAAGAACTCGACGCTTTTCGCGTTGGCGATACCATCAGAGTTTCCCAGAAAGTTAAAGAGGGCAACAAGGAAAGAATCCAGAGATTTGACGGAATCGTTTTACAGCAGAGAGGGTCTGGTAATTCAAAGACATTCACCGTTCGGAAGATCGGGGCAAACGGGATCGGCGTTGAAAAGATTTATCCCTTCAACTGTCCTTCAATTGCCGATGTGAAGGTTCTCAAACGCGGTAAGGTCAGAAGAGCCAAGATATTCTACATCAGGGATATCGTCGGTGTTGTCAAGATAAAAGAGAGACGTACCAGAAGGAAGGTTTAAGCATAATACCACAGAGGGAACCGTTTTGTAAAAAAGGGTTCCCCGTTTTTTTATAACGCGGGGTGAGGACATTTGAATAAGAGATCAAAAAAAAAGGATCTGAAAGAAAAGGCAAAAAAAGAGACAGTTGAATGGGTCAAGGCCTTGATATACGCAGTTGTAGCCGTGGTTATCATACGGCTTTTCGTTTTTCAGACCATGATGGTACCGACTGAATCAATGTTTCCAACGATCGTCCCAAAAGACAGACTCTTCGTTGAAACGATCACCTATCAGGCACGGGAGCCCGAGCATGGGGAGATCGTTGTTTTTTGGACCCCGTTTGTCGACAAGGAAGCTCAGAAGATGCTGAGGCCCTTTGATCATTTTATGAATGCATTCTCTCCAAAGGAATTTGACGGTCATGTGATGTACGTTAAACGGCTTGTCGGTCAACCCGGGGATGAGATAGAACTGGTTCGGACTGAGGGGAATAACGGCTACAGCGTTCTTGTCAACGGCGAGACACCGGATAAACTGGCCGGCATAGAGTATTCCAAAGCCGGAATATTTACAGATCCCCAATTCTATCGAAAGATGGCCTATCCCGATGAATACCCGGGCCTCTCAGCCCAGCAGGAAAAGTTTTTTGAGTATTACAATTCTGCCCTTGATTATCGAAGTGCTTATAAACGTGTCTATGATTCAATGGCGGTCAGCGAATACGCCTGGTATGATGAAGAGAGAGATCATGTGAAACTAAAAGTTCCGGATAACTGTTATTTCTTCATGGGGGATAACTCCAACCACAGCTTTGACAGCCGTTATTTCGGCTTTGTCCCCGAAAAGAACATCGTTGGAGGACCGCTTCTTATCTTCTGGCCCTTTAATCATTTCGGTACCGTCAACTCAGACTTGCCTGCGGATACGGAAGAGCCCTGATGGAAAAAAAGTGGTATCCGGGGCATATCGATAAGGCAAAGCGCCGTATCAGGGAAAAGATAAAGGCGGTCAACTCTGTCATCGAAATGGTGGATGCACGGATTCCGTATGCAGGCCGGGCTTATGAATTCAAGGACCTGTTTAGCAACAAACACACCATTATACTGCTTGCCAAATCCGATCTGGCCGATCCTGTGATTACAAACGAATGGGTTGAATACTATAGAAGCATTGGAAAGACTGCGATTACGATCTCGGTCAAAAAATCACCGAAGAGCCTAAAGAAGACACTGAATATCCTGAAGAATAAGATTCCGTCTAAATCAGCTTTCAAACGGGCAATGATTGTCGGGATTCCGAATGTGGGCAAATCCACTCTTATCAACAAACTCATGGGAAAGAAGAGCATGAGGGTTGGCAACAAACCCGGCGTTACCCGGGGCCTTCAATGGATCAACGTAACACCGGATTTTCTGTTGTTAGACACGCCGGGCATATTGTACTCCAGGATCTTTAACGATGAGATTCGATACAAACTCATCCTGTCGGGTAGCATTAAGGGAGAACCGGATTTAAAGGATGAGGCCATACAGTATCTGATTGATTATTTAAAGAAATGCGGAAAGACTGACATACTTGGCAAACTGGGTGTTAAAGATACTCAGCAACTCCTTAACCTGCCGGAATTATACCAGGATATTGCCCGGAAACGCGGCTTTCTTCTCAAAGGCGGAAAGCCTGATATAGAACGTTCAAGAGAAATGATACTCAAACAGTTCCAGGACGGATTGCAGGGAAATGTTTCGTTTGAAAAACCTGAAGATTATACTCGTTTGTGATATAATAATCAAAGGGATGTGATATGTTTTGAAATTTTTAATTGTCGAAGATGATCCGGTCACAACGAAACTTTTGAAGAGTGTTTTCAGCCAATATGCCGAATGTGAGCATTCTGATAACGGCATGGAGGCTCTTGACAGGGTAATAGAGGCCGGTGCGGCAGGCGAGCCGTACGATCTTGTCACCCTGGATATCATGATGCCCGGCATGGACGGCCACGATGTCCTGGCCAGGATCAAGCGTCTGAAAAAGAAAAATTCGCCAAAGGTTGTAATGATAACGGCGCTCGGTGATAAGAAGAATATACAGAGAAGCTATGTTCGTGGCTGTGATGGCTATCTGATTAAACCCGTTGAAAGGGATGCCATCGAAAAGAAGCTTAAAAATCTTGAGTTAATCTGAAAAATTAACGGTTAAATCCACCACCTCCGGGTGTTTCAACGCGGATAACGCTACCTTTGACAAATCGTCTGTTGAATTTACCCGGCAGTTTTTTAATCTCCCCGTTCACTGTAAAAAGATTAACGCCGCATTGACCCGGATTTGCCCCATGCAGGCCGTAGGGTCTTGTTATTCGCCTCTCACTGAGCATGCTGACCTCGGAATCGTTCAGCAGTTCGAACTCTCTTATTATTCCGTTACCACCGTTAAATGCTCCTTTTCCACCGCTGTCAACTCTGATTGAATATCGCTTTATTCGAAATGGATATTCGTATTCGATCGCTTCGGCCGGGGTGTTCATCGTGTTGGTCATATGCGAGTGTATGGCATTTTCCCCGTCTGAATTTCGAGTTGCACCTGTTCCGCCGCCTATTGTCTCATAATAGGTGTACGCCCTTTTTGTTCTTTCATCTATACCCCCTATTGCGATGTTGTTCATGGTTCCCTGACTTGCGGCCGGGATTTTTTCCGGTATGGCCTTTGACAGTGCCCCGAGTAAAACATCAACAATCCGCTGTGAGGTTTCAACGTTTCCGCCCGCAACAGCGGCAGGTTTTTCCGCATCCAGCAGACTCCCCTTCTCCGTTATAATATGGATGGGAGCGAGGCATCCTGCGTTTGTCGGGATATTGGCTTCAACAAGGCAACGGAAGACGTATAATACAGCTGAAGCCGTTATGGCATAGGTGGCATTGACGCTACCCCGAACTTGTCGGGAGGTTTTAGAAAAATCAACAACCGCCTCCTCACCATTTACACTCACTTTCACCCTGATGGCCGCTTTTTCGTCACTAATACCGTCCGAGTCGAGATAATCGATAAACGTATAATGCCCGTCCGGGATCTTCTTGATTGTCCGGCGCATCATCTTCTCCGAGTAATTGATCATTTCATTAGAGTAGAGGATAACCGGTTCTATCCCGTGCCTTTCAATCATTGCCCCGATTCGTCTGATGCCCGTTATGTTGGCCATAAACTGGGCCGAGAAATCGCCTCTTCTCTCTTCCGGCGTTCTCACGTTGCTCAGTATGAACGCCATGATCTCCTCATCAATCCGGTTGTCTTTAATGATCCTGACAGCGGGGATGATCAGACCTTCCTGATAGATGGATGTGGCAAGGGACATCGATCCGGCATTCATCCCGCCGATATCCGAGTGATGAGCGCGGTTTGCGATATAAAACAAGGGGCCGTTCTCATCTGAGTTCCCGCTGTAAACCGGAGCAACGAGGGTAACATCGGGAAGGTGTGTGCCCCCTTTGAAGGGATCGTTGAGGATCACCATCTCCCCCTTTCGGAGCATGATATTGCTGATGGCCTCCCTGACCGACATGGGCATTGAGCCGAGATGGACGGGGATGTGTGCCGCCTGGGCCACCATCTCCCCCCCGGCGTTAAAGATGGCGCATGAGTAATCGCGCCTTTCCTTGATATTCGGTGAAAAGGCCGTTCGATTCAATGTCATGCCCATTTCCTCGGCAACGGAGGAGAATCTGTTCTTGTAGATCTCGAGTTGTACGGGATTAACGGAATGCATACTCAACGCTCCTTTGTTTCTATGATAATGTTTTCAAAAGGATCAACGCCGGCTGACATTAAGGGGGGGATGACAATCGTAGAGGAGTATTCAACAATAATGGCAGGACCGTTGATGGCGTGGCCGGGTCTCAGTTCTTTCCGGTCTATGACCGGTGTGGGAATAGTACTCTCATCGAAGGTGACGTTTACCTTCTCGAGTATGACCCTTTCATCCGGCTGCTCTGAAAAACCCGGCTTTTTCTTGATCGCCGGTTTTTCTGTCTTGCCAACAGCAGAAAGACGGAGGTTGACAATCTCGAGTTCTCCGGTCCGGTTCGCATAACCGTACCGTTTCTCATGCGCCTGATGGAATTCGTTCCGGAAATCCCTGTTGAAGGGCACGATTAACTCGTATGATTGTCCCCTGTATCGCATATCAACCAGGGGGATTAGAGTTATCTTTTCCCGTTCAAGCCCCTCATTCAACATCTCTTCGACGGCTGTTTGCCGGAGGATATCAAATTCTCGTGAGAGTTCTTCATAAGACCGTTCCCCGCCGTACATGACGGTCCGGGAATAGTCTTTGATAACATCTGAAAGGAGCATGCCTTTTGCCGATAATATGCCCGGATCCTTTGGTATCAGGACGCGGGGGATGTTGAGGAGCCCGGCCAGAAAGGCGGCGTGTAATCCGCCGGCACCCCCGAAGGATACAAGGATGAAATCCGCCGGATCGTGTCCGCGGTCTACCGAGATGACCCTGACAGCTCTTTCCATCACCGTGTTGGCGATTTCAAATATACCGTTTGCGAGATTTTGAGGATTCAGACCGGCTTTTTTTCCGAGAGCTGAGAAGTGCCGTTTGAGTCTTTCCGGGCTGAGCTGCATATCCCCTCCGAGAAAATGGCCGGGCACTAATCGTCCCAGAAAGAGATTGGCATCTGTGACCGTTATCTCGTTGCCCCGACCGTAGCAGATGGGGCCGGGGTCTGCACCCGCACTCCGGGGACCGACTTTGAGGGCGCCGCCGTTATCAAGATAGGCGATAGACCCCCCGCCTGC
>Ga0209948_1000631_pt1 | contig 10246 bp, 10 predicted proteins | sample SalPonR2_C_D2_MG_FD_185709 | JGI IMG/M metagenome (GOLD analysis project Ga0209948, IMG submission 185709) | Salt pond soil microbial communities from South San Francisco under conditions of wetland restoration - Salt Pond MetaG R2_C_D2_MG... ... | reverse complement strand
CCTGCATATCAGTCTCCATCACAAACGGTTATTGCAGCAACCGGACCAGACGCACCAAGAAACAGTCCGGCGGTGCCGCACCGCTGCACGGTGAAAACCATGCTACCGATTCCTGCTACAAGGAACAGGAAACCAAGAGCAAAAAACCAACGGGGAATATCCATTACACTGCCTCCACTTTGGTGATACGGCCGTCAAACTCCATGAACAGGGTCTGGAACGGCGCGACGATTTCAGTGCGCTCACCTGCAGGGAACACAGTGTCCTTGAGGACCTCGACAACGTAGCCGGCAAAGCCGTATTCTGCGAGGAAGCCTTTTTCGGTGACGCGGCCAACAACATAGCGCTCTTCGCGGCCAGGGAACGGTTCAAAGTCGTAGCACCTGATGATGTCACCAACTTCTGCGACTGCTTCAAATTTTTGCATGTCTATCTCCTTTGCTTACAATACCAATATAAGCGATGTGTCTTGGTTTGTCAACCGAATTCTAGCTTAAGAAGGGTATAAACTTCAGGATCTATGTTGTTTTTCTCTGCCCAAACCTCAAAGCTACTATATATTCGGCCATTATACCACCATTGATATTGAGTGTGGCCATCTATAACCACAGTGGATGCAGGTCCATCAGCACGATGCATATGGTTGTATTTGATCCATTTTTCCGAGGTTGGGGTAATCAGTGCCGGACCTCGCACACGATGCATCTGCCCACCCAAAAAGTAGTTTTCAATACCTTTGTCTTTGTTGATAACCGCAGGCCCAAGATGTTCAGGACGGTGCAACTGGTCTTGGTGATACCAGCGCAGTTCTTCACCATGATTGATAATCATGGCTGGCTGGTCGTCAACGCTCTGTCGTAGACCATTGTAATGCGTTTCAACCACATGGTTGCCGTCTTCATTGGTTACGATGACTTCGAGGTCAGAGAGTGATGGTGCAAGTGGCATGCCTTATATTACGACACGCCACTTAGTTTGTCAAACGCGACGTAAATAGCTGGCGTGTACCCAACCATCGGTTCCAATACGCGCCCATGATCCTGAACGTGCTTCGACTTCAACCTTGTCACCACGATTGAGTGTGCCAATAACCTCAAAACGTGTTCCTGGTCCGCCACGCACATTGAGGCGGCTTGCTGTAACCTCGAAATGTTCAGTGTCGTCACCTCGGTCACTGCCAAGGTATTGCTTCATGCGTTTCATTGGAAAAGCAGGACCTGGGTCCGTTTTCCATCCACGAGTGTCGATTTCTTCGTGACTTACAACGTCGATGATTGGATATGTGTCGATAAGTTCATGTGTAAGATTTGCAACAGCATCAAGTTGCTCTGGTGTATAATTTGGCCAGAAGAATGTTCCCGATCCAACTGTCGGGTGTGGCATCTCAACCATCCCGTGTGGAAAATCTCTCGAAGTTCGTCTGTTTCCGTAAGCATCTTGATAAAGATCTGTTCCAATTCTACGAAGCCAACCAATGTTGACAATCTCAATGCCGATTGAATGATTGTTTAGGCCTGAAAAGCCCATGTAGCTTGATGGTCCAGCATGCCATGCACGAACATTGAATGGAACTAACTGTGTGATGGTTCCGTCAAGATCGACGACAACATGTGCGGACACACGGCTACCGCGCCGCGTCAAAATATTGACTGCTGATTCTGCTGTATAACCAGCTGTATAGTGCTGTACAATAAACCTAGGCGTGATTTGTCCACCAACATTTGGTGATTGAATAAAATCTGCACCTTCTAGGCGGTGATTTCTGATAGTCATCATTGTTCCCTTCAGATAAATGCGTAGATATTTATCTGAAATTGGCTTGCGCTCTCTCGTATAGCGCGAAATCATCCACGTAACGTTCCATGATATTGTCAATATCCTTGCGCTGTGCGATCTCGTTCCGATCAAACGCGCCACGGCTCTTGTTGGCATGTGGTATTTCACCACGAATGCCCAGCTCACGCATCATTTCGTCTAGATGTTCCATGGGCCAAAGCTTGACTTCGACATTCGGATCGTCAAGGAATTGGAAACTTGGACGGAAGATAAAATGTTGATAATACTGGTTACTGGTGAGAAACTCATCAAGGCTGCGGTTTTTCAACCTGCCTTGTGCAACAAAGTTCAAACCACTAACAAACCTATCAAAAGGATGTCTGATCACAGTCCAGTATTCAACTGAGTCTGCACCATCTGGTTGTTTGTCTTTAAGATGATACTGTGCCTTCTTGAGACTCATATGTCCAAGTAAAGCCTGGCCACGCCACTTTTCTCGACCAATGCTCCAACGTGACTGGCATCCAGTTTTGGGAATATCGATAGTGAAGATATTTTGACTGGGCCATAGCATGTGATTATTTATAAAAAAATCCAGTTCGCTTAATGGGCAGATGTCCATCAGCATCGTCAGGATCATGTTGTAGATGATATCCTAACTCGAACATTTGTTGGTGCTCATCTTTAGTCGAATCTGACCAAATTGGTACAATCTCTGTTGCATCCCCGGGAAAGTCAATGCCAGGACGCAGGTGTATTTCAATAATATGTCCGTCGATGAACTCTATGTTGATTCGTGGCACGTTTTCAAACTCTTGAATCCAACCTGGTATGTGAAGTTGGGGAGGTACTATGCGTTGCCATTTAGTAAACCTAAAGAGCTCAACATCGTCAACCTCGCCTTGTGCAGCAAATACAGGCACCAACATATTACCTTGCCACGCATAATCCACAGTGATGTGCGACCCTTGAAAGAATTCACACCAAAACTCTCCTGGGCGCACACTATAGTTGTCGCCTGACTCAAGACGCATACGGCGAGCACCTACGCCCATTCCACTGAGATTATATGTGGGTCTTACTATATAATCGCCTTCATAGGGTATAGCTATACCAGCAGGGCCAGCAATATAGTTCAGTCGCAGCGCTAGGGCTAGTTTGTTGAAGACCCATCTATGTTCTGGATATGCAATCCATGCATCACTGTCATACGTGATGTTAGACAATCTTCTCTCGCATCAGCTGATGGATGCCTTCATCATAGTCACCATAAAGACCTTTGATCATACGTGCTTGTGTACTTTCGTCGGCGTTCGCGAAGTCTGCGCGGAATTCAGTTGCACTGCGCATTGGTGAACCCAATACTTTGAAACTAAAAGTTGGCACAGTAACCACATAACCATGCTGAGAAAGCGGCTTGAGGTCAGCTTGATTCTTCTTGTATGGTTGTAGGTAGCTTGGGCTACCGTCTTTCTTGGGCTTGAAACTGAAGCGTGGATCTTCAGCCATGTCCTTCTCACTTACAGCAAACAACAATGCAGTGCTGTTGGCATCATACTTACTGACGATTTCATCAGCACGATATGGGTTCTTGACTTGTACAATCTTGTCGCTGGCAACACCAGCAAACATGAACAAGCGCTTCTTTTCCTGGAAGTTGAAAGGACTGCGGGGCGGATCTACTTTGTCGCTAGTAGCCACATAAGCTTCGCCAAATTTGTTGGTAAGCCATTGCCACATCTGCATGTGTCCTATATGAGGCGGCTGATATCTACCGCTCATCAACACGAGTTTCTTGAGCCTGGCGTCCTCACGGATAATGTCTTCAACTAACATTACTTATCAGCCCCTGTCAGCTTGGCGTGTAGGCGGGCTTGAAACTTCTTGAGTTGGTTGCCCAAACGTCCATCCATGTTGTCCTTGGCGATGTTGATTAGATTAGGCAGAGCATTGTGCATGAGATATTCTTTGCTCTCTTTGCTGAGTGGAACACGATATACATTACCAGCTTCAGCTGCTCGCTGCATTTCATCAGCCAACATCTTTTTGCCTTCAGGGCTGTCTTCATCAACAGTGTCGACGTCAACTGCCCAGAGTTCATGAAAGATACGACGAGGAATTCTTGTGTTCCTGACTTTTTCTTTCAGTTCGATCAATCGCATTTAGCAATTCCAATCTCGTCTTGACTTGCAAATCGGCTTGTCTGGGTCTTTGCGGCAGTCAATGTTGTGTTGGTCCATCTGGCCTTTGCTGCGGGCACAATAGCTGGTGCGACGCTTACCACCACCGGGCTGAGCCCGCTTTAGATTGCTACCGTGCTTGCGGTTGTAAGCCTTTCGTTCAGCATCGCTCATACCGCCTTCTTTTTCATTTACTGGTTTTTTATCACAATTAGAGCAATACCAACCGTTTTTAGTATTGACTATTGTGTTTTTACCACATTTACCACATCGTTTACCTTCTTTTTCTGCGGCAGCCGCCTCGTTTGTTACTTGGTGTACTTCATAATCACCAGCTGCTTCACTGTCAGCCCATCGATTGAATGCCTGCTCGTTCCGGAAACGCTTGCGGAATGGTTTGCTGTTCATGCCCTTGACACCCTTGACAACGATGGTTTGGTCGGGATCAAGACCACGTTCATAGCTGGCGCCTTCAAATTGGCGTGGCTTGTGTTCGCCGACTGTGAGCTCAACGTCGCCAGCACTGTATGACTTACCACGTGCGAGCTCTCTAGCTGCATTGGTGAGGTCTAGATCTCTTAGTCCTAGGTTGGCAGATCGTAGTTCACGAGCAAGGTGATGCATTTTGGCACCATCTTGCATCTTGATCTGCTTGACAGCACGGCCACCCTTGCTCACAGTGATCACTTTGCCAAATGATGGCATAGCTTCGTCAACCTTGCGCTGTTCTTTACTTCTTGCTTCTCGTTCTGCTCTACGCTTTTCGGCTCTTTTTCTCTGTGCTTCGATCTCACGCTTGGTTGGTTCTTTTGAACCACCAGCCCAACCATATGCAGTTTTGAATCGGCGTCCTTCTTCAACACCTTCTGACTCAGGAACACAGTTGGGAACCTCTTTGCCGTTCTTCTTTTTCATGCCAAGCTGGCGGTAACCTTTCCAGCATGGATCATCATCTTCAAGCAGACCTTGGTCTGCTTTGTAAAGGATATCGCTAACAATACCTAAGACCTTCTCTTTTACGCCGTAAGGCTTGAGGTCTGGCATAGCGCGCTCGATGCGGTCCATGATTTCGTGTGTTGGCATACGCTTGCCTGAGGCAGTGCTTTCTTTCGCCACTGATCGTGCAATCTTATGTGCTTTCTTGATAGTTGACTTCTTTAGTGGTGGTTTATCGCCGGTTGATTTTTTGGCTTGTGCCATGCCGATTGCATAATCACTGTCTGTTGGTTCGCTTTCACCCATCATTGGTTCTTTGCGAATCCAATATACTAGCTTACCTGCTGGTATTGTTTCATCGCCTTGTGTAGGACGAATTTTATTTTTGAGTTTATGCAAGCGAGGATCACGCCCTTCTTCTGCTGCACCTGAAAACGCAATTGCTTCTTCATAATTACGCCCAAATGATTTGATTTCACCAGCGTCATTCATTGCATATACTGTTCCTAGCATTACCTCCCAGATAGCTGGGCGATGGCCACGGGTTGGTTTACGGCGTGGAGCATCTGGCAACCCAGGGAGGTAATTTTCTGCGATTTCGACGTCGTTCTCTTGCAAGTCCTGAACATGAACGCCATGTTCCTTGGCTGCTTTTTCAGCACTGAAGCCGCGCTTCATCATGCGCTTTGCTTTGTTAATGTTACGCTGACGTGCAGCATTATCACGCTTTACGGCTGCGCTTGCTGTTTCACGCCCGTCTTCTTCTAAGTCACCATCATAGACCATCTTGCCGCCATCTAGCTCATAACGTTTCTGTCCGTTCTTGGTGTCAACCTTACGCACTGTGCCTGTCTTGCGACGCTTGGTCTTGATGTTGCGATACTTGACCTTGTCGCCTACTTCGGCTTCGTTTGTGCTCATCTTGCTGACTTTTTGCGTCATTGGGTCATAAACCCATTCATTGCCATCTATGTCTTTGACTGCTACATTGCGGTCATCAGTCCAGCCAATGCTGCTGATTTGCTTGCTGGCAAACTTACGCTTGATTTGAGGATATACATCATCAAGTGAAAAATCGTTACGAGGATCTTCTCCGTTGATAATATAACGCTGATATAGGTCCCTGAGCTCGTCATTAGTATATGCTATTGTGTTGTACTTTGGTGAAACGGCTTTCTTATACTCACCTGATGCGACCAGTTTCTTAGCAATACGACGCTGTAGCTCACCTATTTCAGGAAAGCCAAGAGCCTTCATCATTTTGGAAATGATCTTATCACCTAAGTTTGGCTTGTAGTCAGGATCTTTAGCAACTCGTTCAATGAACTCTGGGCTTGTAAGCATTAGCTTAATTTTTATTATACGTGGATCTGTATTTTCGCCATCTATCCTCTTGAATGCCTTCATGCCAGTCCCAAGACCAGCTTCACGAACAAAGTTTAGGAACGCACCACCGCGCTCTCCCCACTTATCTGCCATCGCACTTGGGTCGGCCTCGCCTGCTTTTACAGCGGCCATGTCCTGCTGAAACTCACGATCCGTGTATAGTTTTTGCCCACGTTCACTGCGCTGTTCCTTTTTCTTGAGGAAGTTGTTGATAACATCACGTGGATCACGCCCCTCTGTGGTAGGCGGATGCACTTCCTTGCCAGCGCTCATGACCTTCTTTGCTTTGCTGAGATCACGAACTGTCTGTTGCAACTCCATCTTATAGCTGTGGATGTACTCTTTACCTGATGAAAGTTTTTCTTCGGCATTAGCCAATACTTCATCGATGTCGCCCTGCCATTGTGCAACTACCTCACCACGACTCCAGCCTAGACGCTTGGTATACTGATCGATCATTCTTTTAAGGTGCTGAGGGTTGCTGCCAGGAGTATCTTTGTAATGGAATAGAGTCCAATCAGTGCCCTCTGGGTCTTTAAGTAGGTAGGTTGTGGTTCCTGTTGAAGTATAGCGTCCCTTATCGTCATGCCAGCCCTCCGCGACTTCTCTCTCAGGTGCAAACTCTGGAGAAACAAGGTAGTCGTAATAGTAACGATCACCGTCGCCCACCTGATCAGTAACGTCGTCACGAACACCGATCAGCTTGTCGTCCATGTACAACCCGCCAGTATGTGGATTGAAATGTGCACCTTTCTTTTCAAGGTCGTAAAATGCTCGCTTGTCAACCTTTACAAAACTATTAACATCTTCTTCTACAGGACCATAGCCTTTTGGTGTAACGTCTTTTGTCTTGCGCTTGGTTGTTGCCAAACGTTCAGCACCATCCTTGCCAAGACGCTTTTTGGCGTCAGGTGTCCAATCTCCATCATCCCCCACAAACTTAGCAAGGTGTGGAGGCAGCCCTTCATTCTTCTGGTTTCTGACGTCACGAATCTTCATTACTTCTTTTCCCTTAGTTCACGTAGCATGTTGCGATAAATCATCTTGGCTTTGAGTTGTGATTCATATAGATGAGCCTTCTCACCATCAAGTATGACACCGTAGCCTTTTGCAGTATTCACAAACTCTCGCATCCAAATTGAAACATCTGAGCTGCCAATTTCCCAGACACGGCCGATTGAGTCAGCAACGTCTTGTGCGGCCAAGAACATGTCCTCGCTATGACCGCCTGGACCAATAATGCCGCGCAACTCTGCCCAATGTAGAACATCTTCTGCATGTACTTCTGAACCTTCATCCTCGTCACCATATTCCATAACTTCGGTTTCCATTGACAACATACTGTCTAGTTCACCTCCAACAGCATCAATATCAGCCATCTCGGGTGGGCCCATGACGTCTGCTGTAGCTTCCGCATCTCGTACCCCGCTGTATTCGAGGTAATGCTTGACAGTGTCAATGTAATCTGCTGCTTTGGTGATCTTTGCCTGCACCCATGGCTCGAGGTTGTCTGTGTCCTGGATCATGCGGTGTAGTTCAACGCTGTACTTGGCTAGATCGTATAGCTGACGCTTGGCCATGAAGCCATCGTCATCGACATCGTCAAGAACGCCTTCTGTTAGTTTTGACTCAAACAGCCCGCTTTCTATTTTATTGCGGATTTGCTTAACAAATTTCTTATGGTTTGGATCTCTTGGGTCGATTTTGACAGCATAATACCAAACACCCCCAGGATTTCCTACCTCAATAGTATTGTCATAATGGTCAAATTCATGATAATCATCAGATCTGATCATTGTCATGCTGGTGTTACCAAAAGTCTTTTGAAACCAACGCATAACCTTGTCGTTTGATTCATCACTATAATCTTCTTTGACTTCGTCTTTCTTACCGCTGTGACCTTTAAGTAGCTTGTGAATATTCTTGGCACCCTTTTTGCCAACACCCGCCTTCTTGATTTCCTTGTCAACAGCATCTTTGTTGTATTCAGCTTCCTTCAAGGTAGCAACTGCATTGCCAGCATAGTTTGGCTTGCTGCGGCATTTAGCCTTGGCTTCTTTTTCATCACGTGCCTTGATGGTGCAAGTTGATTCCTTGCCACTTGTGGTCTTATATGTAACCTTGAAAGGCTTGAGTTCACTCGCTTTTGTCATCTTTTTTCTCCATAGCGGGACGACGAATCATCTTGCTCTTTTTCTGCTTCTTACGCTTACCACCATTGTGATAAATGCTAGCGGCAGGATCGCCGCCTCCGAGCCCGGTTGCAACGCCTGCAACGGCTCCGGCAGTGGTTTCGCTTATGATGTCCCTAATACGCATACAGGTATTTATTACTTCAAGCGGTCTGCACGGCGTGTGAGTTCACGGTCAATACGACGCTCCAGCTTTTTGCTTGATGTAACGATTTTTTTCTTCTTGGCTCTTAGTTGTCGTTCTTCTATGGGTGTAAGGCATGCTCGATCATCTAATCCTAAATACGCTTTGGCATCATCTGCTGCTACGGCGTTCATTGGTCCGTATGTTTCGATTAGGTCGTCGTCGGTTAGTCGCTTTTTCATGTCGAGCTCCTTTGATATGATTGACAGCTTCTTGCTTGAGCTGTTCTACTTGTTCACGCTTCAAAAACGGTCGGCTAAACCAATGGCGGAACCATGCTTCGCTGCCAGGTGTGAGCTTTTTGTCACGTTCACTACGCTGGCGTTCGGTTCCAGTAATTGACATATTTTCTTTGATGCTATTTGAGCGTGTAGCCATGAGTCTGATATCTGAGTAGCTTTCGTCCTCGTCATTGAAGGTATTCAACTCATCCGTGATAGCTTGGATCTCACGTTTCAAAGTCACAATTTGATCTTGCCTATCTGCAGACTTTTTTCCACTCATAGATTTGAGACTCTTGAGCATTTTACGAGCTTGAGATAATTGATTGCGAAGCTTTACCTCCTCATCTGTGTAGTCATCGTCATACACAAAGAAACTGCTATCAATATCACCAAACTCATCATAGTCAATATCTGATATAACCACTCGACTTTCGTCTTTGTCGTAATCTGTGTAAATTGCAGTTGCATACACTTCAACTCCAGGATATTGACTCAATCTTTTCCATAGCTTCTGCCCACCAAGAGTTTGCTGATGATCACTCAATAGACTGATGCCGCTTTTTATTGCGGTGGTATACATCTCTAAGCCGATATTTTGATTAGCATATGAACTGTCAACGTATACCAAAGCGACTGAGTAGAGATTTTTCATGTCATATTCAGGGATATCGTTCTTGGCCAAATAAAGCATTGCCATGCCAATTCTATTTTTGTTTTCGTCCTCCACTATCAACAGATATTCACCATCGTTTTGTGGATATTTGCTTTTACCAAACCATAGATTAAATTTGTCATTGATTTTTCCGATAAGCTTTTTTCGAGAAATCTCAACGTCGTCGAACTCGTCTGGCATGTAATTGCGATCAGTAGGAACACCCATTATCCTTGATTCGGCTAGGTCTTCAAGACTGTGACCACCTTCCATGATTGCCACTTCAAGTGGTGTGTAACTGTCATGGATATCCTTGTATGTGGTATGACGGAAGTCCTTGATTAGCTGAAATAGCTGCCGAATAGGCAAGCTACTCTTCATGACAGGCACCACATCATCCTGATTCCATGCTGCTAGCCAGCGATGATGTCCGTCGATGATATAGTTGTCCGCACTGACGATCAGTGGCTTTTTGTCCTTGCCCCGACTGTCGCTAGGTCGCCCTCCAGTTCTCATCATCTTGCGCACACCCTTGTCACTGAATTCGCCCTGTGTGGCACGAAGCTCATGAGCATGTACTTCCTTGTTTATGAACCGGTTCCCATGATCTTTTAGGTAGTCGATTAGCTCTGGGTAATGGTCGCGGTGTACCTGTGGCATATCACGTCTTTTTACACCTAAAGTATCTTGAGGATGTGGTTTTTGAATATTTGATT
>Ga0209948_1000613_pt1 | contig 10357 bp, 10 predicted proteins | sample SalPonR2_C_D2_MG_FD_185709 | JGI IMG/M metagenome (GOLD analysis project Ga0209948, IMG submission 185709) | Salt pond soil microbial communities from South San Francisco under conditions of wetland restoration - Salt Pond MetaG R2_C_D2_MG... ... | reverse complement strand
TGCAGTAACTGGAACTCATGGTAAAACCACAACTACTTCAATGATTTCCTCAATTTTTATTGATTCTAATTTAGGTCCCTCTATAATGATAGGTGGAAACTTAGATATAATAGACGGGAACATGAAAAATGGAAATGGGAAATATTTCATTACAGAAGCAGATGAAAGTGATGGTTCCTTAACTTATTTTAATCCCAAACATGCTGTTATTACGAATATTGAATTAGATCATTTTAATTATTATAAAAGTGAAGGGGAGTTAATTAATAAATTTACAGAATTTATTGATAAAATTCCTTCAGATGGGGCCTTAATTTTATGGGAAAATATTTTACAAGAATTTCATCAATTTAAAAAATATAAAGATATTATTTATTCTTTTGGTTTTGAAAATGCGGATTATACAGCTCGAAATATAGAAATGAAAAGTTATACAAGCTATTTTGAAATATTTAAAAATAATAAAAAGATTGCCTCTATAAATTTAAATGTACCAGGCCGACATAATATTTTAAATGCTCTAGCTGCTTTTGCAGTGAGTAAAAAAGCAGGCTTACAAACTAAAGAAATAATTGATGGTATTAAAAAGTACAAAGGTGTAAAAAGAAGATTTGAAAAAAAAGGCCAATTTAACAAGGCCTTAATAGTTGATGATTATGCTCACCATCCCACAGAAATTATAAATACTATCAAAACCGCTAAAAAAACAGACCATAATAAGTTATATGTTGTATTTCAACCTCATCGTTATAGCAGAACCAAAAATTTAATGAAAGAATTTAGTGAAAGTTTTGATGAAGTTGATGAGTTAATTTTAACAGATATTTATTCCGCTAGTGAGAAACCAATTCACGGAGTTAGTTCAAAAAAGTTATATGAGTTAATCAAAAAACATAAAAAGAAAAATAATTTAAATTTTACAGTTAATTATATTAGAGAGTTTGTTGATATTAAAAAACATTTAATAAAACACTTGCAATCAAATGACCTCTTATTAACTGTTGGAGCTGGTAATGTTTATGAGATAGGAGAAGATTTAGTAGGTGTTGAGCATGAATAAACTTAGTGTGTTTATTATATTACTGGTTTTAATTTTTACCTCACTATTTGCTTATGCCTATTACAGCCCTGACCTTGAGATAAAGACTATTAAGTTAAGAGGAGTTAAAACTTTTAAAGAAAATCTAATAATTTCTTTTACCGAAAAGTATATTGGACAAAATATAATATATCTAAAAAAGGATAAAATCGAGAGAAAGCTAACTGATGTTAAATATATAAATAAAGCACATTTTAAGCGAGTTTTACCAAATACAGCTTTGTTTACTATCGAAGAAAGTGTGCCTTTTTTTAGGTATATTAAAGATAATAAGTATTATTATATAGATAAAAAAGGCTATATCTATGCTCCTGATGAACTACAAAGAAAAATACTTTTGCCTGTATTAAAAGGATTTCAAGTTGAACAAGGAACAGAAAGGTTAAATTTATCGCAAGGTATGCAAAGATTTATTAAAAATTTAGAGGAATATATGAATAAGGAGGCAGTTGTTCCTCAATTTATTGAATTTAATAATCAAAAAGTGACTTTAAAGTATGAAGGTAAGTATGATATTATACTAGGAGAATTAGAAAACATTTCAGAAAAATTTAGGGTTTTAAAAAATGTAACAGATCAGATAGAACAAAAAGACTATCCGGTCCAATATGTAGATATCTCTATATATAATAAACCTGTATTGAAATTAAAACAATGAGTTATTATAAGAGGAAAATTATCTTTTATGTTGAATATTTGTAATAATGTGCCTATAATATTTACTTAAAATATATTAATTTTTTTAGAGAGAGGAGGCAAAATATTTGTGAGCAATCGTAAAATTGTTTCAGGTCTGGATATAGGAACCACTAAAATTTGCACTATCATAGCTGAGGTTACATCAGATGAAGAATTTGAGATTATTGGAATAGGATTTTCACCTTCAAAAGGTTTAAAAAAAGGTGTAGTAGTAGATATAGATAAAGCCAGTAATGCAATTCGTGAATCCATCAATAAAGCTCAAATAATGGCAGGGGTTGAGGTAGATTCTGCCTTTATTGGTATAGCAGGTTCTCATATTTCTTCTATAAATAATCATGGGGTAGTAGCTGTTTCAGGTGATGAAAAAGAAATTACTAAAAATGATATAGATCGAGTTATGGAAGCAGCTCAAATTATATCATTACCCGCTGAAGAAGAAATAATACATGTTATTCCCCGCGAATTTATAGTTGATGGATATAAGGGTATAAAAGATCCTTTAGGTATGTCAGGTGTACGCTTGGAAGTAGAAACTCATATTGTTAAGGGTTCCTCTACTTCGATTCAAAATTTGGTTAAAAGTGTAATAAGGGCAGGAATAGAAGTTGATGATATTGTCTTAGAACCACTAGCCTCGAGTAAATCTGTCTTAACAGAGGATGAAAAGGAATTAGGAGTAATTTTAGTTGATATCGGTGGTGGCACTACTGATATAGTTGTTTTTCATGAAGGTAGTATTGTCGCTACATATGTTTTACCGGTGGGTGGCAATCATGTAACACATGATATAGCAATTGGTTTAAGAACTCCCATTTCTGAAGCTGAAAAAATAAAAGTAAACTATGGAACAACCCTGTTAGAAGAAAGTGATGAAAAAGAGGATTATCACATAGAAGTTTTATCGGCAAGTGGTGAAAGTAAAAAAGAAATTCCTAGAAGATTATTAACCAATGTGATAGAGCCAAGAACAAAAGAGATGTATGAAATGATCAATAGACAAATTTATTCAGCAGGACCTAAGGACTTAACTCCAGCTGGAGTTGTATTAACAGGTGGTGCTTCTTTACTAGATGGTTCTAGTAAACTTGCTGAAGATGTTTTTGATTTACCAGTAAGATTGGGTAAACCTGATTATGTATATGGTTTATCAGATGTAATTGATGACCCTTTATATAAAAATAAAGATGGCAAAATTCCGAAAGCGATATTTTCTACAGTAATTGGTTTAATTGAATATGGTTTAGAAAATGACCCCGTTGAAGTTGATAAAAATTCTAATAAGAAAAAGGAAAAAGAAATAACAGAATCTTTCTTTTCAAAAATTAAAAGTTGGTTCCAAGATTTCTTTTAAAAGGAGGTATATAACTTGTTTGATTTAGGAACAGAAATGGAACAGTTTGCTAATATAAAAGTTATCGGAGTTGGCGGCGGTGGCAATAATGCATTAAATAGAATGATTGAAGAAGGTTTAGAAGGTGTAGATTTTACTGCTATTAATACTGATGCACAGGCTTTAATGTCTTCTAATGCTTCAATGACTATCCGTATTGGCCAAAGTATTACTAAAGGATTAGGAGCAGGTGCTCATCCCGATATAGGAAAAGAAGCCGCGAAAGAAAATATAGAAGAAATTAGAGAAGCAGTTAAAGGAGCAGATATGGTATTTATAACTGCTGGTATGGGTGGTGGAACTGGAACTGGAGCCTCTCCAGTTATTGCTCAAGCTGCTAAAGAAATGGGAGCTTTAACAGTTGGTGTAGTAACCAAACCCTTTACAGTAGAAGGTAAAAAAAGAATGGACAATGCAATAGATGGAATAAAGGAATTAAAACAAAATGTAGATACTTTAATTGTAATTCCAAATGATAGATTATTAGATGTGGCAGAACCAAATACAAGTTTAATCGATGCCTTTAAAATAGCAGATAATGTATTAAGGCAAGGTGTACAGGGTATTTCGGATTTAATTACAATTACTGGAATAATTAACCTTGACTTTGCTGATGTTAAAACTATAATGGAAAGATGCTGAACAGCACTTATGGGTATTGGAATGGCCAGTGAAGATGGTAGAGCACAAAATGCTGCCAAAAAAGCAATTGAGTCTCCTCTTTTAGAAGCTTCTATTGAAGGTGCTCAGGGAGTATTAATCAATATCACTGGAGGTAATGACCTGGGTATTCATGAAGCTAATGAAGCGGCTAAAGTAATCCAGGAAGTATCTGACCCTGATGCAAATATTATCTTAGGTGCAGTTATTGATGAAGAGTACAATGATGAAGTGAAAGTTACTGTAATAGCGACTGGGTTTGACCGTGAAGCTACACAGAAGAAAAGAAAACAAAAAACTCAAAAAGATGAAGACTTAGATACAGATTTTGATATGGATAATTTTGAAGGCGATGAACTGGATATTCCCGCTTTCTTAAGAAAAAAATAGATTTTAATATTATTTGCTATAAATATAAAAGTCTCGGTGTATCCACATCGGGATTTTTATATTTAAATTATTAAAGGTGATAAGATGTTTAATAAAAAAGAAAAAGAAAACTTAATATATCTTGAGTTTACAGAATTAAAACAATATGGTTTTAGAGTAATTTTTACCACTAGAATTGGTGGTTTTTCTCAAAAACCCTATGATAGTTTAAACTTGGGACTTCATACAGATGATAAAAAAGAAAATGTTTTAAAAAACAGAAAAAAACTCTATAGAATACTTAATTTTAATCCTCATAATCTTATTTATGCTGAACAAACACATTCCAATAACATTAAATTAGTTAATTTAGATGATAAGGGGAAAGGGGTTATGGATCAACTTACAGCTGTAAATGATAAAGATGGATTAATTTCCACTGACCAAAATATGGTTTTAGGTGGTCATTTTGCAGACTGTGTACCAATCTATATTATGGATAAAAGTAAGGGTTTCTTTTCTTTAGTTCATTCTGGTTGGAAAGGCACTTATCAACAAATATTATCTAAAACTATTAACTTTTTTATAGATAATTTAGACAGCAGTATTAAAGACATTTTAGTGGTAATGGGACCAGCAATTTCTGGTCAAAATTATGAAGTTAGTTTTGATTTAATTGAAAAGTTTAAAAATAATTTTGATTTACCTTTAACATATATTAATGAATCAGAAGATAGTTACTTCTTAGATTTAAAAGAATTAAATAAATTAATTGCTCTACAAAATGGTATTATAGAAAATAATATTTATATATCAAAATTATGTACTTTTAACGAAGAAAAATTGTTTTATTCATATCGAAGAGACCAGAGAAAGACGGGTAGAATGGCTGCTTTTATTTCTCGCTTTTAAAAACCGGGTGATTAAATGGATAATCAAAAAAGTAATAATGATAACAGGAGAAAATTTATTAGTTGGAAATATTTTGTTTTTATATTAATAATTATTATAGGAGTTACATTCTTTTTTATTATAAAAGATGATAATATAAAAACTATAACTGTTGATTATAAAGAAATTGTGTCAGGTTTTGATACGAAGGCTTTAGTTATTAGAGATGAGAAAACTTATACAGCTCCCATAAGTGGAGAACTCAAGATATTACTGAAGGAAGGACAGAGAGCTCCCTATGGAGCCAAAATAGCATATATAGAAAATGAAAATAGAAAGTATAATGTTTACACAAAAAAATCTGGTATCATCAGTTATGCTTATGATGGTTTAGAAGAAGAGTTAAGATACGGAAATATTACACCAAAAGTTTTGATTAATTATGAGAAACATAAAAGAGATTACCATCAATATGTTTCTGGTAATAAAATCAAAAAAGGTGATAAACTGTATCGTAATATCAACAATAATGAGCAGTACTTATTAATCAAAGTTGAACAGGAAAAAGCAGAGAAGTATGCTCATAATGAAGTAGTATTTATTAACAAAAAACAAAATGAAGATAGTAAACTGATAAAGGCTAATATAAAAAAGAAATATAAACATAATGAGAATGACTTTTTATTAATTGCCTTAAACAACTATGTTGAGATGTGGAATAATACAAGATGGGTAAATGTGAAGCTTATAAAAAATATTTATAGAGGTTTAGCAGTTCCTACTTCAGCCATTTTTAAAACAACCAGTGGGACAAAAGTTTTAATTTATACCTTTGATCATGAAGTGAAAATAAAAGATGTAAAAATAGTGGAAAAAACTAATGACTGGACTATAGTAAAAAACTTAGAAATTGGAGATCGGGTAATAACTAATCCACAAAATGCAAATTATGGAAGGGATGGTAGTTAAAATGGCAGAAAATATCAAAAAAAATCTTAAAAAAGTATATGAAAATATACAAGTCAATGCCAAAAAGGCAAATAGAGATCCATCTTCAATAAAATTAGTGGCTGTAGGTAAAAATCATCCTCCTAAAAAAATAATTTCAGTGATGAAAGCCGGCCACCATATATTTGGAGAAAACAGAGTACAGGAACTTTTAGATAAATATGAACTGTTTTATGACCAAGACATTAAATGGCACTTTATTGGACATCTACAAAAAAATAAGGTAAAATACTTAATGAAGATTAAACAATTAGAAATGATAGAATCGATTGATAGTATTGAAATTGCCAAAGAAGTTAATCAAGCTGCAAAACAAGAAAATAAAGATATCAAAGTGCTTTTACAGGTGAATATAGCAGATGATCCTAATAAATTCGGATTTTCTAAAGACAATATTAAAAAAGCTGTAAAAGAAATTGCAAAACTGGATAATATTCAATTAGAAGGTTTAATGACAATAACTCCCTATTATGATGAGCCTGAATCTGCTAGAGATGATTATAAGGAAATGAAAAATTTAATTAATAATTTAAACAAAAAAGGTTATAAACTTAACGAAATATCAATGGGAATGTCAAATGATTACCACGTGGCAGTGCAAGAAGGAGCTACCATCATAAGAGTGGGTACAGCCATATTTGGTAAAAGAAAATATTATTAAAATCCTATAGATATAAAATTAAAGGAGCTGTTATAATGAGTATGTTGATTTGGTTGGTAAGCACAATTTTTACAGTTATAAATTGGCTTATAATATTTAGAGTAATTATTTCCTGGGTAAAACCAGACGTTAATAATAAACAATGGAGAAAGTTTTTAAGAATTGTTTATAAAATCACTGAACCGATTTTAGCACCGATACGTAGGTTAATCCCAACTGGAAGTATTGGTATTGATTTTTCTCCACTTATTGCGATTTTTGCCTTGCAAATAATTAGAAATTTTGTGATCAGTTTACTTAGAAGTATGATGTTTGGCATTTAATTAAGAGGTGAATACTGTAAATGTTTGATAAAGATAAATTGCTTTCTCACCTTCATCGCGAAAGTGATCGAAAGTTAGGAGATTTTGTATTAGATAAAATAGAAAAAGTTTTAAAAAGAAAGTCTACAGAACGCACAAATTTTTTAAACCCCTATGAAAGGAAAATAGCTTTAGGTTTGATTGAACAAATTAATGGAATTAACCACCTTACAGAAGGGGGTTACAAAAGAGCTGAGAGAAAAAGGATTGTGGTCTTTCCTGACTATCTTTTTCCTGATCATGTTGAATCTTCAGTTGCAGTTATTAAAGTGGATGGAAACTTTAACTTTAAAAATGTAACCCACAAAGATTTTCTGGGAGCTATTTTAGGACTAGGATTAAAAAGAGAAATGGTTGGAGATATTTTAGTTTTAGATGATTTTGCGCAAATAATTATTGCTGAGGAAATATTTGATTTTGTTGACTTACATTTCAAAAAGGTTAATGAAGTTCCGATTGAAGTAAGCAAAATTACTAAAGATGATATTGTAATTCCTACTCGCCATACTAAAGAAATACCAACTACAGTTGCTTCACTGAGACTTGATGCTGTAGCCAGTGCTGGATTTGGAGATAGCCGCAGTAAAATATCAAGAGATATTAAGAACAAGCGGGTAAAATTAAATTTCAAGGTAGTCACAGATCCTGCCAGTGAAGTTGAAATCGGAGATTTAATTTCAATTCGAAATAGAGGTAGGGTAGAAGTTGCTGAAAGAAGAGGTCTATCAAATAAAAATCGTATTAAATTATTATTGAAAAGATATACTTAAGAGGTATTTTTTAATTTTATTAAAAAGAAGGAGGAGCTAGCATGAAAGTAAACCCACTAGATATTTATAATAAAGATTTTACTGTATCTGCTTTGGGTTATAATAAAAGTCAGGTGGATGAATTTCTTGATGATCTGGGAGTAGAGTATGAAAGAATGATGCAGGAGATGAAAGACCTACGTGAAAGAAACGAGAAATTACAGGAAAAGTTAAAAAGTTACGAAAATATTGAAGAAAATTTGAAAAGTACTTTAAAAAGTATTGAAAAAATTGCTGATAAACAAACTCAACAAGCTAGAGAAGAAGCTAATATGATTATTGAAAAGGCAAATATGGAAGCCAAAAAAATGAAGCAGGAAGTAAAAAAAGATTTAGCAGAAGAATACAAAAAACTTGAGAAATTAAAAGAGACTAAAACATTTTTCAAGATAAGATTACGTAATTTATTAGAAAGTCAACTTGAAGTATTAGAAGACGAGGAAGAATTAGACTTAGATAAATATCAAGAAGAGATAGAAGAGCTACCTGAAACTGCAGAACTTGACTAAATGTAATAAATAATTTATAATATAAGAAAATTAAATTCTAAAAAAGTAAAGAAGGAGACAGTAGTTACTATTAAATTTATTCTAGCTAGCCGGGAGGGTGGAAGCCGGTAATCACTGATAGTAGTGAAGATCACTCTGGAACTGGTTAATTGAATTAAGTAGATTAACCCGTATTATCTGCGTTAAAGAATTTTAAGTAAAAATTAGGGTGGTACCGCGGTCTTTTCGCCCCTTACACGGGTGGAATGGCCTTTTTTTATTGCAATAAACTTTTAGGAGGTTTTAATAAAATGAGTTATAAGGAAACAATTAATCTACCGGATTCAGATTTTCCAATGAGAGCTAATTTAAGTGAGAGAGAATTGAAGTTCCAAAAGATATGGGAAGAAAAGGATATCTATGAAAGAGCTATAGAAAACCGTAAAGGTAATGAACCATTTATCTTACATGATGGCCCACCGTATGCTAATGGAGATATACATATCGGCCATGCCTTAAATAAGGTTTTAAAAGATATTGTAACAAGGTATTCTACTTTAAGAGGTTACTATTCACCTTATGTACCGGGCTGGGACACACATGGTCTTCCAATAGAACATAAAGTTACAAAAGAAATGGGCGATAAAGCTAAAGAACTGTCTGTAGCTGAGTTAAGGGAGAAATGTAAAGAGTATGCCCTTAAATATGTCGGAAGACAAAGAGATCAGTTTAAACGCCTGGGAATTTGGGGTGAGTGGGAAGATCCTTATATAACTTTAAACCCTGAATATGAAGTTAAGCAAATTGAAGTATTTGGAGAAATGGCTAAGAGAGGGCTTTTTTATAAAGGTAAGAAGCCTGTCCATTGGTGTCCAAGTTGTGAAACAGCCCTAGCTGAAGCAGAAGTTGAGTACCATACAGATCGTACTCCTTCAATTTATGTTAAGTTTCCTTTTGATGAGGAGGTTACCGTAGGAGGCGTAAATTTAAGTCCTCAAGATAGCTATATGGTAATTTGGACTACTACCCCTTGGACTATTCCATCAAATTTAGCCATAACACTACATCCTAATTCTGATTATGTAGTAGTTGAAGTGGCTGGTGAAAAATTAGTAATGGCTGAAAAATTAGTTGATGAGGTAATGGGAAAAGTAGATATTAAGGATTATGAAGTAATTAGTGAAACTTTTAAAGGCAGTGAATTAGAAAATATTAATACGAGACATCCTTTCATGGATAGAAAATCATTAATAATCTTAGGAGAACATGTTACATTAGATGAAGGTACCGGATGTGTGCACACTGCACCAGGTCATGGCCATGATGATTTTATTGTTGGTCAAGAATATGGTCTTGATGTATATGCCCCCATGGATTCTAGAGGATTTTTCACAGAAGAAGCGGAAGACTTTGCAGGTCTTCATTATGATGAAGCAAATATAAAAGTTACTGATAAATTAAAAGAAAAAGATCTATTGATGGAATTAAACTTTATCGATCATCAGTATCCACACTGTTGGAGATGTAAGGGACCATTAGTCTTTAGAGCAACCGATCAGTGGTTTGCTTCAATCGAGGATATAAAAGAAAAAACACTGCAAGCAATTCATGATGTTAAATGGTTTCCTTCCTGGGGAGAAAAAAGAATGGAAAACATGGTATCAGAAAGAACCGATTGGTGTATTTCGAGACAGAAAAAATGGGGAGTTCCGATCCCGATTTTCTACTGTAATGACTGTGGTGAGTCAATTATAAATGATGAAACATTAGATGCAGTCAAAGACCTATTTGCCAAAGAAGGTTCAAATTCTTGGTATAAATATGAAACAAAAGATATATTACCAGAAGGTTATAAATGTCCAAACTGTGCTAGCAGTAATTTATCAAAAGAAGAAGATATTATGGATGTCTGGTTTGA
>Ga0209948_1000603_pt1 | contig 10436 bp, 13 predicted proteins | sample SalPonR2_C_D2_MG_FD_185709 | JGI IMG/M metagenome (GOLD analysis project Ga0209948, IMG submission 185709) | Salt pond soil microbial communities from South San Francisco under conditions of wetland restoration - Salt Pond MetaG R2_C_D2_MG... ... | reverse complement strand
GCGTTAAGCTCTCCCCAGAATGTCTGGATAGTGTTGATAGACAAGTTCTGCTCTACAAGAGCGCCTCCCTCGCCTGAGACGAGTGTGTGGATACCTGAGTCAGACCACCAGTACGGACGGCCCTGTGCAGACACAAAGGAGCCATCATAGGCTAGACCAACCTCTGTCAGTTTGTTTACTGCATATTCTGTAGCGCGGAAGACGTTGTCAACACCGTTGATAGTCCAGACGCCATTCTCTGCGAAGACGATAAGAAACGGACCAAGAACTTGAAGCCTACGGATGTTGTAGGCCCCCTGTACGTCGATCACACCACCGTCTGTGTCGAGAAGGTCTGAGAAGTCCTCTGAGGTGGGGTCGTTGATCTGGTAGCAGTCACCTAGACGCTCAGTTTGAAACAGAAGACGCGAGAAGAATACCTTGTTGGAATACTTGTTCGCCATACCTGAGTAGAAGACCCGCCCAGCATACGTTGCAACAGTTTTGAAACGAGAAGTTTCTGTGTAGTCAAGCCCTGCGACACCAGAAGCAGCCTCACGGTCTTGGTTGTAGAGGTCAAGGATGTACGACCCAACAGCAATCAGAGATGTGCCAGAGAAGATCTTTAGGTACTCAGCTACAGAGAAGTTGCCGTCAGCATTCTTGCCAGAGTACCAAGGCAGGCTGAGGGGTGGGTAAGCCGACTGACTAGAGATGTAAGCACTGAGAGCAGCGGCTCCCTTAGTACCCTTCCAGCCAGCATTCTTCGTGTCGTATTCCCGACCAGCACTTACTGTAGCTGACGCTGAGTCTTCTTGGTAGTCGTCTACTGGCCCTTGAAACTCAAAGTCACGGATCTTAAACTCAACCTCTTCTACGGAAACTGTGTCAGTTGAATCATCGTAGGTGATCTTGATAGTGTTGATCTCACTAGAGGCTACAATGAGGATTCCCTCAATAGTCGCAGTCTGTACCTTAGCAGAGGACGCACCAAAGCCTGACGGACGAGCATAGGCTGTCAAGTCTACAGTAAAGGTCTTCTTGTTGTTGCTGAGAGCACCCGAAGATTCTTGGTAGAAGTGAAGCGTACCAGCATTCTGGATTACAGTGAAGGTAAGGCCAGACACACCTCCTACGTTCTCCCAGACGTGTGCGCTAGTGTTAGAGCCTTCTGTGTGGCTAGGCCCAAGCTGGAAGCCACTCTCGTACTCTAGGCCAAGCCTACGACGACGTGAGCCGTCACGCTCAAGCGACATGTTCAACTCGTCTACAGAAGCGCCCTCAGGAAACGTCAGTTCCCCTCGCTCAGTGATAAGGCCTTTGTTGAAGACAACGGTAGGCTTCTGTAAAGCTTGTTGAGCCATTTAGCTACTCTCTTCCAATTCTTCTTCTTTAAGCTTCTTACGCTTCTCACGGTCAGCGGAGTTCTCATTGCGCTTGACTGTAGCTGACTTAGGTTTCAGTTCTAGGTAGCGACAGACAGCCCTCTCAGCGTCCTTGTGGTTTGTGTACTGCGACTGGAGGCTCTTCGGTACCTGACCCCTGTCGATAGCAATCTCGTAGAATGCGAAGCCGTTCTGACCCTTGACTACGCTGTAAGTAGACGAACTCTTCTCGGGGTCTTTGATGTATACGATGGGGCTTCCAAAGGTGTCGAGTTCTTCTGTGATATCTATGGCCATGTGGATTAGGTTCTCCCGTAGTGGCTCCATTTGTTAGGACGGACAGAGCGATACTTGTCGTTCTGTAGGAAACTCTTCTGGCGACGAGCCTGTTGCTCAATCTTCTGGTCTGCACCACCAGCAAGCAACGAGAAGCAAGTCGACTTACTCTCTGCTAGGAGGTACGGGAAGATGTTCTCGTCGATGTCAGGCACAAAGCTATCCGAGATGGTGAAGGTCGGAATGGTCGTACCGTAGGCCCGTGACTTCGCTGTAAGCAGTGTGCTGTTCACTGAGGCGTCGTAGGAGTCCATGACGATGTAGAGGTCATCAAAGGACGTGTAGTAGTCTGGTTGCTTGTCGTTGCGAATACGGAGCGTAGTGCCAGCCTCACGATCCTCAATGCTGTCATAGGAGTCTTGGACGTTGTCAACCATCTCAAGGAAGTCCATAGGCTCCATCCACTTAACTACAGAATACTCAAAGGTGTCATCCTCACTCGTGTCATACCAAACCTTAGTGACATTGTTTACGTTGTCTGGGTAACGGAAGTGTGTGGGATAGCTTACGCTGGACAGAGAGGTAAGCTTGATGAGTCCTTGGTGTTCAGGAATGATTCGATTGACGAAGAGAGCGTAGAAGGTGTCCTCAATGATACTAGCAATCTGATCTGATTCTGTAGTCTCACCGATAGCGTTCACAGGCTCAGCGTCCATGTCGGACAGGATCTTCTGTGTCATCTCAAGGAGTGTGTACTTAGGCATGTCTACTTACCCCGGAAATGCTGTGATGTTAAGCTGGGCTGAGGCGAAGTCTGTAGTGTGTGCTGCGTCAGCTTTCACGAACACCTCAATGTAGTCGTCAGTGGTCAGGGCTACAACACCCGTCATCGCAAAGGTATGCCACTCACCAGAGGCGATAGTAACGATGTTTCGCGTACCAGACATCTCTGTGCCGTTTTTGTAGATTACCATCTCAAGTTCTTTGTCGCTACCAGAGGACTGACGAACAGATGATACGAAATTCATAGAGCCGTAGACAGCAGCCGTACCGTCATAAACCAGACGAGCATTAGGTGTGTCAGTTCCACTGAAGTTCTTCGAGGAAGCTACAGAAAAGGTAGGGTCCAAGACTGTGTCGCTCGTAGTCGTTGAGTGTTGGTAGGCAGGGGTCGATGCGTCGAAGTCTACGTAACCAGCAATGTGGCTGTCAGCAGGAACCCAGTCCCCTGAGTTAGAACCATCGGCTACGTACACCATACCGTTAGAGGCAGTGGTAATGCCCTTAGGTTCGTGGAGTTCACCTGCACCAAGTGTACTGTGTTCGATGGTCGCCATTTGATGATCTCTTTCTTAAAGCTACAAAAGAAGGGTGGGAAGCCCCACTACAGGACTCCCCAGTTTTAGTCTTTAGGCGACCACGTACTTGATAACCAGCTTAGCAGCACCAGCCGTATAGGCAGCGGTGTCGTAAGTAGCCATCACGTAGCTGTCATTTGCCAGACGGGTGCCGATAAGAGCGCCGTCAGCAGTGATGACATCGTCGTCAGCGTCGATTGCCCCAAGAGCGATAGCGGCATCAATACCGTCATCGTCAATGTTCGTACCATCAGCCTCTTTGAAGCCAAGGTCAAGAACAGCAGAACCGCCAGAAGTGAACGCAGTGTCCACAACGAGGTAAGCATCCTTGACGATAGCGCCAGCAGGGATGAACGCGGCATCGCCAGAAACGGCAGCAGTGTCAGTGTCACCCAGAGCCGTAGCGTCGGGGATGTCAAAGACGTGTACCTTTTCTTCAGCAGACGTGTTGCCGCTAGGGACAGATGTGGAACGGTCAATGCCGAAGCGAACTTCGAGACCGTCGTCGTTATTCCAGATACCCATGATCCAGTCCTCCTTTAGGAAACGTCGGTCGAAGTGACAACCGACACCATGTTTTCAGGACGGTACAGCTTGGTGCCGTAACGAGCAGTCGTCACGAACTCCGTACGCTGGTAGTCCTTATTGTACTCGGTGTCAACCTCAGGCTCCTGACGCCATGCACCAACGAGGGGCAGGACATCGGCAGCAGCACTAAAGAAGTAGCAGGGCTTACCAGCGTCTGAACTAAAGTCTTTAGTAGTCGAACCATCACGCTCCGGCAGGGCGTTATCAGTAACGTCCGGCAGGAAGTTCGAGGTGTAAACGTCGAAACCGTAGATGTTCTTGACGAAGCGCATGCCAGTGGCGATACCATCAGCAACGATGCCTTCGAACATTGGGTTGTTGGAGACGTTCACGAGGTTGGTCAGAGTATTGATGTAGTACTCAACCGAAGGGTCAACGATTGCGACCATCTGCTGCTGAGGCACGTTGGCCTTCTTCAGAGCATACTGGGCGTAAGCAAAGTCAGCCAGTTCGATACGACCAGCGTTGCCGCCAGCCATACGGTGATAGGCGTCGTTGATCTGACCCTGTGCGTTAGCAGCATAAGCGGCTTCAGGCTTCTCAAGCAGAGTAGCTTCGAAGTGCTCCATGATTGCACGGCGCTGCTTAGGCACAAACGAGGACACGAGTTCGTTCATGTAGAACATGTCCTGCTCAGCCTTCTTCGTGATGTAGTGACCCGAAGAGATGTACTCATCAATGGTGAACTGGAACTGACCAGTGTCGAGCGGACGGTACTGGACCGCAGCATCTTCAGCATAGTCATCCGTGCGGGCGTCACCAATCGAAGGGATCTTAAAGGTGTCGCCATCGGGGAAGTCTGCCAGCATACGAACATAGTTCATTGCCATCAGGTCTTCCTGAAGAATCTCCTTCAACTCACGCGACCAAACTTCGGCACGGGTGAGAAGGGAGACGTTGTTTGTCGTCATAGACATTAGTCTTCTCCTTAGTTGGAATAGAACCTATCACCTAGGCGTTGACGGTCTTTGACCAGTTCATTCTGCACCTTGGGTGAATAGTACTGTTTTGAGTTAGTCCGACGAAGGTTCTGGTAGTAGGACCAGTTACGCTCGTTAGACTGGTTGAATGCTGCCGTAGTGTTTACTGACGAAGATGTTACTGGGTTGTTTTCTACAGCAGGAGCCTCTCCGATAATCTTCATGAAAGCAGAGGGGGATTCTGTAGCGAGTTCTTGTAGACGATCAAGCGACATACCAAGTTCTTTAGCACGTTCTTGAACGACTTTGTTCGCTTCAGTTCCGAAAGCTTTCTGGAGCGTTTCCTGAACTTGAGTCAGGTTCTGCTGGGCAGTTTGTTGTTGCTCCCGTTTACGGATCGTCTCTTCAACAAGGCTTTCCAAATCACCCGCGTCACCAGTGGTGTTCTGATCGGCGGTACTACCTTGCGTTTCTTTTTGTTGGGCCTCTGCGTTGTTCGAGGAGGTAGGAGCCTCGGCCTTGCCTTGCAGTGTTTCGAGAAGTTGTTTGGCGTATTCGTTCTTAGTCAGATCTCCACGAAGTTCCTCAAGCTGGCGCTCAAGTTCTTTGATGTGGTTATCGGCTTCGAACTTCCCCTTAGCAATTACTTCAGGGTCTTGCCATTTCTCTCCACGCGCCTCTACAAGCTTCTTCACATAACTTTCTTCGGTCTCGAAAGCTTGTGCCTCTGCTTGGTTTCCTTCGGCTTGCTGTTCGGTTGCAGCTTGCTCGAATACATTTGACATAATCAGTCCTTTGTGAGTGCTATAAGATTTTGGACGCGACGTATGGCACGGTTATGCCCATTTACATCGGCCTGCTCATAAGCCCAACTAGGATTCTTGTAGTCAGGCTCGTACTCTTGGAAGTCATTCTCCAAGACTTCAGCCAGCATACCAAGTACTTCTTGGTTAGCCAGCAGAAACTGTTTGCGTTTTTCCTTCTGGTCTTTGGTCAGACCTTTGAACCACGCTGTGTGCATTATTTCTTGCCAGCCTTCTTGTCCATCATCGCTTCTTTCTTACGACGATCTACAGTCTTGTTGCCACGCTTTACGGCTGCACCGCCAGTGCTACCGGGACGTGCCTTGGGACGTGTCTTCTTCTTGTACATTTGACCTTTACCGGGCATTGTTAGTCTCCTTATTTAAAACCTTTAGGGGGGTTACGTATACCCGGCCCTCTTTTCTGGCGAGAACTCTCTCTGATTGCCTCAGCAATATCAGACCTTCCTTTAGCACCATACTCACGGGCTGCGGTATTGTAAAACCGACTGTTGAGAGTCTGACGTGCTTGAAAACCGCGACCAGTTTTTTCACTGCTTGATTTGAGTGTTTGTACGGCTTGTCTCTCTTTTTTGTTGCTTGGGCGTCCTTGACCTTTTGGCATATCTTAGAGTCCTTGTTCTGCTTTAATTTCGAGGTCTTCTTGGAAGTCAGCCTCTGCGTCTGCTGCTGCTTTCTGAGTTTCCATCTGTTCGTATACAGCAACATTCTCTTCGTACAGTGTAGGCTCATTGAGTTCCTCTGAGAGGATACGAGCAATGATCTTACCTGACATGTGGGGAGCGACGGTTGGGTCACTTGCCTTGATCTGCATAAGCTGGCTGAGTGTCTGGATTCTCTTGGCTCGTTCAGAGAAGTGACGCGCACCCTGAGGTACGATCTTGCCTTTAGCTGTGATGTCTTCCTTAGTGATCGAACGGAAGACTTGCAGACCGAGGTCTCTGTCGACAATAGAGATGATGTCCTCAGTGTTCATGTTGCGACGTGCAGACTCCAGCATAGCGTTGAGGGCTGGGTCAAGGAACTGCATCTCGAACTGCGCTGCCTTGTGGTTGAAGATACGGTTGGCTGCGTTGTCAAGTGTCTGTACTTCGAAGGCTGTCTTCTCACCGGGGCTACGAAGGCCCATAGCCATCTTAGGTGCTCCAGCAAGTTCCTCCATCTTGTTCTCAAGGACTTGAATCTGTAGGTCAGCGTTGAGGGCTGTAGCATCTGGGACGAGAGGAGCAACGTCACCCTCTTCACCCATGTAGATACGACCACCCGGCTCATACTCAAAGTCTTCTACGTCCCCTCGGATCTTGAGCATTGGCAACGCAATCTGGTCGAACACGTCAGCCTTCAGGTTCTCCAAGTGGTCGATGCGGTACTGCAAACCAACGAGGTTGTCCAGTGGCCCCATAGCATAGAGGTTGTCAGGACGGGTGCGCCAGCCAGCGTGGAAGATAGGAGCCGTGCCGAGCCATGACGGGTTAGCTACATCAGAGATAACGTACGCACGGTCTACAACAGTGATGATGCGGTTCTTGTGCAGCTTCTTCTCGTAGACATCGAAGATATCGCCGTAGAACGTAAGAAACTCTACATAGCTGGACTGATAATAGTTCTCAATAGAACCGAAGCCGTCAGCAATAAAGCCTTGACTCTTGTCTGTCTGTGTAGCTGAGCCAACCTCACCACGGTTATGAAGCATCTTGTCGAAGATCTCTAGGAGTTCTGGCGAGTCTTCGAAGTCGTTGGCTACCTCACCAAGGGTCTTAATGCTACGAACAATCTTCGGTGTGCTTGTAAATGATGCGGCTGTAGGGTCAAAACAAATGTCGTAGGGACTGATGCGGACCAGTCGCGGTCCTACATAGTTCTTGATCTGCTCACCAGTCTCCAGTGTGTAGGCATCAGCAGTGAAGTCTACAGTAGCAAAGCAGTTGCCTGTGAGGATGTAGTCATCAATCAAACGCTCGGCAGTAAAACGAAAACCACTCTGGGTGACCTTGTTGGCCATGTAGTTCTGGATAACGTCTACTTTTTGCTTAGACCCACTCTCCATGTCTGTAGCGGACCAACGCATCCAGTCCTCACTAGGGAAGAGGGCTGCTGTGTAGTTTGCCTTCAGGTTGTCATATATCTGTGCGATCTTGGGTGTGGTCGTCGAGTTTGACCAAGGCAGCTTACTTACGGACGTAGTACGTGTGTCGGTGGCGTACACGAAGTCACGCAACTCTTTCTTCTCTTCAATCCAACGACGACGATAAGTATTCCACTCCTCCCACTGCTGAGCAATTTGAGTGGCTTTGGCGTCGGCATTTATAAGATTGTCTACGTCGAGCGCACGTTTCATCAAGTGTTCCTTGGTTTACTTGTGTTAGTATAGCATAGAGTGTCGAGGGTAGTCAACACCTAAAAGGCTCTACCACCAAATCTCTGATGGAATACTACATTGCTGTCCTGTGTGACGCCCCTACGCATCTGCTGGGCTGGCTTAACACTGTGTTCGATAGCGGTAGCTAGAGCGTCCTTTACGTCGTCGTGGGCAGGGTTCTGCGACACCAGTTCTTCTTCAAGTATCTGTGTGTTGCCGCCCTTGTAGTGGTAGACTTGCAGGTTGTCATAGCGAGGGACGAGGATAGCTTCCATACGCTCCTCTTTGGAGCCTTGGTGCCGCGTAGGCCGTACTTCCTCAACCTTGATGGCTAGGCCGTGCTGCGCGATGTAGTCTGTCTTAAGAGACTTAACGATAGCTGACTGAGCGGCTGTAACCTCAGCACACAGCTTCCTGAAGCCCCACTTGTTGTAGAGGTACAGGATGTGTTTGAAGTACTCAGAGATGTTCTCTGTACGGAAGCGTTCGATGTCTAGGACGTACACGTCGTTGTCTGCATCAACACCTACAACCACAATAGCTGTGTAGTCAGCGGTCTTGCGTGTCGAGTAAGCGAAGTCTACAGAAGCTACAAGATTAAGTCTTTTACCCGAATAGTACCAGTGACCACCTTGTTGACTAAGGAACTTACGCTCAAAGTACTGGAACTTATCGTAGTCGATTGGACGAGAGTCAGGATCGCTTGGGTCATTGTAGTACTGTGCTCTGAACTGAGTTTTGTCGAGATACTTACCACGCTTCTGCGCGAGAATCCTACGGTCGAAACCAAACCACTTACCATCTTTACGCTGCTGACGCGGCCATAGGAACTCACCTGTGCCGTCACCAAAGTCTTCTACACCACGCTCATAGATCTCGTAGATCTCTTGCTCACCGATCTTCTCACCAACGTCATCGTAGAGATCCTCACGCATGTTGAGCATGTCATTGTAGAGATCCTTAGGATGGTAGCGTGTGCCAACAACCCACTCGAATGCGTCAGCGCCCTCAATGGACGACAGAAGGGAGTACTGCTGACGAACCTTGTTACGACCCTCTTCGTTGTAGGCGTTCTCCTGAACAACCACGTCGTCGAGCACAGCGATGTCACAGTGCATACCAGTAATCGAAGTTGTCAGACCAGCCGTGAAGATGGAGGGGTCACGTACGTTTTCTTCTTTACGCTTAGGGTGATCCAGAGCAATCTCTGAGTTCGTCCACTTGGCCCGCTTACCCTCTTCCTTGAGGATGTGGTCAGGCCAGTACCTACGAAACACGTCAGAGGTGAGGATACCCTTGATGAACGTAAGCTGCTTCTCGGCTAGGTTAGACGTTGCAGAGATGTAGAGAACACGCAGAGTAGGGTCGCGTGTGAGTTCCCACGCAACTCTATAAGCAATCAGACGAGACTTACCGTGGTCTCGCGGAAACAACAGAAGCTGATGGTGTTTAGCTTCTTGTCGAGTCCACCAGTTAATCACCTCTTTGTGGCAATTCCCAAGAACTTGCATGGGGGCCACCAACTGGATGAAGAACGCGAGGTCTCTCTCTGCTTGTTCTCTGATCTCGTCAGCTTTCATCCGGTGAGAGTGTCCAGCGTCAGAGCCTTGAGTTCTTCAGGAGTCTTAGCAGCGTCGATGGACGGATGGTCAGGTGCGTCACGAAGCTTCTGTTTGCTCACAGCGATAGACGCCTGCTGGGCTTCGTCAGACTTCTCCATAGCACGGAACCAGTCAGCGTCCAGCTTTTCGAACTTAGCGTTACGCTCAGAACGGATAGTCTCACGGTGAATGTCACGCGCCAGTTTCATGTCTACTTCGACAGCGTCCCCGTTGAACAGCCACGCACCACGGAAAGTACGGTCTGTAGGGACCTGAAGGGATTTAGCGTCACGGGCATCGCCGTTGATATTGATAAGTGTTTGTGCCATTGTTATGCAGCCTCTTGATTGATTTTCCAAGCGTTTCTAAATTCGCGGTTAGTCGGGATCAGGTGGACAGGAACAATCTTGAGAACCTGTCGGTTGCCTTTGTAGTCACGCCAAACTTGCGGTGGAATGTCCTTTTGCACGAGGTATTCCATCGCCTCTTCCTCGGTCATCGGGCCAACAGGAGGCGTCTCATGCAGCAAGTGTCCTTGGGTGTGACGCGTGAAGCCTTCCTTAGCTTCGTCCTCTGCCAGCTTGTGGTAGACCTCGACGGGCGGCAGGATACCACCGTGCATCGCCATTGCCAGCCATGTGGGGGATGGACGTGTGACTTTAGCGGGTGCATCAGGGTCAGCAGGGTCTTCCCAGAGGATCGCATAGTTACCCTGCGGCAAGTCCTTGTGTTGATCCTTGAAGATCATCTCGCGTTCCCAGAGTTTGTAGTGGCTGTAATCTATGGTCACGCGAGGTCTCCCATGTTTAGGAGCGAAACCGGATCAGCGTCAGCCGAACTCGTGCTAATAGTATGCAGAGAGTTGTAAGTGTTGGTCGCGTACGTTGAAACGCGCTGGTCGGATGTAACAGAGGGAATTTGATGCGCCCCGGCAACAGAATACGTTGTGTCAGACATGAGATTTGTCAGGTTGACGTTGTAGTTGCCCACAGCGTTATCCGCCAAACTGGACACGTTATGGCTGCCATCTATGGTCGATCCGCCACCGGAAAACTTTATCCGCGACTTCGCGACGCCAACGTCGGTGGTGAACCCGGCGTCGTTGTTGAAAATGCTCAGGCCAATCTCGTTGGCGGCCTTGCGGCGC
>Ga0209948_1000592_pt1 | contig 10551 bp, 5 predicted proteins | sample SalPonR2_C_D2_MG_FD_185709 | JGI IMG/M metagenome (GOLD analysis project Ga0209948, IMG submission 185709) | Salt pond soil microbial communities from South San Francisco under conditions of wetland restoration - Salt Pond MetaG R2_C_D2_MG... ... | reverse complement strand
AAGATGAAAGTGATTCGGCTATTGTTATACCGGAGACTGCTCAAACTGAAAAGAAACAGGGTGAAGTCCTTGCTGTTCCACCTGGAGGCGGCAAAGAACTAGCAGTAGGCGATAGTGTAATGTTTAAACGTAAAAAAGTTACAGAACTTGATTCAGACGATGATGCAACTTATCTCGTAATGCCCTTTAAAAATATAATTGGGAAATTTGTAGAGACTGATAAAATATAGACCTTTACCAAAAAATTTCAATTTCACGGGTGGGTCGAAGGCCAAACAACTTTCGGCTCCGCTCTATATTATTTCTTTTAATTTAAATCGTTCAAAACCACTACCCGCCAAATAAAAAGTCCAAAATATTTCCTGCCCCAGAGGAAACATCTTTGTATAATTCAGTATATCCACATTTTTTACAGCTTACGGTAGTAAATTTTTTACTTTGTACATCAAAAAATCTTGATAAACCTCCGCCAGTAGCTCTAAACACATCTGTTTCATAGGCAGTATTTTGACATTTTGGGCATTGATAAGAAATATTTTCCATAATTCTCCTCAATACTTTTAATTTCAGTTCATAATATAATATCTTATCCCTGGATTTTCAATTTAATGTTTTTTATCTTCAATTAAGAATGGAATTTGGCCAAAATGATTTAGTCACATAAATTTTATCAAATTAGGGGAGTTACGATGAGAAAACAAATGATAAAACGATTTCTGAAATATGTGAGAATTGACACTCAATCTAAAGAAGATGTAGACCAATACCCTAGTACTGAAAAACAAAAGAAATTACTCCATTTACTAGTCGAAGAATTAAAAAATCTGGGATGCAATCATGCTGATATTGACGAACATAGTTATGTTACTGGAACTTATCCTTCTAATCTTGAACACGATTCCAATATACCTTCCATTGGTTTGATAGCACACGTGGATACTTCTCCTGACGTAAGTGGAAAAGATGTCAAGCCAATTATTCATGAAAATTATCAGGGAGGCGCAATAAAAATAGGTCAAAATAATGAAATCTCCATTTCCCCGGAAGATAATCCAGAATTAGAGAATTTTATTGGCAATGATATTATTACTTCTGATGGAACCACTCTATTAGGAGCTGATAACAAGGCAGGAATTGCTGAAATTTTAACTACAATCCAATATCTTAAAGACCATCCGGAAATAAAACATGGAGAAATTAAAATCGCGTTTACACCAGATGAGGAGATAGGGAAAGGAACGGAATACTTTGATGTAGATAAATTTGGTGCAGATTATGCTTATACAGTAGATGGAAAAACAGTTGGAGAAATTGAAAATGAAAATTTTAATGCTGCCTTAGCAGAAATCACAATAAATGGCATCAATGTCCATCCCGGTTATGCCAAAGATAAACTGGTCAATTCCATCAAAATTGCTTCGGAATTGGTGGAGATACTTGACGAAGAACCCGCCCCAGAAAACACAGAGGGTCGAGAAGGTTATATTCACCCCTACAAAATAGAAGGAGGAGTTGAATCCACTACTATTAAAGTTTATTTGCGAGACTTTGAAGAGGAAGGTTTACAGGACAAAAAAGAGACTTTAAATCGTATATACGGCGACCTTTTAAAAGCCTACCCCAAAGCAGAGATTAAAATTAAAATCAAAGACCAGTACAAAAATATGAAATCTATTCTAGATGACCATCCTGAAGTTGTGCAATACGCACTCGAAGCTGCAGAACAAGCAGGGCTCGAGCCTGAATTGAATATAATTAGAGGCGGTACGGACGGAGCACGTCTTTGTGCCAAAGGTTTACCCACTCCCAATATTTTTACTGGAGGTCATAATTTCCACAGTAAGAGGGAATGGATTTCTATTCAGGGCATGGAAAAGACAGTTGAAACGCTGATAAATCTATTAAAATTATGGGCTCAGAAAAATAAATAAGGGGGCTTTGTAAAGAGGGAACCACATTCTGCTTGAGCAGAATTGAAGGATTTGATAGGCCTACCCTCTTTTTGTCCCTCTCATAATAGATTTTTTTGATATGCCCACTAACCATTTATATCAAGTTATACTTTTTACGAAGCCAGCAAGCATAAGATTTTATAAAGAAATTACCGAATTATATGTATCAGGATAAGGAGTCCCTGCTAATCCATCTGCTTCCTCCTCGTTAATCCACTCCTTTCCATCTACAAGATACCTAAATTCATAGTCATTCTCTACATCTAAATTCAATTTCAAAGTAAAGTCACCACTTTTAAGCTTTTTCATCGGAGTAGATTCTTCATCCCAATCGTTAAAATCACCGACTACATGAACTTCCTCTGCTCCATTTACTACGTTTTTAGGTAATTTAAAATATACCTTACACTCAGGTTTGGTTTTTAAATACGTTTTCTTTAACATTATTCCTCCTAACAGCTAAATATTCTTATAATTCTACTAAATAATAGTAGAAATTACTCATTTTGTCAATTATTTCCTATTAATATTTTATGGAATACTACAAAAAGCCTGGAAATGGTTATATTTAGCCTCGCACTGGCGCATCTGAAGTATATTTAAGTTGATACATAACAAGTAGTTATAAGTTAATTGGTATTTTAATATGTTATTCAAAACGCTTTTTATAGTCAACTTATTTGATGCTATTTTTGAATATTAGTTTTATAATGAAATTATAGGAAAGAAATTTAGCTTCAGTGGCAGGTGACCTATTCTAGAATAAAACCCTGGATTCCAACTGTTCATATGGGCTTAACATGGTCTTACCGAATTCCCGTCACTCTTGTAACTCGCCCGGATTTTTCTTCATATTTCAGGTCTCTCAGAGCTGAGGCTTTTACATTAATCCTAAAAACATATCCCCTTCCATACCCACCTGGCGTCCAATCAAATGAAAGCTCCCAACAATGTAAATCTCTATTAATATTAATGGATTGGTGTTTGACCTTTCTGTCAATCAAATCAAAATCTGCTCTATACCCAATTGACCAATTTTCAGACAAATTTATTTCCGCACTAAAAGAGGTGGAAAAAGTTTTGTCAAAACCCGACCCAGTCTTGGTTACAAGATATCGTAGACCAAAATCGGCTTTCCATAAATTATTGGTGGATTGTTGACCGGTATTTTGAGCTCCTTCTTTAACCTGAGATGTATCTTTATCTCCAGTTTGTTCTGCCAATCTTTGAAAAGTTTTGCTCTGCAATGTAAAGTCCGTATTCCCATTTATTCTAAGAGAATTAAGTTTCGGTAAGGGCAGACCTTTAAATGTATTATAATATTCATTGATAGTCCGACCGTTCCTGGTAGCATAAAATTGGTGAGTTGCATTCATACTTATATTCACTGGCCCGACTGTAGTACGCAAACTACTGCGTAAGGGTTGTAATTTTAGACTATCTGCAGCAAAATTATAACCAGAAGACATCTGTACATTAAACAATTTTATTTTATTCATCTTGTCTTTGCCCTTTACTTTGGCCTGAAATACATTTGAGATATTAAAATTAAGCGACCTACTTTCAGAGGTCGAAGTTTGTCCATATAAAGAGCCCTGAAAAAGATCATACCTATACTTATTTCCGGCTGAATCTGCTCCTGACATAATATAACCAGGATTCCAGCCTAGAATATTTTTACTAAAATCGGGATTATAACTCAGCCCTACATTCGGAGTAGCAATATGCCGGATTGATTTTAATGGCCCAATATTAAAAGGAAACAGTCCGTATAATTTAGTCTGGATGCTCATACTAGCGCTGCCTGTATGACGGGCAAGGAACCTATTAACCTTCTCAGTTACTAATTTTTGTTGATCTTCTGTTCTTGTTAGCCAATTTCCTTCTTGATCAGTTTTGGGCCTATTATATTCAAAAATCCAATCTTCATTTATGTTTAAATTTTCACTAATTGAAAAGTAAGATAAAATATTCTGAGAACTATTGAGAGAAAAATTATGACTCATGCCATAATTTTCATCTTTAAATTTGTGCCATGATAAAGATGAATCTGCCTCATACACGCTTTCAAAATACTGTTTCTGTTTACCCTGAAATTCACTATCAAAGCCAAAATATATTTCATTATACCACTTTCTATCTTCACCGTCCTCTGAAGGGAAAATAGGTTCAGATCCATGATTGAATCTAATAGTTGGTAAATTTCTTTTGATATAATTCATATGGCGTCCGGGTGATTGTAGAATAGAATCAACGGATGCTAGCTGTTTAGCCTGTAAATTGATAGTTTGTCTAGCTCCTGCTGAAAAAGAATAGGGGAGGTTACGCCAACTTTTTGTGAAATTTGCTCTATTTACTATTTGCTGTTGTAATCTATCCTCTAAATTAATTCCATGTTTTTGATAATAATTATCCTCACTTAAAAAACTAGCATCTATATCTAAATTCATAGTTGGTGATAAATTATGATGGTGATTAATATTAATTTTATACTCCCTGGAACGCCTTTTTTCTGAAAGAAATCTATCTTCATAAAAACCGCTTATATTTCCATTAAACCTATACCTCAATTTATATCTACTCTGATAATTCAGTCTGACTCCTCTATTAGTAAAAAAATCGGCAGTTAATTTTAGATCAGTATAATCATTAATGGCCCAAAAATACCCCAGGCCTTTCAGATAGGGGCCCAGATGTTTACTGTCTGCATAAGATGGCATTATCCAGCCGCTTCTCCTATTTCCACCTTTTTTTGGAACTACTGCAAAAGGAATTCCTATCACCGGAATATCATAAATATATAGGACCAGAGGACGGGCTATAATCCAATCCTTATGAATTATTTTCATTTTTTGACCTTTAAAATAATAATGAGGATGATCAAGATCACAGGTAGTATATTTGCCATCCTGGATATAATAAGTATTGTCTTGTTTGGTTTTCATTATTTTTTTTCCATGATAATAAGCCTGTGAGGAATGGGACTTGCCCTTCACAATCCTTCCTCTCCTGGTCTCTAAATTATAGATCATTTTCTCTCCTTTGAAGGGCTGACTACCTTCCTGCGTAAATTTTGGTATTCCTTTGATTGAATCCTGTTTATTCTTATCCCCTGTGGGATCAATCTTTTTAAAAGGAGTAGATACCAATAAATTTTTATTCCAGAGTACATTTATTTTCCCGGCAGTCAATTTCATATCTTTATATTCTACTTTTGCATTTTTTATCAGCCAATTTTCCCTTTTCATAATATAATAATCAATTCTCTCAGAAGAATATTTAACTGTAGTATCCATTTCAGTATTTGTTTCATGGGGTACAAATCTTCCTTCTGCCCCTCCAATTATACTAATTCTATCCATTTTTCGTGCGCTATCACTATTCACAAACCGCATCGCTATAGTATCTCCACTGGCTTTATTATATCCGCGCAATATACTATCCTGAGCAACATTATAAAAACTAGTTGCCATACCAATCACCCTAATGGAATCAATTTCACCTTCTTTAAAATAAAATTTCATTTCCTGACCGGTGATCTCATCTTTTACCTTCGTTGTTTTCCCCTTTAAAATAGTCTTTACACTATCACCAGCCTGACTAGTATCTCTATCCCGGGGTAAGTAATAACGATTAAGAGTAGAAGCAATGGCGTTTTCTTTGACCAGAACTTTTTTTATCTCATTATTATCCAATCGGGCCTGAATTTTTTCTCCATTTATTTTTCGCGCCCCCTGAAAGACACGTGGCTCCCCAAATAAATCTATCGTTCCGGAACTATCAGTATAGTGCGCCCTTTTTGAAGTTGTCCGTATATTATCCCTCAAAATCCTGACGTCACCTTCAGCAGTAAAATTACCTTTTTCCTGCGTTCCTTGAATATGATTACCATAAATTTTAGTTGTATCAGAGCTATCCGAATCTATTTTTGTCAAAACCGGGTCCTTGTAAGCAGAAATCGCTTCCTTTTCAGTATTATAGATCAAACTATCAGAAGCAAGAATAGTATTATTTTGGTCATTAACCATCTTTGCACTATTAACTGCAATACTCTGTTTTGTATCTAGGTGATAATTTAATTGATCTGCAGAGAGACTTTTATTTCCCTGAATTAGTTTAACATTTCCAAATGCTTTGCCTAGATCTTGATCAAGAAAATATTTAATTCTATCAGCATAAAGAACTGTAGCTGAATCTTGTAATTTTGGTTTCCCACGCGAGTCTATTATATTCTTGTCTGTATAATAAACAAGTGAATCTGCTGTTAAAGTTTGATTATTTTTTTTGACAACTACATCTTTATAAAAATCAGCTCTATTTTTAAATTCATACCACAAAGCTTCTTCACAAAAAAGGTCAACTTCACCTTTTTTAAAATGTATATTCCCTGTTAATTTTTTAACTGGTTTATTATTATCAGAATATTGTTCTAACTGATCAGCAGTAATCAGGCGCAGGGAAGGTTTATTTTCAGCTTGAGCCACAAGAATATTACCCACAAGCGCCAATATTATTAGTAAATATTTTTTCAAACTTTTATTAACCTATATAATTGAATATCATAACGAGTAATATATTAAAGATAAAATTATTTTAACAGTTACTTTTCAATAATAAATATATTACCAGGATATATTTAAGTCACACTCTGACTAAAATTTATAAAACTAAAAATAGAATTGTTCCTCTTATTCTTGGCATTTGTACTGATTTCTCTTATATTATCATTAGACAAATAAAAAAAGAGGAAAATAAATGGGCGAGCTGATTGTACATTATCACAGACTTGATAGCCATTATGAAAACTGGACTCTGTGGACCTGGGTAAATGGTACTGAAAAAGAAATAAAACCTAAGGCAACCGATGATTACGGTCTGGTTTTTGAATTAGATCTAGATCAATATCCTGTTACTGAAAAACTAAATTTTATCCCAAAATATAAAGACTGGGAAAATAAGGATGAACCTGACCGTCATTGTAAGAATACCGAAGTTGCAGAAATCTGGATAGTGCAAAACGACCCGCAAGTCTATACTCAGACTCCAGATATCTCAAAAAAAGTGATCAAAGCATTTCTGGATTCCAAAGATAAAATAACCGCAATTTTAAGTCACACGATATCTCAAGAATCAGTTTTAGAGAACAATACTAAAATCGTATTTGAAGATAAAACGCAAGAGAATGTAGAAATTATTCAGGAAGAACCGATCACAAACGGGGATCCTTCTAATTTAGTTTCTTTTAAATTGGCCCAGCCAATTGAACCTGAATTTCTGCCAGCCAATTTAGAAATTGAAGGGTGGAAGAGCGGTCCTCTTATATTAAGAGAAATATTAAATAGTGACCAATATCGCACCAACGAAAAATTAGGGGTTACAGTTTCAAATAACAAAACGAATTTTAAAGTTTTCGCTCCAGGTGCATCAAAAGTTATTCTCAATATTTATAATCAGGCTTTTGAAAAAGATGGTGATTCCTTTTCTTTACAAAAATTATCCAATGGTGTCTGGACAAAAGAGATAAAGGAAGATTTGACTGGTCAATATTACACCTATCAGGTTAAGGGACCCGATCCCTCCTATAATTTTGAAGCAGAATTAATAGATCCCTATGCAAGGGCTACTACTGCCCACGATGGGAGAGGAATAATTATTAAAGATTCTATAGATATAGCATCCCCTCCTAATTTCTCCATAGATGAAGCAATAATTTATGAGATGCATATCCGTGATTTTACTATTGCACAGAGTTCCGGGGTAGAGAAGAAAGGTAAATTCCCCGGATTTCATGAAGAGGGCACGAGAATACCGGGAACTGATATTTCCACAGGGATAGATCACTTAAAAGAGCTCGGCATCAACACTGTTCAAATCATGCCTATTCAGGATTTTGAACATAAAAATGAAGGAACTTATTATTCCTGGGGTTATATGCCAGTCAATTTTAATGCGCCCGACGGTTGGCTGGCTACAAGTTATATGGATGGGGGAGGAGTAGAAGAATTTAAACAGCTTGTTTCCACTTTGCACAAAAATGGAATCAAAGTCGTTATGGATGTAGTTTATAATCATACTGCTGAAAATAGTCATGATAAGTACTATAATTTTAATGGCTTTGCGCCACATTTCTATTATCGAGAAAAATTGGATGGTACTCTATGGAATGGCTCAGGTACGGGAAATGAAGTACGTACAGAAAATCCCATGGTAAGCAGTTTTATTCTTGATTCCTTAAAATATTGGGTTAATGAATACGGAGTGGATGGATTTCGTTTTGATTTAATGGGTTTGATAGATATAAAAACAATGGAAAGAATAGTGAAAGAACTACACTATATCAAACCTGATATTTTTATTTACGGTGAACCCTGGACAGCAGGAGAAACTCCTATAGCCCCTACCACCAAAGGAAAACAAAAGGGACGTAATTTCGGCGTCTTCAATGATAACTTTCGAGATGCAATCAAAGGTCCCTGGCATGCCTCAGAACCAGGGTACATTCAAGCTGGAAGTCACTCTCATGCAATCAAACAGGGTATCCTTGGCTCAATTCATGACTTTACCGATAGTCCTACCGAAGTGATAAATTATGTTACCTGTCATGATGGTAAAACTCTCTGGGACAGAATCATTGCTACTACTAAAGATAATCCTCAACTTACAGAACCACTTCTAAAATCCATGCATAAATTAGCAGCAACACTAATCTTAACTTCCCAGGGGATCCCATTTATACATGGCGGTCAGGAAATCTTGAGAACCAAATATGGCTCTGATAATAGTTATAACCTTCCTGATCATATCAATAAAATTAGATGGCAAAATAAAAAACAGAATTACGATATATTTCAGTACTACCAGGGTTTAATAGAATTAAGGAAGAAACATCCTATGTTCAGATTTCATTCCAAAAAGGAGATCAAAAAAAACATTAACTTTTTATGTGAAATGGGATATCAACTTCCTGAAAACTGTATTGGTTATAAAATCATGCGAGGTGGTACAGATGACGAATGGTCTCAAGCTCTAGTTTTATTCAATCCTCACTATGAATCTAAAAAATTATCAATACCCAAAAAAAGATGGAATCTAGTAGTAAATAATGTAAAAGCAGGCACAGAATTCATAGCTCCTGTATCAGGTGGATCAATAAAACTACCCCCTATTTCTGCGATGGTCATGTACCATCTTTAAGGAAAATAAGTAGATAAATTTTATGCTTGCAATTCCAATATATACAATCTAAATTTCAAGCGCTTTTTAAGATGGCGGGATAGCTCAGCTGGTTAGAGCAGAGGAATCATAATCCTCGTGCCCGGGGTTCAAGTCCCTGTCCCGCTACAATCATTTTTTGTTTCTCATATCATATCATTTTTTAAATATTATAGCCAAAAATATTGTTAAGCCAGTAGTCACCGACAACAATGGTTATTTTATTAATATTCTCTTCATAAAATCTATCTCATCTCCATCAAGCCCCAGAAGGGCAATATATTTGTAGTAAAACTAGAGTACTATACAAAAAATTGTGTTTGAGATAGACCAAAAATGGTAGTAAAAATTATTTTACTACCATTAATTTTAGATGGGAATATTAATCTCGAATCGATCTGTAAATTACTAAGATATTAAATTTGTCCGCATATATCTTTTTTTCACATTTTAGAATTCGCCAGTAGCTCTGGTAGTAATATTTCCGTTTCCCCTTTTTTCAATAATTAACTCACCTACAGACTTAGGTCCCTCAGCTCTGGTTTTATTTGATACCCACACTTTTTTATGAGGTTTATTCGTAGGTCCTCGATGAGGGTGATCCGCTTGAATAAAAGCGTCACTATATTCCACAGAAAATCTGAATAGCTCTAATTTCAGCGAATTATCAAAAACACTACCCCGTAGATAATTTACCCTGGTATGGGTACCCCACAAAGCACCATGGACAATTTGCCAGATACCATCATATTTTTTCGCTGTAATTCTATGGTGCTCTCCACACAAATAAGCATCAACTCCATATTTAACCATAGTTTTCCAGAATTTACTTTCTGCTCCTTCTTCCAGCATATTAGCACTTGAGCTCTTGCTTGCTACTGGCCCTAAAACTGGCACATGCCCCTGAACTATAATAAAATCTTTACCCTGGTATTTTTGTAATTGTTCTTCCAGCCATCTCAGCTGCTCTCCTGAAACAGTTATTGAAAGATGGCCCCCAGCATTTTCAAATGTATTTACACTAATTACAGCCAAATTGCCTTTTGTAAAAGAATAGGCCAGGCCTTTCATATTTTCTGGTCCATTTTTTGGCATATTAAAGATGGAGACAAATTGTTTAGCAAAGACAGAATTAAGATCCATTTTACTTAAACCCTGGTCATCTCCATACTCATGGTCTCCAGGTGCAATATAGATTTCAATATCTTTGTCTTCCAAACGTTTTTTAAAACCGCCCCACCATTCATTGGTCATATTTAAAACCTGTTCTTTACTATTCCACCAGCGAGCATCCATTACATCACCTGCATTCAACATGAAATCAGGCCCCTCTTTTTTCATTCCTCCTAAAAACCAATCCATTGCATCTTCCCAACCGGGTTGAGGA
>Ga0209948_1000583_pt1 | contig 10602 bp, 7 predicted proteins | sample SalPonR2_C_D2_MG_FD_185709 | JGI IMG/M metagenome (GOLD analysis project Ga0209948, IMG submission 185709) | Salt pond soil microbial communities from South San Francisco under conditions of wetland restoration - Salt Pond MetaG R2_C_D2_MG... ... | reverse complement strand
TGCCACGATGTCCCGGTGTTTCTGCGCGTATTTGCGAAACCCGGCGAAGATCTCGCGGTGGTCGGACGCGACCTCGCGCTCCAGCTGCAGGAAGCGGTCCACCGCCATCTCCTGATCGTCGAGCGATTCGGAGTGCTGCAGCGGCATGTAGAAGAACGCCCGCTCGATGGGCGTGAGTTTCATGTCCATGAGCCGACCCACCCCGTCGCGCATGAGGTAGCGCGCACGGCCGTCACGGAGGAACGCTTCAGCCGTGCCGCGATAGATATTGCGGCGCATCTGGTCGAGCAGGATCAGCACGGCGAGACGGCCACGCGGTGTCTCCGTCCAGAAGTCCAGCTTGCCCTCCGAGGCGGCGTCCACGAGTGCGCCGAATCGCTCGCGCATTTCGGCGTCCCGCTCCGGGTCGTTGGCGAACCAGAATGCCATCCGACCCGGCGCCTTCGAGGGATCCCGCACGCTGTCCCCGAACCAGTAATCGAGAATCTCGTCGGCGATACGCTGGTCGTACATCGAAGGCCACCCTGTGGAACCGCTGTCTGCGTCCGTATAAATGTCGGCTTTCGCGCGCCGCAAGTCCAGTTTACGCTGCATGATGGCCCCGACACGATTGCGGAATGACGCATGGCGAAGACATCCATCGGGAAACTTCTTCCGGTGACGCGCGCGGCACCGGCGGGCATCCTGTTGGCATTCGGTCTGCTGGGGTTGCTCGCGGGCTGCGGCGAGCCGCCGGCCGGGGACCCGGAGACCGAGATCCGCACGCTGGTGAATACCGCCGAGACGGCGGCCCAGGACGGCGACTTCGATACGCTCGCGGAGCTCGTGGCGAAAGACTATGCGGATCGCGCCGGGCGCGATCGCCGCGAACTGCTGCTCATGACGCGCGGGATGCTGTTGCGCTATGCCCGCCTGGAGCTGGTGGGCGCGTGGACGAAGTGCAGGTATTGTCGCCGCAACTGGCGCGCGTCCGCCTTGCCGTGATCGCCGCCGGAGCGGGCGCCGCAGGACTGTCGGCCGACACCTTTCCGCTGGCGCTGTCGCTGCGCAACGAAGGCGCGGGCTGGCAGGTCACGCGGGCCGAATGGGGCCGGCAATTGGACGATGGTATTTGACGCCGGGCGTCCGGTCTGTTTTATATTCTGTGTTGCACCGCGCATAAAACCCGCGGATGGCATAAGCGAGACAATAAAAACAACTACTTGCCAGCCCCGTCCCGAATCCCGGGCCGGATTTTCATCACCCAGGGCAGCCCGTTTGGGGTCGGCCAGCCGCCGGAGGAAATCTTGACCGTGTCTGCCGAGCAAGGCCTCTACCGGCCCTCTTTCGAACGTGACAGCTGCGGGTTCGGCCTGATCGCGAGCCTCGCGGGTCGCGACAGCCACTGGCTGGTCGCGACCGCCGTGGCGGCACTCGGGCGGCTGACTCACCGGGGCGCGGTCGCGGCCGACGGCAAGACCGGCGACGGCTGCGGCCTGCTCGTATCCGCCCCGGAGAGTTTCCTGCGCGCCGTGGCGGCTGAAGCGGGCATCACGCCCGGCGCTCATTTCGCCGCGGGCATGGTGTTCATGGATCACGATCCCGCCCGGGCGGCGGCCGTCAGGAACACCCTGCGCGCGTGTGTCGCGGCGGAGGGACTGCGGTTCGATGGCTGGCGCACCGTGCCGGTCGATCCCGAAGCATGCGGCGCACAGGCGCTCAAGACGCTGCCGCTGATCCAGCAGCTTTTCGTCACCGCGCCCGACGGCATGCCACCGGACAATTTCCGCCGCCGGCTGTTCGTCGCGAGGCGACGCGCTGAAAAGAAGCTCGAAGGCAGCGACCCGGTGTTCTACATCGCTAGCCTGTCGGCGGACACCGTGTCCTACAAGGCGATGGTGATGCCGGAGCAGCTGCCCCGCTTCTATCCCGACCTGGCGGACAAACGCCTGGCAGCACGCGTCTGTGTGTTCCACCAGCGTTTCTCCACCAATACGCTGCCGCAATGGCGCCTCGCGCAGCCGTTCCGCTTCCTGGCGCACAACGGTGAAATCAACACCATCCAGGGCAATCGCAACTGGGCGATCGCGCGTGCGTCCAAGTTTCGCTCCCAGCCCCTGCCGGAACTGCAGGAACTCGCACCGCTCGTATCGCTCAGCGGTTCGGACTCGTCCAGCCTGGACAACATGCTCGAGGTCCTGGTGGCCGGCGGCATGGACATGATGCAGGCCGCCCGGCTGCTGATCCCGCCGGCCTGGCATGCCGTGGACGATATCGAAGCCGACGTACGCGCCTTCTACGAGTATTACGGCATGCATCTCGAGCCGTGGGACGGCCCGGCCGGGATCGTGATGACCGACGGCCGCAATGCAGGCTGTATTCTCGACCGCAACGGCCTGCGTCCCGCGCGCTGGGTGGTCACCGACGACGATCATTTGACCATCGCGTCGGAAATCGGTGTGTGGGACTACCGTCCGGAGCAGGTCGTCGCCAAGGGGCGACTGGGACCCGGGGAGATGATCGTCGCCGATACCGGCACCGGGAAGCTGATGGAGTGGCGCGAGATCGACGAGACGCTGGCGAGCCGGGCGCCATTCAAGGAGTGGTTGCGCCAGGGCGTGCGCTATCTCGAGACTTCGCTGGTGGATCCGCAGCTGCTGGCCGAGCCGATGAACCGCGATGAGCTGCAGCGTTACGAGAAAATGTTCGGCATCACGCGCGAAGAGCGCGAGGAAGTCCTGCGCCCGCTGTGTGAAAGCGAAGCCGAGGCGGTCGGTTCGATGGGCGACGACACGCCTCTGCCGTTCATGTCGCGGCGCATCCGCTCGCTGTACGACTACTTCCGCCAGCAGTTCGCCCAGGTCACGAATCCGCCCATCGACTCGCTCCGCGAGCGGGTCGTCATGTCCCTGGAGACGCAGATCGGGCGTGAACAGAACCTGTTCGAACCGCGGCCGGAATACGCGCGGCGTATCGTCATCAACTCGCCCGTGCTTTCACAGCGCAAGTTCCGCCAGTTGCTCGCCGACCAGGAGGACCAGGGCGGGTTCGCCCTGCTCGACCTGAACCGGCCCGAGACGGAAGCCCTGCAGGACGGCCTGGACACGCTGTGCGCCGAAGCGGAGGCTGCGGTGCGCAGTGGCCAGCTAATAGTCGTGATCACCGACCGCGAACTGCGTCCCGGCGCGGTGCCGATTCACGCCTTGCTGGCGGTGGGCGCGGTCCACCATCACCTCGTGCGCGCCGGCCTGCGCTGCGACTGCAACCTGCTCGTGGAGACGGGCACCGTGCGCGATCCCCACCAGTTCGCCTGCCTGATCGGCTACGGCGCCACGGCGATCTATCCCTACCTGGCCTACGAATGCCTCAACGATCTCGCCCGCAGCGGCCGGCTCAAGCGGGTCGGCGAAAGCGGCCGGCAACTCGGGCGCAGCTATCGGCGCGGGATCCGCAAGGGCCTGTTCAAGATCATGTCCAAGATGGGCATCTCGACGATCGCGAGCTATCGCGGCGCGGCACTGTTCGAGATCGTCGGCCTGCACGACAACGTCGTCGCACGATGTTTCCCGGGCAGCGTCTCGCGCATCCAGGGGGCTGATTTCACGGACCTGAAGTCGGATGCGATGACGCTTGCGCAACGAGCTTTCAATCCGCGTTTCGACATCGAACAGGGTGGCCTGCTGCGCTACGTGCACGACGGCGAGTACCACGCTTACAACCCGGATGTCATCGCCACGCTGCAGGCCGCGGTGCAGAGCGGCGACTACGAGGTGTACCAGGAATACGCGCAGCTGGTGAACGAGCGTCCCGCCATGGTCATCCGCGACCTGTTCGACATCAAGCCGCTCGGTCCGCCGGTGCCTCTCGAGGAAGTCGAGCCGGCCGAGGCCTTGTTCCGGCGCTTCGATTCCGCGGGCATGAGCCTCGGCGCACTGTCGCCGGAGGCCCACGAGGCGCTCGCCATCGCGATGAACCGGCTCGGCGGGCGGTCGAATTCCGGCGAGGGCGGCGAGGACCAGGTCCGCTACGGCACCGAGAAAGTTTCGAAGATCAAGCAGGTCGCGTCGGGTCGCTTCGGCGTCACCGCGGCCTATCTCGTGAATGCCGAGGTGCTGCAGATCAAGATCGCGCAGGGCGCCAAGCCCGGCGAGGGCGGCCAGCTGCCCGGCCACAAGGTCAACGAGATGATCGCGAAGCTGCGCTACGCGCTGCCCGGCGTCGGGCTGATCTCGCCGCCGCCGCACCACGACATCTATTCGATCGAGGACCTCGCGCAGCTGATTTTCGACCTCAAGCAGGTCAATCCTCAGGCGCTGGTGTCCGTGAAGCTGGTGGCGCAGGCGGGTGTGGGCACGGTGGCGGCCGGCGTGACCAAGGCCTACGCCGACTTGATCACCATCTCCGGCTACGACGGCGGCACCGGCGCGAGTCCGCTGACCTCAACGAAATACGCGGGTTCGCCGTGGGAGCTCGGCCTGGCCGAGACGCACCAGGTGCTCGTGCAGAACGACCTGCGCCACCGCGTGAGGCTGCAGACCGACGGGGGGCTCAAGACCGGCCTGGACGTCATCAAGGCGGCGTTGCTCGGCGCCGAGAGCTTCGGCTTCGGCACCGCCCCGATGGTGGCGCTGGGCTGCAAGTACCTGCGCATCTGCCACCTGAACAATTGCGCCACCGGTGTCGCCACGCAGCACCCGGTGCTGCGCGAACGACATTTCATCGGCCTGCCGGAAATGGTGATGAATTACTTCCAGTTCGTCGCCCGCGAAACCCGTGAACGGCTCGCCGCCCTCGGTGCGCGCAGCATCGAGGAATTGATCGGCCGCGCCGACCTGGCCGAGCCGCGCGAAGGCGAGACGCCGCGGCAGCGCAAGCTGGATCTCCGGCCGCTGCTGCGCGGCGGGCTGTCGGCGACCGAGGCACGCTTTTGCACGGAGGCGAGCAATCCGCCTTTCGACGAGGGACTGTTGAACGAGCGCATGGTCGCGGACTGCAGCAAGGCCATCGAGGAGCGGCGCGGCGGCACGTTCTTCTACGAGGTGAAGAACTTCCATCGCTCCATCGGCGCGCGTCTCTCCGGCGAGATCGCGCGCCGCTACGGCAACCTCGGGCTGGCTGAAGAACCGGTGAATATCCGCATGAAGGGTTCCGCGGGACAGAGCTTCGGCGTCTGGAATGTCGGTGGCCTGCATCTCTACCTGGAGGGCGATGCCAACGACTACGTGGGCAAAGGCATGTCGGGCGGACGACTGGTGATCTACCCGCCCACCGGCAGCCGCTTCGAAGCACGCAAGGCGCCGATCATCGGTAACACCTGCCTGTACGGTGCCACCGGTGGCCACCTCTTCGCGGCCGGCACGGCCGGCGAGCGCTTCGCGGTGCGCAACTCGGGAGCGGTGGCGGTGGTCGAGGGCTGCGGCGACCACGGTTGCGAGTACATGACCGGGGGCGTGGCCGTCGTACTCGGCCGCACGGGCTTCAACTTCGGCGCCGGTCTCACCGGCGGCTTCGCATACGTGCTCGACATGGAGCGGGATTTTGTCGATCGCTACAACCACGAGTTGATCGACATCCATCGCATCACGCCGGAGACCATGGAGGCGCACCTGCATCACTTGCGCAGCCTGCTCGAGCTGCATGCGCGCGAGACCGGCAGCGCGTGGGGACGGGAAATCCTTGATGATTTCCGTTCCTTTCTGCCGAAGTTCTGGCTGGTCAAACCCAAGGCAGCGGACCTCGCGAGCCTCATCGATTCGCTGCGGCGCGCGGCCTGAGGCAACCATGAGCCAGGAAAAACCATTGCGTTTTCTCGAAATCCCGCGCGAGGATCCGAGCAAGGTAGGCGCCCAGCAGCGGGTGCGCGATTACCGCGAGATCTACGGCCAGTTCGATGCCGAGAGTGCCCACCAGCAGGCGGGGCGCTGCCTGGATTGCGGCAACCCTTATTGCGAGTGGAAATGCCCGGTCCACAACTACATCCCGAACTGGCTTAAGCTGATCGAGGAAGGCAACCTCTTCGAGGCCGCTGATCTGTCGCACCAGACGAACTCGCTGCCGGAGATCTGCGGCAGGGTCTGTCCGCAGGACCGGCTGTGCGAGGGTGCCTGCACGCTCAACGACGGTTTCGGCGCGGTGACCATCGGCAACATCGAAAAATACATCACCGATGAAGCCGTACGGCAGGGCTGGCGCCCCGACGTCTCCGACGTCAAGCCGACAGGACGCGAGGTCGCGATCATCGGCGCCGGCCCCGCGGGCCTGGCCGTCGCCGACGTGCTCGCCAGGCGTGGTGTCCGGGCTGTGGTCTACGACCGCTACCCGCGGATCGGCGGCCTGCTGACCTTCGGCATTCCGCCTTTCAAGCTCGAGAAGGAGATCGTGGAGACGCGCCGCATGCTGCTGGAGGGCATGGGCGTGGAGTTCGTGCTGAACTGCGAGGTGGGTCGCGACATCACCCTGGACCAGCTGCTCAACGACTACGACGCGGTGTTCTCCGGCACGGGGGCTTATCGTTTCGTCAAGGGCGGCCTTCCCGGCGAAGATCTGCCGGGCGTCTACGAGGCCTTGCCCTACCTGGTCACCAACGCGCGCCGGGAACTCGGCTTGCTCGAAGCCGGCGAGCCCTTCGTGTCGATGGCCGGCAAGCGCGTCGTGGTGCTGGGCGGCGGCGACACGGGCATGGACTGCAACCGCACGGCCATCCGCCAGGGCGCGACGAGCGTCACCTGCGCCTACCGGCGCGACGAACAGAATATGCCGGGGTCGCGCCGCGAGGTGAACAACAGTCGCGAGGAAGGCGTCGAGTTTCTCTTCAACCGGCAGCCGATCGAAATCGTCGGCGCCAGCGCGGCGGAGGGCGTGAAAGTCGTCCGCACGCAACTCGGCGAGAAGGGCGCCGGTGGCCGACGACGCCCCGAACCCATCCCGGGCACGGAGGAGGTCCTGGCCGCCGACGCGGTGATAATCGCCTTCGGCTTCCGCCCCGACCCGCCTGCCTGGCTGACCGGGGCCGGCGTCGAGACATGGCCGGACGGTCGGTTGCGGGTGGACCCTGCGGGGCGTTATCCCTTCCAGACGACGCACCCGAAAATATTCGCCGGCGGGGACAATGTGCGCGGCTCGGATCTCGTCGTGACCGCCGTGTTCGAGGGCCGCGAGGCCGCCCGCGGCATCCTGGCGTACCTGGGCGTCTAGCCGGCACCGAGCGCGTCTCGGAGACGCCGCGACCGGGGGCTGCGGAGGATTTCAGCTCGCCGTCGGAAAGCGCAGCCTGAAGCGCGGCACGTGCAGGGCCGTGCGCACACGCCCCGCGCCGAGGTCCGGGAAAAGCTCCCCATCGCTGGCAGCGCGCTCCAGCCGTGCGCGGCCGGCGCGGCCGCGCGCCTCGGGGGCGAGTTCGAAGCGACGGCCCCCGTGGTGCTGCACCACGCGCCGGAATGCGTCGGGCACCAGGCCGCTGTGTACCGGCCACGCCAGCCCGCGGCGCTCGAACTCGAGCGCCGCGACCTGACGGTCTTCGACCGTGACACGGATGCGCTCGCCCCGGCCTGTGGAGGCACATTCGAAATCCGCGCGATCTTTCGGAATGCCCCAGTTCAACCGGCCGTTGACCACGCTGTCCCAGCTGCTGACATAGATGCGCGTCACGGACCACGCGCGCCGGCCGTCGGGAAGGTGGAAACGGCCGGGGATGAAAAGCAGTTCGCGATACGGCCCGGCCGGCGAATCGGCATAGTCGACGAACATCACGAGGGACGGGCCGCCGAGTGGCAGCCCGCGCAATTCCTCGGGCAGATGGCGCGGATCGCATCGCACCTCATCGGGTAATTCGAGCAGGAGGATCCAGCCGGAGCCGTGCAGTGTCCACGGCGCCGGGACCTGTTCGACCGCAGGCAGCGCGTCGTCGGCCGTGATCAGCCGCGCGCTCAATCGACGCGCCCGACGCGCAGGTGCAGCGGCCAGCGGACGGGCCGCGGCATGGAGGGCTCGCCCCACACTTCGGCAAGACGCCGGCCGATGGCCTCCACCGGATCCCGTCCGGTCTGCTCGCGACAGTGATTGACGCCCGACCAGGTGCTGAAATAGCCCAGCAGGCGGTCCAGCGGCCAGTCGGCGCGCACCTCGAAGTCGGGCGCCTCAATCGCCTCGAAGGGGAAGGCGAGGTTGCGGTAACCCTCTTCGACGTGGACGCGTTCGGGCGGCCACCAGGGCGCCATTTCCTCGTAGAAGGCTGCGACCAGGGGATCCACCACGGGGTCTGCATCGGCGAGACTGTAGGTCCACGCCGCGAACACGGCTCCCGGACGCGCCACCCGCCGCACCTCGGCATAAAAAGCATTGAGGTCGAGCCAGTGGAGGGCCTGGGCGACGGTGACCAGATCGACGCTGGCGTCGTCCAGCCCGCAGTCCTCGGCGCGCGCCAGCACATACTCGACGCGCGGATGCGGGACGGCATGGGCGAGCTGGGCGCGGCTCGCATCGGTCGCGATCACCTTCTGGAAGTGTTCGGCCAGGCCTGTCGCGGCCTGCCCGGTGCCGGTGGCGCAATCCCAGGCGCGTGCGCGCGACGGGGCCAGGTCCGCGAGGAAAGCCATGAGCGCTTCAGGGTAGGCGGGTCTATAGCGATCATAGTCCCCGGCGGCGACCGAGAAATGATCCTTGAAGCCGGCAGCACACATCCTGTCACGTCACAGCGGGCGCGATTCCCCGGACGGTGAGGCGCGGCGTGCAAGGACGAAAGCGATGATGAACAGGACGAACTCCAGCACCATCACCCACGGCACGATCCCCGTCGGAACGCCTTCCCCGAACAAGGCCACCACGCGGCCGCCGAAATAGCCGATGTTCATCAGGAACACCAGCCAGAGCGCATACAGGAACCAGTCGCGCGTGCCAGCGGACCACAGCAGGAACAAACCGATGGCGACGTTGAGTCCGCCGTGGCTGCCATGCAGATCGGACATTGCGTTTGCGGCGGACAGGTCGACACCGAGATAAGCCAGGCTGGTGGTGGGGGAGAGCAGCACCCAGAGGCCGAAGCCCAGATAAAGCAGTCCGGTTGCGAAGAGAAAGGCGCGGTTCATCGGAGGCCCCGGCGGTTGGGAAATCAGCCCAGACTATAGCCGCGTCGCCGCCCCGGCGCATCCGCACAAGCGCGCAAGCCCGCCTCCGGCTCAGGCACGGCCTGGCAGCGTGCCCTGCGCTTTCGGCAGCTCGACGAGGAACTCGACCCCGGCGTCGTCCGCCAGGTTGTGCGCTGCGGCGCGGCCGCCGTGATGCTCGGCCACCAGGCGGACGATGAACAACCCGAGCCCGAGGTGCGGGGTGGTGTCGGCCGGCCGTTCCGAGACCATCGAATCGAACAGTCTCGCGGACGGACCGGGCGGCAGCCGGCTGCCCGGGTTGGTGACGCTGAGACGCCAACACGTCCCGGACTCTTCGATCGCGAGCCGGATGTCCGCCCCGGCGGGCGCGAAAGCGACCGCGTTCTCCACCAGCTTGTCGAGCAGCTGGGCGATCAGCTCGGGCGCGCCATCGAGCCAGCAGGAGGCGGCGGGCCGCGTGAAGCTGAATGTCCGGTCCGGATACAGCGCCTGGTAGGCCGCGGTCATCTCGCCGACCTGGGCGGCAAGGTCGAAACGCTGGTGAGCTTCGGCGGTCACCGCACGCTCGATCTGCCGGGCGGCGGCCAGGGCATTGACGAGCCGCCCCATCCGGTCGACCCCGTCGCGGGCCCGACCCAGCCAGGGACCTTCGCCCGCGCCCTCGGCCTCCAGGTTGTCGAGCGAGCTGCGCACCACGGCCAGCGGGGTGCGCAGTTCATGCGCGAGACGTCCGCCGAGGCTCTGCAGGTAGAGGTTGTGTTCGCGAACCTTGCCGAGCAGTCCGCCGATGCTGCGGGCAAGATCGCCGAGCTCGTCATCGGCCTGCGCATTCGGCAATGGGCCGCTGATCTCGCCACGCCGGCCCACGGCCTCGCCGGCGGCATCGCGCAGGCGGCGGATCCTGAGCGACAACAGCACGGCGAAACCCAGCAGCACCGCCGCGGCGGCAAAGCTGGCCAGCAGGCTGGTACCCAGGAGGCGGCGGGTCGGGCGTCCGGTGAGGCTGAGGATCTCGGCCGTGTCGCGTTCGACCACGACGATCGCTTCGGCGGCCTGGCGACCGCCGATCGGCGCCGCGGCCGCGAGCAGGCTGCCGCCGGGCAGCGCGTAACGGCGCGCATCGCTGACGCCCAAAGCGGCGAGCTCGATGTGTCGGCCGCTGAGCTGCCCCGGTCGCGCGGCTGGCGGCGGATCGGCCTCGATCCGGTCGCCGAGCACACGGCGATAGAGCCGCTCGAGCCATCCGGCGTCCGGGTCGGGCCGCGATTGGCGCGGCGGTCCGTGCTCGGCAAGCACGAAACCTGCGCGATCGACGAGAAACACGCGCTGGCCGGGAGGTGCAAGTGCATCGAGGGCGGCCTGTGCTGCGGGATCCGGCCCGGTCATCCAGCCCGGGATGGTGCCGAAGGTCGTTGCGCGCACCGCGCCGGCAGAGTTCAGCAGCCGCACGCCGAGACGGCCTTCCAGCAATGCTCCCGGAACGCGTGCCTCGAGTTGCCATCCGGCGCTGGTGGCCTGC
>Ga0209948_1000576_pt1 | contig 10686 bp, 5 predicted proteins | sample SalPonR2_C_D2_MG_FD_185709 | JGI IMG/M metagenome (GOLD analysis project Ga0209948, IMG submission 185709) | Salt pond soil microbial communities from South San Francisco under conditions of wetland restoration - Salt Pond MetaG R2_C_D2_MG... ... | reverse complement strand
CGGATCCTTTGAACCACTTGGAATGTTCCCGATATACAGATTACCGACGACTGTGTCAAGTTTGTCACCAATCGAGAGTATTGACCCCGTGCAGGTCTCGGGAGGCGTTGACTGGTACTGCTCCTCTATTGCCATGCACACCTCGGTGGGTTCCCCGTCTCTGGCTGCATAGATCCGACCCATAACTCCCTGTAGCTCAGCGAACTCATAAACCATGTTCGTTGTGAGATCCGATTTCGAAAGCAATGCCGCCCGTTCAATCTGCTCTCTTCCTTCAGGGGTTATCTCGAGCATTCTGCCAATCTCCGATGACAGTTTCTCTACACGTCGGACTTTTTCATAAAGAGAGCCCAATCCCCTTTGAAAGAGCGTGTTCTTGAGTTTTTCAAGTCGTGATTCAAGCGTCTCCTTAACATCCTCTTTGAAATAGAATTCCGCATCCGCCAGCCTTGCCTCGATAACCTTCCGATAACCCTTGACCACATTGTCAGCAAGCGCCTTGAAGTTGTCCTTAAAGGACAGAAATGAGGGTTGAAGCTGGTTGTTTCTATAAACGGGAAATGTCTTCTGATGATGTTTGAGTGTTGTCTTCAACACTTCATCCGGCAAGTCGAGATATTTTGTGTCAATCTTGCCGATAACCGGTTCGGGATACTCCGTTAAGGCCACAACCTCGTCAAGCAGATCTGAATCAATCGGTATTCTGATTCCCTTTTCGTCTTCCAGCGCTTCAATCTTATCCTTGATAAACTGTCTTCTCTTTTCCTGATCACTAATGACATTGACCGCCCGCATCTTGTTAAAATAGTCCCCGGCATTGTCAATATTAATCTCAACCGGATCAAAGCGATGGCCACGGGTACGGGCGCATGCTTCTTTTTCCATTAGTGTAAAGGGAATAACATGCTCTTTGTAGACCGCCAGCACATTGTGTACAGGCCGCACAAACCGGTTGTTCCCCTCGCCCCATTTCATAGGCTTTTTAAAAGTCAATGAGTTAAGAAATTTTGGCAATATCGTTTTAAGCACCTCATCTGTTGTCTGCCCGGTGATGGTTCTGTTAATGTAACAGTACTCCCTGCCGTTTTCCTCTTTTATTTCAATATCCTTTTCTGTTGCCTGATTACCTTTCATGAATCCCAGCAACGGCTTTGCCGGGGTACCATCTTCGTTGTAGGCAATATTTCTTGCCGGTCCCCTTTTCAGCTCCACACCGTCATCCTGTTTATCATCTAAACCACTTGCATATATTCCAAATCGCCTGGCTGCGAAAAAGGGTTTTAACCCGCTGAATTTTATCCGGTTGGTTTCCATGAGGTCCGAAAAGCCATTATACAGCTGTGAAAGCAGTTGGTTGATTTCTGAAGGGGGGAGTTCTTCGGTTAATATTTCAAGACACAGATCATTTGTTTGCATTTCTTTATCTCCTTCCTGATTGCTCTTATGCTTTTTTTCAGCTCTTAGTTTATCCCGTATATAGTCCGGTTGTATGATATCAATAGTCAATGTCATTTCCTTATTGTCTCTACGCTTTTCTTTTTTTCCAATCTTCAGCACAACAGACTTATCCGGTTTAATCTCAAGTGCTCTATTCATATTATCTTCAGTTTTTTTGGTTACCTGATTAAGTAGAGAATGATCTTCTTCTCTTGAAATGCCGTTTTTCGAAGGTCCAAAATAATTCAGATTGACCTCTCGAATCACGGTATTCGAATTGTTTTTATTCAAGTCGTATGCTTTATCATAACAAATATCGGTTATCCTTATCAAAGGTTTTGAACTTTTCGTTTTTTTGTTGCTGTTTTCGGTTGTTACAGTTGAAGGAACCCGGATCTCATCCCTTATCCTCTCAAGGGATTGATCCGGCTCTGCATCTCCGGAGACCCTTAAGTGAACGGCGTTCTGATCTGTTTTTTTCAAAAGGAAATTTAAAAGAAAAGTCAGTTGTTCCGGGAATGTTCTCTTTTTATTAAACGCCCGGGATTCCAAAAAGCGGCTCATCCATTGAAAGATAGATTCACCGTTTTGCCAGTCCACTCCGTCTTCATTTGAAGCAGCCGGATCAAAATTGTCTTCTTTGTAAAACAGGACACTGACCCCCAGAACGATGGCCCCGATGGTGATAAACGAATCGGCCACGTTGAAGACGGCAAAATTCTTTAAATAAATAAAGTCAACAACAGCCCCGCTGAAGAGGCGGTCTATCTGATTTCCAAGTGCTCCTCCAATGATCGATCCGAACGCAAATCCAAGCCAGTTGGATTGACGGGCATACCTGAGGGCAAATATTGTAACGACAACCATGATCACCAGGACTAGCGGTATCAAAATATTTGTATAACCCTGGAACATCCCGAAGGAGATTCCCGTATTCTCGACATATGAGAACATTAAAATATCCCCGACGATACCGATCGTTTCGCCGGGTTCTATCGAAATCATTACAATTAGCTTTGTGAGCTGATCAAGCAGGACCGATGTAACGACCCAAAACAACATATGAAACATGGACGTTCAGCCCTTAACTTTTTTTAGAGAAATAAACAAGCTCTGATTCAATGAATTCATCTATCTCACCATCCATAACCGCATCTGTTTTACCGGTTTCGGTGTTGGTTCTCAGGTCTTTTACCATCCTGTACGGATGGAATACATAAGAGCGGATTTGATTGCCCCATGACACATCATTCAACTCTCCCTGGATATCGCTGACCTCATCTTTTTGCTTTTTCAGTTCAAGTTGATAAAGCTTCGCCGTTAACATCTTCATTGCCGTATCCTTATTCTGATGCTGATTTCTTTGATTCTGGCAACTGACAACCGTGTTGGTTGGAAGATGGGTGATCCGGACGGCAGATTCCGTTCTGTTGACGTGTTGCCCGCCTGCCCCGGATGCCCGGAAGACATCTATTCTGATATCGTCGGGACTGATGTCGACTTCTATGCTGTCGTCAAGTTCCGGAAGGGTGCTGACAGATGCAAACGAGGTGTGTCTCCGGCTGTTTGAATCAAAGGGGGATATTCGAACCAGTCTGTGGATTCCCTGCTCGTATTTTAGATACCCGTAGGCATAGCTGCCTTTAATCAGCACTGTTGTTCCTTTAATACCCGCCTCATCACCGGGTTGAACATCGATAACCTCGGTGTCAAAGTCATTCAGTTCCGCCCAGCGCAGGTACATCCTCATCAACATCTGTGCCCAATCCTGTGACTCTGTGCCACCGGCACCGGCGTGTATCGTCAGGAATGAGTTATTCATGTCAAATCTTCCGCTTAAGAGCATGGACAACTCAAAATCACGGATGACCCGTCTCATCTTTTGAAGATACGTGTGAAACTGATTCTCCATTGCCTCGTCTTCCTCTGCAAATTCGAGGGCAACCTCGGCATCTTCAATGAGCGCCTTTATCCTTTTGACTTCCTCGATACGGGCACGAATCTGTTTTGATTCCTTTAACACCTCAGCTGCCGAATCAGGATCATCCCAGAAATCAGTAGACGACATCTTCTGTTCCAATTCATTTAACCTTTTTTCTGCCTTTTCTATATCAAGTACCTTTGCGGTCTCCGAGAACTTGCTTTTGAGTTCTTCAAATTCCGCTTTCTTTTCATAAACGACCATATTGCCTCCTTTTCAAGCCGGAACGACGTATTTCCGTTCTTGTAAAAACCAGTATGAATCTCTTTCATAATTAGAAGACCGACTCTACATCATTATCTTTTTACCTTAAAACGCTTCTTCTTACTCTTATTAGATGCCACCTTTGTCTTTCTTCTCCGCTGTTTTCTATTAAACGACTCAACATCATCGTGTGTATATTGCAGAGAATCGACCTTGTCCTGTGCCTTTTCGGTTGCCTCTTCAGAATTGATCCTGGCAACGTGCAGGAGCATGGTGGCCATATCATCGTAAATCGAATCGATCATCTCATCAAAGAGTCTGTTGGCCTCTTTCTTGTATTCCATGACCGGATCGCGCTGTCCAAAAGCCCTCAGGTTTATACCTTCTTTGACTTTGTCAGTTGATTCGAGATGCTTACGCCATCTCTCATCCACGATCTTGAGCAAAAGAAATTTCTGAAGACCTGTAAACTCCTCGCCGATCTCTTCTTTTTTGGCTTTATAAGCAGAAAAAAGCCTTTCAAAGACCTCTTCTTCTATCTCTTTGGAATTGTTGAAATCAGAGATCTTGAGATCCGAAAAGTCCACCGGAAACGCCTTCAGCGACTGCTTAAGCCCTTTGAAGTCCCAATCCGTATCCTGGGTATACATGCTAACCCGTCGACTGACGACATCCTCATATATCTCGCGAAGATGATCTGAGATATCGTCTTCCGTGAGAATCCAGTCACGGTGCTCATAAATGGCCTTTCTCTGAGTGTCCATAACGGTATCCAGCTGCAGGAGATACTTTCTCATCGAAAAATGCATTCCTTCAACCTTCTTCTGTGCCCTTTCGATGAGATTTGTCAGCATCGGATGATGTAGGGGTTCCCCCTCGTTGAACTTGAGGGTATCCATGATCTTACCAATCCTTTCACCGCCGAATATCCTGACCATATCATCTTCAACCGACAGATAGAACTTTGATAAACCGGGATCACCCTGTCTGCCGCTACGGCCTCGAAGCTGATTATCGATCCTTCTTGCCTCGTGCCGTTCCGTCCCCAGAACACAAAGACCGCCTCTCTCGACAACACCTTTTTCCAGCTTGATATCTGTTCCGCGTCCGGCCATATTGGTTGCTATGGTCACGGCTCCGATCATACCGGCTTGAGAGATGATTTCCGCCTCGCGCTCATGATATTTGGCGTTTAACACCTCATGCTGGATATCCAGTTTTGTCAGCGCACGACTCAGTATTTCACTCTTCTCAATTGAAGTGGTCCCGACCAGCATAGGTTGTCCCTTTTCATGTCGTTCCTTGATATCCTGAACGATGGCCTGGTATTTTTCCTGTTTGGTCCTGTAGATCTCATCATCCTTGTCCTCCCTGATAACCGGCTTGTTGGTGGGAATTACGACGACATCCATTTTATAGATCTGTTCAAATTCCTCTTCCTCTGTCTTTGCCGTCCCGGTCATACCGGCCAGCTTTTCGTACATTCCGAAGAAATTCTGGAAAGTGATGCTGGCATACGTAACGGATTCCTCACGGACTTCTACGTTCTCCTTGGCCTCAAGGGCCTGATGAAGACCCCCGCTGTAACGCCTTCCCGGCATCAGACGACCCGTGAACGTGTCAACAATGACAATCTCGCCATCCGGACTGATGATATAATCATCATCTTTCTCATACAGATGGATGGCAATCAAGGCATTGTTGATATGATAAAGATCGTCAATATGAGACGGATCGTAAAGATTGTCAATCTGAAGCAGTTTTTCCGCCTTCTCCATTCCTTTGGGCGTCAGGGTACATGTCCGGCTTTTTTCATCCAATTCAAAATCCTCGCCTTTTTTGAACTTGGGAGCGAGCCGAGCAAATTTCGAATAGATCCTGGCCGTCCCTTCACTGGGACCGGAGATGATCAGAGGCGTTCTTGCCTCGTCGATGAGGATACTGTCAACCTCATCAATGATGGCATAAAAATGTTTAGGCTGTGCCTTGGATTTGACATCATAAACCAGGTTGTCCCTGAGATAGTCAAACCCGAACTCATTGTTGGTGCCATATACGATGTCAAGTTGATAGACATTACTTCTTTCCATCTCAACCAGTGTAGTATTAAAGGCCTCCATCGCTTCTTTGTCAAGGTCATCCTCCGCGGGAAGCTCTTTGCCGGTATTCTTATACCAGACCTTTTTGTCGTTTTCCAGGGCCCGGGCGGCTCTTTCCGGATCTTCCCAAACCACCTGATAAGTCACACCCTGATTGTTGATAACGCCAACGGTCAATCCCAGCGAGAGATAAACAGGTGCCATCCACTGGGCATCACGGCGAGCCAGATAATCATTCACCGTGACCATGTGTACGCCTTTCCCGTACAGACCGTTTAAAAAGACCGGCATGGTGGCAACAAGTGTCTTCCCCTCTCCGGTCTTCATCTCGGCAACTTCACCGTTGTCAAGGGCAAGGGCTCCCACAATCTGAACATCAAAGGGGCGCATCCCGATGGTCCTTCTTGCCATATCTCTCACCAGAGCAAAAGACTGATCCCTTATCTCATCACGCGTTCGCTTTTCATTCTCCAAATCCTGTTTCATCAAAGTCGACAATTCGATGAGCTCTCTATTCGTCTTGTCGATGATTTCTTTTTCAAGAGAGTTGATATCCTCTGTTATCTTTTTGTATTTCTTGATGGTCCTTTCGTTCTTATCAAACAGTTTACTGAAAAATTTTTTCATGCCATTACCACTCCTGACGATTCTTCCCGATTCTTAAAGATCCCCATAGATCCTGAGAACCTCTTTTTCTATCGTATCATCTATCTTTATAAACGAAAACAATGTCAATTCATTCATTTTCTGATAAGTCGTTTCAACGACACCACTCTGATCAGCAATCTCCAATAATCTCTTAAAGAGAGTCGCTGTTTCTTCGGTTTTGGATTCCCTTTTATCTTTATAATTTGAGATAATAAAAACCCTATCGTCCAATGCCATCAACATATTATCATTTTCTGTCTCTTCATTCAAATTCCATTCTTCGGACTTTTTTTGCCAGAATGTCTTAAACTCTTCAAAATCCTCCAAAACAAAAACCAGCCTCCAGAAACCATGCTCCTCATCTGTTCTTAAAAAAGCAAAGGCCGTTGAACACGCTGAGAGTTGATTGAAAAGCCGCTCCCATTCTTCACTGGACCCGGCCACAACAAATTGGTTGTAAAAGACACTTTTTAGCTTTCCAATCGAGGCAAGCTGAAGGGAATGAAAATCGGATAATCCAAAATAATCGGATACATGACTTTCCTGTAGTTTTTTTGAGTCCAGATAACTGAAAACTCGCTGATCCGAAATCCTTTTTCTCTCAATGTTCAGGAATGAATAGGCGTTAATGATCTCTGTCGTTCTGCCGCTTTCAACATTATAATACAGTATATCTTCAGAAAAAGCGCTTCGGCTGCTTATTTTGTTGCTTAAAGCCTCAAAAACTTCCCGGTTCTCCGAGAACAACATATAACCGTTGATTTCCCTGAGAAAGACCTCGGCCTCTTCATTCTCATTAGCATTTAGTGAGAATTCTTTGAGGAATGTCGTTAATCCATCAAAATTCCGGACACAGATTGCCCCGTTTTCAAGACTGTCTCTGATAACCGGTATGAGACTTTCCAGAGAAAAGAGGTTCTTGACCATATATTGATCATTATACCCCGATTCTCCGTCCCAGAAAAGGACAATGTCGGAATGAAAGAAACGCTCCACGATCCCGGGAGTTACATTATACGCCAGAGATACTCCTCTGAAAAAGTCATCAAGATGGCTTTGATAGGCTTCGCTGTCAACAATTGAATCGATTGCTTTGATATTCTGTAGATTCAAATACAAATTCGACGGACTTCTCAGAAAAGCCACCCTTTTGACCTCTGTCGACCAGGGTATGCTGTCTGTGTCTGTTACATCGTACTGTTCTTCATTTGTTGACTGAACATTTTCTGTTTCTACAGAAAAAAGAGAAGCTGAAATGAACAGCATGATGATAACAAAAACAAAAAGTTGCCGCTTCCAGCCGGCAACATTTTTGTCTTTGACAGAAAAGCGTTTAGAACATCTGTCCGTATCCAAAGCTTATGCCACCCCATATCGGCGCGCCATCTCCCCAAAGCGACGGAGAGACGTCAAACGGTATGTCAAGCCTGAGAACACCAAAGCCCGGGACATTAAATCGGACTCCGAGTCCGACACTTGAGAACAACTTCGACTCCCCTATCTTTGAAAAATCATCCCAGCCAAGCGCATTATCGTTGAATGCGGCAAAGGCCACTGATAAGGTATTGTTGTCAACAAATCTCCAACGGTACTCCAGATTCAGACCGGCCACATAATTCTGTGAGATGGCAAAATCCCTGTTAATACCTCTTATAAACTTATTGCCGCTACCGCCAATCGTGTAATCAATCGGGTCTCCGTCTTCATACGGAATCTGAGTTGAGATAAGCCGACCTCCGAATATGTGGTTCTCCCAGGGGGAATAGAAACCGGTTATCGATTCTTCTAATCTGAACCAGTGCTCTGAAGCCCATGGAACAGAGTATTCTCCCCTGGCTTTAAAGAGGATACCGTAATTCGGATCGAGCAGATCATCCCGTGTGTCGAACTGATAACCCAGGCCGAAGATTGAGATGAGCCCTTTCTTGTCATCCTCGGTAAGCTGATTATTGATCAATTGAGTAACCGTCGCATCATCTGTCTCGTAATTATATCGCTTGTACATCCCCCAGGTAAAGTCAGTGCTGATCTTTTGAAGGTCATCTATCCGATAGCTCAAACTGGGTTTTATGGTAAAATTATCGGATTGATAATTAACCACTGTTGAGGCCTGTGTATCCGTCGAAGGGGGTGTGTATTCCATAGTCGTTCTTCCCGCCTGTTTTCCATATGTTACATTTATACCTGCATCGATGGGCGAGGAGAAGACGCTTGTCACATTGTATCCCAGACTGATGCTCGGGAATTTCCCCAGCGTCGATGAAACATCAATCCTCTGCCCCTGTCCCAGCGGATTGATAAGCCCAAGACCGATCTCACCGTATATATTCTGAATGATATTGTCTCCACCGTAACGGGGATCAAACGTCACATTTGTCCTGAATTCCACGTTGTTTTCAAGCTCTTTCAGCTTAACAATCAGGGTAACCTCATTTGAATTCTTGCTCAAACCAACGGGTTCAAGATTAATCGAGGAAAAGTAACCGGTTTTGTTGAGATTAGCGTAAGTCTGTTTCAGTTCCTTCATCTCGATCGGTTTGCCTTTTTCAAGGGTTATTTCTCTTCTCACCAGGTCTTCTCTTGTCTTTGTCAGACCCTGAATCCTGTAATCTTTCAGGATTCCCTCGGTAATCCGGAAAGTAAGTGAATCCTCATCCGAATTGTAAACCGGGTTCACAACGATCATTGGATAGCCGGCATCCTCATACAGCTGTTTGATCTTTTGAACATCTCTGAGGACATCGATCAGTACAGTATTCATATCCCCGGTAGAACGGAGTTCTTTGATGATCTCGGAAGAGGCCAGCAGATTATTACCCTGGATGGAAACAGCTGTCAGAGTCTCTCCGTCCGGCACTACCGGATTCAACTCAACATCAATCACGAGATTGGTGACATGTTCGCCGTTTTCAAGGGGTTCTGGTAAATTATCAAAATCCACTTTCGTATTCTGGCCAATGAGACCGGTGTTAAACAACCTTGAAAGCGCCATCTGAAGTTCCGACTTTGAGGGGTAGTAGTTCTTCCTGATCAGAAAGAATTTCCAAAAATCCTCGTAATAATCCTTGAAGAATCTCAAATCGAGTATCTCTTTGACCTCTTCATAGGTTATATCACCGAGATCCCCTTTCAACACCAGATCATAGAGGCCATATTCCCAGACAACAATCTCCAGTTTACCCCCTGGAATGAAAACACCGTTATCTGTTCTGTCAATGTTGTCCTTAATCTCAAGAAGCTGATATCCCGATGTTATATACTGGTTCTTAATGGCGTTCTTACTTCTGATTAGCTTTTTAAAATCCAGGGCCTTTCCCGTTTCCACAACAATGAACTCCTCCAACTCTTTTTTTGAGAGGAGGCCGGGGCCCTCAACCTTTAACGTTACTTCGCTGACAACCGGATACTCAACGACATCAATCGTTAGAACTTTGGTGTTCTCAACATAATTGCTCAGTTCATATTTGACATCCTGGAAGTAACCCATATCCCGGATATTGAAAATATCTTTTTCTATTTGGGAATAGTTCACATCATTTCCTTCGCGGCAATTGTCTATCACCGACATGATCTCTTCATTTGAAATCGTGTAATTACCCCTTATTTCAAGCATACCAATTTTAAAGCTGAATCCCGATAACGATACAATCAACAATAAAATAAAGGTCATGATGACGCTTCTCGAAGTGATGCGACCTGTAGAATCTCCTCCGAATAATCCGTTTTTTAACCGATCAAAAAGTCTCAAAAAATTCCCCTCCCATAGATAATCAAACAATGATGTTGTCGTTGAATAACTGATAGATACTCTTTTATATCTTTCTAAGTACTTTTGGCCTGTATTCCTTTTTTTTTGATACAACCCTTTTATCATAAAGTCTGAGGACGAGAAAAGACAAAAAAAAGAAAACAGCAGCCATTAAGAGTGACGATAATTCACCAAAAGAAAATACTTCGATGGCCAACAGTAAAGTTGCAACCAACACAATGACCGGAAAACCGTAAACCAGAAATGAGAGCTTCGAAAGGGATATATCGGGCAGCTCGATCCAAACCCGTTCTCCTTCACTGACCTTTTCACCGGTATTGTTGACCGCATGGAATTCAAACTCTTTTTTAACGCCGCAAACGGCCTTTGCATGACAGTGTCCGCAGGCCTCTGGTCTTACCTTTTTTAAAACAACAATCTCTTTGTTATCGCCGCCTCTTTGAACTAATGCTTCTTCTTTTATTTTTTTCACCTCTGTTATCTAATCACAAAATGAGGACAAATTCAATCCCCGGTATAAACGTAAAATCCTTGTATTTTAAAAGCCC
>Ga0209948_1000575_pt1 | contig 10719 bp, 7 predicted proteins | sample SalPonR2_C_D2_MG_FD_185709 | JGI IMG/M metagenome (GOLD analysis project Ga0209948, IMG submission 185709) | Salt pond soil microbial communities from South San Francisco under conditions of wetland restoration - Salt Pond MetaG R2_C_D2_MG... ... | reverse complement strand
AAATAGTCAAACTTTGCCCTAAGTTGGTTCAAAAGATCTGCTTCGAGCATTAGCATGCCTGTTCTGTCGAGCTTCCACATCATCTTGCGGGTTGGGAAATCAGTTAGTATTTCTAAAACAAAATCACCCTGCCGGGTAATTTGCCAATCAGTTCCGGTTATTTCCAGATCAAAACCTGTAATTTTCGGTCCACCTGTGAAGGAAACCTGTCCTTTGCCGTTGGTTATGGATTCAATATTTCCATCCTTACGAGAGAAAGAGATGGTAAGATCTTTTACTTTTGCTTCAATAGTTTGTTCTTTTTCAGTGATCTCAATATCCTCTGTTTCAGATGTGGCGATCTCTTTAAGGATCTCCAACGCCTTTTCCTCAGGTTGTTTCACTGGCCAACTCCAGGTATATATTTCCTTTCCAAATTTATCAAAAGCACTGAAATAAAAAATATCTGCATCATGAATCCAGTCATCGGTATCGATGGTAATCCGGGACGTTTCACCCGGATAAGTATCCGGACTTTCTATCTGACCCGAAGCAATCTCTTTCTCCTGATCGCTAAGTAAACTGTTTACGGTTGCTTTCCAGCGAAAAGAACAATCACTTAAGTTGGTATAAATGTAATGGTTGGATAGTCTTACGTGTCCGTTCCAATTTTTATTGATCACAAGAGGGGCTATCTGTACCGGCGACCAAATTTCTTTGATCGTAAAGAAACTACCCTCTTTTTGCCTGTGCGGACCCAGTATGCCGTCAGGGGCATGATCTCCGTCACTGTCATAAACGGGGCCTTCTTTATCAGTTCGTAGCACGGCTTCGTCAGAAAACACCCATAAAAAACCTCCTGCATGCAAAGGTGACTTCTGATAATGTGTCCAGTATTCATCCAGACCAGCTCCATGACCACCATCATATAATCCATGTAAAAACTCGGTAGGCATAAACGGGTCGTTACCGTTGTTAAATTTGGCTGCAGCATAATCAAAGGCAGGATAATGATGCAGATCCACACCGTTTTTTAGCATCCAGGGGTACAAAACAGGTCTTTTCTGCAGATCATTAGCATAAAAATATTTTTCGTTATTTTTATAACAATCGATACAAAGCTTGGTATAACTAGTATGTAACTTATAGGGACAAAATATAACCCTCGAATATTAAGGATATTTAACAAAAAAGATATTTACAAGGCCTGTTTTTTTTGTATAATGATTACGGTTTATAAATTCCCCCCCTCTTTAAAATATATATTTTGTTTTAATGTACAATTATTATATCCGGTCCTTGGACCGGATATTTTGTTTTTTGTTAACAGGTATAATTAATAAAGCTTTTATTATTATTTTTCTCAATTTATGATAAAATAATAATTGATTTAAAAAGGATGGAGGTTATATGGGAAAAAACTTAAAAATGAAACCATCAGGTATATTTAAAAGTGAATATTTAAGAAAATATTTTTTGAAATATAAAAAAAGATATTTAGCTGGAATTTTTGTTCTTATAATAATAGATATACTTCAACTGAGAATACCTTTAATAATAGGTAGTGCTGTAGATTTTTTGAAAACAGAAGGAGCAGAAGTATCCGGATTAAGCAGATATATTTTTTTAGTACTTATTATTGGTGTAGGTGTAGCTCTAGGTAGATTTGTATGGAGACATATGATATTTGGGACATCAAGATTTATAGAATACGATATAAGAAATCAGCTTTTTGATCATTTAGAGAAGCTTTCGTTAAAATATTACAACAAAAATAAAACTGGGGATATAATGGCTCATATGACCAACGACTTGAATGCTGTAAGGATGGCAGTAGGACCTGGAGTATTAATGGTTGTAGATGCTGTAGTAATAGGAACTCTTACCATATACAATATGATTACTGAAATAAATTTAAAGCTTACACTTTTTGCTGGGATACCACTGCTTTTAATTATAGTAAATTCTATAATTATTGGAAAGATAATGAGACAAAGATTTAAGGATAAACAAGCTGCATTTTCGGATCTTTCGGATTTTACTCAGGAGAGGATTTCGGGAATATATGTAATTAAGTCTTTTGTACAAGAGTCTAAAGAAATAGAAGCTTTCAAAAAAGTAACTAAGGATTACTATGATAAAAATCTAAGAATGCTAAAAATATTTGTCCTAATGAGACCTTTTATGAGATTCATTTCAGGATTTAGTCTAGCTGTTGTAATAGGATATGGAGGATATTTATCTATTTTAGGTACGATAACAGTAGGTGAGTTTGTAGCTTTTATTCAATTCATAGGGATGTTGGTATGGCCTATGATTGCTATAGGATTTACTTTCAATATACTTTCTATGGGAGCAGCTTCCTTAGAAAGAATTGAAACTATACTAGATGAAAAAATAGATATTAAAGATACAGAATTTGTAGATAATTCGATAACTGAGGTTAAAGGAGATATAAGAGTAGAGAACTTATCCTTTAAGTACGAAGGTGATAAAAAGAACTCATTAAAAAACATATCTTTTAATATTAATAGAGGAGAGACCTTAGGAATAATTGGAAGAACCGGAAGTGGTAAAACATCTTTGGTAAATCTTTTACTTAGACTTCACGATCCTGAAAAAGATTCTATATTTATCGATAATAAAGATATATTAGAAATACCTTTAAAGACTCTTAGAGACTCTATAGGATACGTACCTCAGGATAATTTTCTATTTACAGACAATATATATAATAATATAGATTTTGGACATAGAGATAAAAGTAAGGAAGAAATTATAGAAGCAGCAAAAAAAGCATGTGTACATGATAATATAATAGAATTCAAAGAAGGATATGATACCCTAGTTGGAGAACGTGGAGTTACCTTATCTGGAGGACAAAAACAGAGGATTTCTATAGCTAGAGCAATGATTAAAGATCCAAAGATACTTATATTAGATGATGCCGTATCTTCTGTAGATACTGATACTGAGGAAAAAATCTTAGGACATCTTAAAGAGGATAGAAAAAATAAAACTACAATTATCATAGCTCATAGAATTTCTACTATACAAAATGCTGATAGAATTATAGTAATTGATGAAGGTGAAATTATAGAAAAAGGAACTCATAATGAATTATTGAAAAGTCAGAATCTTTACTATAGTTTATACCAAAAACAGCTTTTAGAAAAAGAATTAGAAGAAGATAAGGCTAAGGGGGATGTGATAGAATGAACCAATACGTAAATAAAGAAAAACAATATAAATCATTGGATTTAAATCTTATGAAAAGACTTTTGAAATACGCTAAACCTTTTTGGATTCAGATCACAATCTCTTTAGTCCTTCTTTTAGGAGTTGTAGGACTGGAACTTTATCAACCAATACTACTTGGCAAGGCCGTGGATGAATTTATAGTAAATGAGGATATTCCAGGTGTAGTAAGATTATCATTTATATACTTTGCTACAGCCTTAGGCATATTTATTCTTACATATATACAATCAATGATTCTTCAATACAGCGGGCAAAAGATAATATACAATATAAGGATAGAAATGTTTGAAAAACTTCAATCCTTATCAATAGAATTTTTTAATAAGAACCCCATAGGAAAACTTGTAACTAGAATAACTAACGATACAGAGACATTAAACGAACTTTATACCAGTGTTATAGTTAATTCTATTAAAAGCATATTTGTTTTAATAGGTATAGTTGCAACTATGGTTGCTTACAATCTTAGATTATCTTTAATTACATTTACAGTAATTCCTTTTATCATACTATTCACATTAATATTTAGAAAAAAAACAAGAAAAATCTACAGACAAATAAGAAGAAGAGTGGCTGGTGTAAATGCATTTATATCTGAGCATATAAGTGGTATGAAAATAGTTCAAATATTCGCTGTAGAAAAAGATGTGTATAATAGATTCAACGATGAAAATACCAAACTTAAAAAATCATACATGGATCAGTTAAAGATTTTTAGTATTTACAGACCTTCAATGTATTTGTTAAATATAGGAGCCTTTGCACTTCTTATAGCTTTTGGAGGTAGAATGGTTATAGAAGGAACTATAACTATAGGTACCATAGTTGTATTTCAAAGATACATAAGTAAATTCTTTGAACCAATACAGGAATTAGCAGAACAATTTAATGTAATGCAATCATCAATGGCATCATCAGAAAGAATCTTTAATCTGTTAGATGAAGAAGAATATATAGAAAACAAGGAAGTAACAAAAGAACTTAAAAAAGTAGAAGGAAGAATAGAGTTTAAAAATGTTTGGTTTCAATATAAAGAAGATGAGTGGATACTAAAAGATGTATCTTTCACAGTAAAACCTGGGGAAACAGTTGCTTTTGTAGGAGCTACAGGAGCTGGGAAAACTACAATTCAAAATCTTATTTCCAGGTACTATGATATACAAAAAGGAGAAATTCTTGTAGATGGAATCAACATAAAAGATATTGATTTAAAAGAATTAAGGGAAAAGATTGGACAAATGCAGCAGGATGTTTTCCTTTTTACTGGGGATATAAAAAGTAATATACGGTTGAGAGATGAAAGCATCACTGATGAAGAAATTCTTAAGGCTTCAAAATACGTAAATGCAGATAAATTTATTTGTAAATTGGAAAAAAAATACGACCAAAAAGTTTATGAAAGAGGAGCTACTTTTTCTGCTGGACAGAGACAGCTTATTTCTTTTGCAAGGACATTAGCCTTTGACCCAGAGATTCTTATTTTAGATGAAGCTACTGCAAATATTGATACAGAGACAGAAATGTTGATACAAGATGCAATGGAAAAATTAATGGAGGGTAGGACAACCCTAGTAGTAGCCCATAGACTTTCAACCATCCAAAATGCAGATAAAATAATTGTAATGCATAAGGGAAGAATTAAGGAAATGGGTAAACATCAAGAGCTATTAGCAAATAGAGGAATATACTACAATCTTTACAAAATCCAATACGAAAAAGTTATATAGGAGAATTAAATGAATAATAAAAATGTAATAATAATACTAATAATACTTTTAGCAGTAACGATTTTTTTCAACTTAAATTTGATGAGCAAAATTGATAATTTAGAAAATATGATACTAAATATAAATAACAACTACAGAAATTTAGAAAGTAGAATTGGTGGTATTAGTAATTCAGTTCAAAATTCATTAAATCAATTCAACCAAGAAAAAATGTGGATGAGAAGCCATGAATTCAAGTTGGTAGAATACTATCCTGAAGAAGAAAAAGTAGATATAGATATATCTATAGAATTTAATGAATTAAAAAAAGGAGAAAAATTATATCTGGTGATTAAGGATGACAACAATTACCAGGAGACTTTAGAGATGGAAGGTTATGAAGAGTCAATGGTTTATACAGATACCCTTAAACTAGATTCTGATAAGGATTATGAGTTTTCAGTAGTTGGAGAAAGTGAAGAAAGTAAAAGAAGTGACGATGTAGATCAACTTTACGTAAAATCAACAATTAATAACTTGATAGTTTTTGACAGTCATGTTCACAGATCTTCTGCCAATGCTGAAAAAGAAATTCAAAATTTTCACTTTAATTTACTAGCATATAAAAATGTAGAAAGATACAGTGTTTTTGAAGAATACGCAAAAGACTTAGAAATAGTAAGTTTGATAGGAGAGGTTTATGTGGATGAAACCTTACTTGATACTATGGACTTTATAAATGGAGACAACTGGGAACAATTAGACATTAGAAGTGAAGGTGAAGAGGAAATTGTACGTGAAGTAAAAGGTAATTCGAAGATTATAATAGATATCGATGGAGTTTATAATTTTGATGAAGAGGTATCCTATGAGAATTCAGAAATAGTTCTTGTGATAAAAGCTGAAGACTCCAATGGTAAGATTTATGAGCAGGAAATTCCTGTTAATAGGGAGTGGTAGTCTTATAATAATTTTCTTTAATAATTAAACAAAAATAATATTCCAACTTTTATGTGGAGTATTATTTTTGTTCTTTATGTTCTTCTCTATAGCTTGTAGGTGATTCCCCTACTATTTTTTTGAAAACTTTACTAAAATAGTTAGCTTCACTGTAACCTAAATCTATTGCTATATTTACAATTTGCATATCAGTATGTATAAGAAGATTTTTAGAAATATTTATTTTTGTAATAGTAATATATTCTGAAAAGTTTAAACCTGTTTCTTTTTTGAAAACTTTACTTAAATAATATGGACTTATATTAAAAAATTCAGAAGTTTCATCAAGGGTAATATATTTATTTATATTGATATAAATATAAGCTACTATATCATTTATGTTGCCGGTAAAACCATTCTTATTTTTTAATAACTCCTTAATAATTGATTTTATAAAATTAGTGAAATTTAATTTCAATATATACTTATTTGAGTAAATCTCTTTTTTATTCTCAAGATAAAATAAATACTTTTTAATGTTGTTTTTATTATTAATTTCAAAATTATCAGTATAAGAATATATTTTATTAGCAGACTTTTTAACTAAATCCCATATGCTTTGTATATTTCCAGGAGCTATTTCAAAGATGCAGTCTATTAGTTCTTCTGATTCTTTTATAGATGAAGTGTAGTTATCTTGTATTATTTCATTAATAATAGAATCTATATATTCGTTACATTTTTCAAAGTTTGAGTTACTTTTTTCCAGACAATATTTCTTGATAGATTCAACTATTTTGTTTCTTCTGATGGGTTTTAATAAATAATCATCAACATGTAGCTTTATTGCCTTGTGTGCTAATTCAAACTCATCGTGTGCTGTAGTTATTACAATAGAGCATGATGGATAATCTTTCTTGATAATTTTACTCAATTCCAATCCGCTTTTACCAGGTATTTTTATATCCATAAAGACTAAATCTACGCTATTTTGGGCCAAAAGTTTCAAAGCTTCTACACTATTTGATGCCATTCCTATTATCTTAACAGGAAGACCACTTTCTTGGATTATCATTCTAAGTGCATTTCTTTCGATTTCTTCATCTTCTACCAATAAAATTTTCTTCATAATTTAACACCTTGATTACTATCATCTATTTTTTCAGCATTAATAATGATATCAACTTGGGTTCCATTATTATTTTTACTTTTGATTTTTAGTCCTCTTTCACTTCCATAATGATGCATAAGTCTCATATTTACATTATATAAGCCTATACCACTATCATTACTTTTGTCGTAATGTTCTCCATTTAATATCTCTTCGATCTTTTCTTCTTCAATTCCAATACCATCGTCACTAATACTTATAATTAATTTATCCTCTTCTTGAAATGCTGATATATTTATACTTCCACCATTAATGTTTTTTTCGATAGCGTGATTTATACTATTTTCAACTATAGGTTGAAGTATCATAAAAGGACATTTTATGCTTTTATACTTTTCAGGTACATCTATATTATAATTCAATCTTTCACCTAATCTTAATTTTTGAATAGAAAGATAGTTTTTAACATGGTTTATTTCTGAGGAAAGGTCAACTAATTGAGTTGAGTTCTTTTTTAATGTATATCTCATCATATCAGAAAAAGAATAAATTATGTTTTCTGTTTTTTTGGCATTTTCCATTAATGCAAGACGACCGATAGTATTAAGGACATTAAATAGAAAATGTGGATTGATTTGAGATTGTAAAGCTTTAAGTTCAGCCTCTTTTAGAGATCTTTCGAGTTCTGATTGTACTGTAATAGACTCTAGTAATTTCATGTTTTTATCATTTAATCGTTCTTGAATAATATTTACAAATTGGCCTTCTACAATATAATTTGTGACAGCAAATATCATTTCAGCTGCTGCTTGAACTTGTTCAAAGGTTAATTCAGGAGTTTCTAGATAGGCCTCCTTTAATTTTGGATTATCAAGTAAATTTGGAGTAGGTTTAACAATATTATCTAGATCTTCATTTTCTTCAGTAAGTCTTATTTGTCCTGCGAGAACAGCACCGAGATAAGTTTCATTTACAATTATAGGAATAGCAAAATCAGTAAGGCCTCCATGGCAGGTGTAAAAATAAGGACCACCTTTGATAGCAGCTTGTAATCCTCCATGGGCATCACATTTATAACAAGCTTTCTTTCGTTTCGAGTCACTTCTTATTAAATCGCAGTACTTTGTAAAATTACTGGTTTTAGTTACTGGATTTCCAATACAGTCTACTGTAACAGAAGCTATTCCGGTAGCAGTAGAAAATTCATTCTGAATTTTCTGTAGTTTTCCGATGTCGATAAAATTTTTAAGATTCATTAATTTTCTAACTTCATTTTTTTTCATTTAGACATCTCCTAATAAACGTTTGCACAATTATATAACAAAGAATTACTCTTATAAAGGTAAAATATTGCACTCTTCTAGTAAATAAATAAAAATATCATGTTTGCATGGAAATAATTCATACCGCCTTAGTATATTACCCGTAAAAGACAAAATAATACATAATTTTAAATGTCAATAACAAATAGAATGCACATTGTTAGCAATTAAATACGATACTATTCATCATATAATTAGTATAAATAAAAAAGGAGGTAATGAAATGATTAAAGAAGCTTTAGGAATGGTAGAAACCAAAGGGTTGGTAGGATGTATTGAAGCGGCTGATGCTATGGTTAAATCTGCAAACGTTTTTCTTGTTGGCTATGAAAAAATAGGAACAGGATTAGTTACTGTAATGGTAAGAGGCGATGTAGGAGCAGTAAAAGCGGCTACTGATGCTGGCGCAGCTGCTGCTGGAAAAGTTGGAACAGTTGTAGGGGTACACGTTATTGCGAGACCTCATTCTGATGTTGAGAAAATATTACCAAAGAACGAAAAATAGTTAGGAGGATTTTAAATGAAAGATGAAATGATGGAAAAAATCATGGGTGAAGTTATGAAAAAAATGGAATCAAGCTCACAAAGCGATGAAGAAACAGTTAAGAAAAGTGCTTCCAAAGGTTGTACTTCAACTGAATTTGTTGGTAGCTGTGAATTAGGTAAAACTATAGGATTGGTTATTGCAAATGTTGATACTTCAATACACGGATTACTAGATATTGACAAAAAATACAGATCAATAGGGATAGTAGGGGCAAGAACAGGGGCAGGACCTCATATTTTTGCTGCTGATGAAGCTGTAAAGGCAACTAATACAGAAGTATTAAAAATAGAGCTACCTAGAGATACTGAAGGTGGAGCAGGTCATGGTTCTATGATTATATTTGGAGCTGAAGATGTATCTGATGCTAGAAGAGCTGTTGAAGTAACTTTGAAAGAAGTTGAAAGAACTTTTGGGGATGTGTATGCAAACGAAGCTGGACATCTTGAATTACAATATTCTGCAAGAGCTAGCTATGCCCTTAATAAAGCATTTGGAGCACCAATAGGAAAAGCTTTTGGTATATCTGTAGGAGCGCCTGCTGCTATAGGAGTTGTAATGGCTGATACAGCTGTTAAATCTGCCAACGTTGATGTAGTTGGATTAGCTACGCCAGCAGATGGAACTAGTTTTTCAAATGAGACAATTGTATTTGTATCAGGAGATTCAGGGGCTGTGAGACAAGCTATAATAGGAGCTAAAGAAGCTGGATTACCTCTACTAGAAACACTAGGTGGAGAAGCAAATTCTGTAACAGTACCGTATATTTAAGAAAAGGAGGCAGAATTAATGAGATCGAAAAGATTTGAAGTTCTTGAAAATAGACCAGTAAATAAGGATGGATTTATAAATGAGTGGCCTGAAGTTGGATTAATTGCAATGGATAGCCCATACGATCCAAAACCTAGTGTAAAGGTAGTAAATGGAGAAATAGTAGAACTAGATGGTAAGAAAAAAGAAGAATTTGACATGCTAGATACATTTATAGCTGGGTATGGAATAAATATTGAAAATGCTGAAAAGGTTTCCAATATGGATTCTTTAGAATTAGCTAGAATGCTAGTAGATATAAATGTAAGGAGAGATGAAATTATAGAGTATACAACTGCTATGACACCTGCTAAAGCTGTAGAAGTAGTTGGAAAAATGACTGTTTTAGAAATGATGATGGCATTAAACAAAATGAGAGCAAGAAAAATACCATCTAATCAGTGTCACGTTACAAACCTAAAAGATAATCCTGTACAGATAGCTGCAGATGCAGCAGAGGCTGGATTAAGAGGGTTTGATGAAGAAGAAACAACGGTTGGTATTGTTAGATATGCACCATTTAATGCACTTGCTTTGTTAGTAGGAGGACAAGTTGGTAGACCTGGAATACTTACACAATGTGCTATAGAAGAAGCAACAGAACTTAAATTAGGTATGAGGGGACTTACTGCATATGCAGAAACAGTTTCAGTATACGGAACAGAAGCAGTATTTATGGATGGAGATGACACACCTTGGTCGAAAGCATTTTTAGCATCAGCATATGCTTCTAGAGGATTAAAAATGAGATTTACTTCAGGAACAGGTTCAGAAGTACTTATGGGATATTCCGAAGGAAAATCAATGCTTTATTTGGAAGCAAGATGTCTTTATGTAACAAAAGGTGCAGGAGTTCAAGGGATTCAGAATGGATCTGTAAGTTGTGTTGGAGTACCAGGAGGAGTACCAGGAGGAGTTAGAGCGATACTTGCTGAGAATTTAATAGCTATGATGATGGATCTTGAATGTGCTTCAAGTAATGACCAAACATTTACCCATTCTGATATTAGAAAAACTGCAAGATCATTAATGCAGATGGTACCGGGA
>Ga0209948_1000567_pt1 | contig 10744 bp, 10 predicted proteins | sample SalPonR2_C_D2_MG_FD_185709 | JGI IMG/M metagenome (GOLD analysis project Ga0209948, IMG submission 185709) | Salt pond soil microbial communities from South San Francisco under conditions of wetland restoration - Salt Pond MetaG R2_C_D2_MG... ... | reverse complement strand
CAGGCCGGACAAGCTCAACATCGGCGCGCTGGGCAACCAGGTGGCCCAGCTACACGTGCACGTTATTGCCCGCTTCCGCTATGACGCGGCCTGGCCCGCACCGGTCTGGGGGTCGGGTCTTCCCCGCCGCTACGGCGGCGAACGCGATGCTCTCTTGAACCCTCTCGAAGCGGCGCTGACCAAAGCCGTGCCGGCGGCCGAATAATCAGCCGGCGCCGTCCCGGCACACCACCATATGCGGCTCGAATACCGAGCCAACCATCAGCGCATTTTTGCGAGACGTGGCGACGCTGGCCCCGGAGATCAGCTGGCCGTCGTCGAGAAACACGGTTTCGACATTCGGGGAATCTTCAAGCTGGAGCCGTGCGGCCTGCGACGGCGCAAGTACCTCCGCATCATCTACATGGCGGGTGAACGTCAGCAGCTTGACGTGACCGCCCAGCATCAGGTCACCGGTGTCCGACTCGACCTCGATGTTGTCGGCGCCGAACCCGACATCGATACGACGACGCTCGGCCAGCACGCAGGTTTCGGTATCACGCGGGTATTGGCGGAACCGCCCGTGCGTAATTCCGGCGACAAGGACGTGCCTACCGTCGGAGTCCCTTCTCGATTATGCCGCTAATGTTAGCCACCGCCATCCTCATCTGACTCCGGTTCGGCATCGCCTCGGCCGATTGGCTTCAAACCCCTTCCAGGCACCAGCACCGCCGGAGCGGATTCTCCCGGCGAATCTACCGCGCCTCGCGTGCACTCAAGCGGTGGGAGCAGGCCGTCGGGCCCTCGACCAAGGTCGCGATGGTGCGCAGTAAATTTCTGCATCAGTCGCCGTTCAAAATTCACAAGCGAGAGCGGCGATTCGCTGATCCTCAGCTGTGTCATTTCGTGATTCATCCGGGCAACCTGAACGCTATTCTCATTTGCAGGCGCTGTAATTTCAGAGCGCCAGAATAGACTGATTCCGCTATTTTCCGGCGAGAATAAAATTGGGGGATAGGCATTGTCGGACACATCATTGGGTTTATTCAAAACCACGGGCACACCAGGCATAGCCCCATTTGCAGAGACAGTTGCCGCCATGAGCTTATTTGGGTTTTCTACTTTGAATAGGAACTCTCGATAAAAGCGAGCGCTGTTCCAGATTATCCTAACAGCTCTCTCTGATTCCACAAACCCAAAGAACGGGCTGGAAGGCTCACCATCCGAAATCAAAATCGCGTTATTGCCTTTTTTCTCGTTGTACGCCACGTACATTAGCCCACGACTTCGAATTCGGCTCAAAACGTCGATCCAAGCGATATGTATCGCACCGTCTCTTGCTCCGAACGCTCTAATATCGCGAGTCAAGTCTCCGATCGCCTGTACCTGCGTTGGATCATCGCCGAAGGCAGGGCAACCATTCCTTATTGCGAGATTCCTCACAAAGATTGCGTCTTGATCTGCGTAGAAAATTCGCGACCTATCCGGTCCCGATACGACACTGAACGAGGCAAATCGATTCACGCTGACGCTGTCTTGGCACATTCCGGACGACTCACTCAGCGCCGTGATTCGATAGCATCGTTGGTCGGGTAGGTCACCAGAGTCCGATCGGCATTCACTAGCCACCGATTCGGGCGATCGGTGGATGCGCAAGAAAATCACTTCATCGTCGATGATTTTGCGCACTGTACCGATCCCGTTAGACACGGGCGAAACGAACAGGCAATCGCGCGGATACAAGAGTTCGGCCTTGAGCTCCGGCGGCAAGCGTAAACGCCAGCGCTCCTCGTTGACCATGTCGGGCCATACCAGATCGGGAAACTGCTCGGCGATCGCCACGCTGCCGACCAGCACGGGGTAAGAGACCTGTTCGAGGTCGATGTGGTCGATGCCTGGAAGCTCGCTGGCCGGAACATACTCACGCTCGATCACCCGATAGTCTTCTGCCGCCTGACCACAACCGCTGAACAACAGTGCGCAGGCCGCCAGCAGGAACACCATTGTGCGGATAATCGTGCGAGTAGACTGCATGATGGCTTGATGATTATCCATTTACTCGAACCCATCGATAAAGAGCAGATCGCCGATATTGTCGACCTCGACCGGAATGCTGTCCTGCAGGCCGCCATTCGTCGACATTACGATGGTTGCGCCGTCACGGTGCGGCGTGACGTTTCCCAACTCGTCGATCGAGGCGATCCCGGCATCGGCGCTCGTGTAGACCGTGCCGGTCGACGGGTCCGACAAATCGCGCGATATGCCATCGCTGAATTCTCCGACTACGGCCAGGCTCTGTTGATCGAACAACCCGTTCAGAAACATTGCGTCGTTGACGATGCCGACCTGTTCTAGCATCGCGGCCGGTTCGGCGACGATGACGATGCCGTCGGTGCGGGCGAAGCTGCCGTCGGCATCCTCGGCTATCGCGGCCAGTGGTAATGCTCCTGCCACGCCCAGCGGGATCTCGAACTGGAGATCGAACGGCGTCTCCTCATCCAGCAACACCTGATCCTGGCCCAGCAGCAACACCCGAGTGGGGTTAAAGCCGTTCGCACCGGCCAGGGACACCTGCACGGTATCGCCCGATGCGAAAATCGAGCCATCGGCCGGCGCCGTAAACTGAACGCCATCCTCAGTCAAGCTGGCAGATCCACGGCTGGCGGTGACGGGTAAAGCACCGCGCGTGTCGGGGATCCTCATCCCGGCGCTGGCCGGGGCGGGGAATTGCGAGAAATCCGCAACGCTCGAGTCGAGATTGAGCAAGCCCTCGCCGAGCGCGCCACTGCACTGAACCGACGTTACTCCGGCCGGACAGAATAGGCGGTTAGAATACTCCGGGTTGAGTGCCGCGAGCGAATGGATGCTCAGCAAACCGTCGAAGATGGTCTGCGCGGTCGCGTCTATACCCCCGGCCTGGCTGGGCCGGCTTACGACCAGGTCGTGCTGATCGGAACCGAACACCTGCAACGGGTCGAACAGGAACCGGATCAGCCGGTAGATCGCGCCCTCTTCGCCGGGCGCATCCTGCAGGTTCTCATCGGCCCATTGGGTGCCGCCCACGCCGATCAGGGCATGGGCGGGCACCGGCGTGGCCTGCATTGCAAGAATCGCGTCACTTCCGACCGCAAGGTCGTCGATTGCGCCGAGATCGATCGGTCGGTCAAGCTTCTCCATGCCCCAGGTCACCAGCTGGCCGATAAGAAAATTCGTATCGTCGCGCATCTGGATGAGGAGATTCGCCAGCGGCGAGCCCAGATGCGGGGTATTCATAGTGACCAGCCGGTTAATGGTGCGAAACGGAGCGTCTTCCAGATACAGCCGTCCGAGCAGACCGCCCATGCTGTGGCCGATGTAATCGTGGCGTGCACCAAATACAGACGACTGATTAAGCAGCGACAGGCAGGCCGAGCGCAACGGCTGCTGCGGCCGCCTTCGATTTTCTTCGAAGGAGCGAGCGTTGTTATGGTTAGCGCTATAGTTGCCGACTCGTGTAGCTAGATTTTGCTCATTGATCAAGGGTAAGGTACCGGCAAATGCGTTTTGCCGCCAGATGTCCGGGTCGCTCCACAACCCATGCATCAGCACCGCCTCCGGCCGAACGATAGCAAATGGAAATCCGACATTGTTGAAACAACGCTCCTGGCCGGTCGTGGTATTTCGGAAGCAGGCCTGAGCGATGAGCGGGCGCGACTGACCGAATTCGGCTTCGGTGAGCCCTGGATGCCAGTACTTTTCGGGAACGAAGTATTGCGCCGATGCTGCCCAGTCGCGCGGGCCCAGTTGCACCACCGGCACCGTGACGCTGGGCAGCCGATCGAAACTGCCGAACTGGCCCAGGCCGCCATCTTCCGGTACCTGCATCGCGGGCAGGCTGAGTTCCGCCTCGTGCCAGGGGCCCATCATCGTTGAACAACCCGAAACCTAACGGCCAGCGCGTTGCGCCATCGGCGACGGCGCCAGGCTGGGTGATGCCACGAACGGTCCGCGGCTCCCGCAAGCTGGTGCTGGAGGCACGAACATCATCGAAGAACGCAGAGCAGACTCGCGGCGGGAATTCCTGTAGCGGACCGGACAACTCGCCCGGTGGAAACAGCGTGTCGCACCATTGTTCAACAGTAAGGCAATCCGGTCCGCGTGTGGCCTCAAGGAATGATGGATGAAGGATGGACGTAGTCACGATCTGACCGATCACAACGGCCGAATCCATCAGACTGTCGCCTTCGTCGCGCAGTTCGATGCGGAGCGTGACGGGCCCGCCTGCGTCAATCGCGACCGCAACCGTTTTCCAACCGGACATGGCGGCGACCGGCTGGCCGACGCCAACGCTGGCCGGGAACTCACTCGGGTCGTCGGCAAACAGTGCAAAACCCGTATCCATTGAATCTGCATGCGACACGGGTTTGAGCCTCGGGTCACGCGCATCCAGATCGACCAGATTGCGGCGGGTCTGCCGATCCCGAACGTCTATCACAAGGCTGTCAGTGAACCCAGCGGCTGCGAATTCGGGAGATTCGGCGGTCAGGAAGTTGTAGCTCAAATATAGAATCGACGCGTGCGGTTCGGGCACAATCTCCATTTCAAGCCAGGCCCGGTCGAAGTCGGCCTCGCTGTTGGAAAATGACGCACCCGGTGCCGGTTGATCGGCATGGGCATCTCCAGTGCTGATCATCAGCATCGATTAAGGCGACAATCGCGACGCTCGCGCGGGACGACTCAATTGCCGAAACATCAGGGGATTGCCCGAGGAATCGACATAGCGAACCGTAGCGCCTCGAACCAGATTTCCGCCGGACAATTCGGTCAGAACAGATGAGGGTTCGTTTGGAGCGCTCCTCGCCGATTCATATTCAACCGCATTTTGTGCAAACACCCTTCTCGCCTCGATTGCCTTTGAATCAACAGGGCCAATCGATGCCGATTCGACAGCCGCCGCAAAGACAAAGCCAATGGGGAAGATGGTTGCGAGCAACCAAAACCAGAGCGTATCGTGCTTGCCACGCCCGGCGGCGAGGCGCGCGCCGGTCACGGACGGCCGCGGTGACCGTTCTGATGGATCATCGGATCCGTTCGCCGATACGCTTCGACCAGTATAAAGATGTTTCGTCATGCCAACGCCCTCCAGACAAACCCGTCCTTCGGAAATGCCATCGCCTCGCGTCTGGTCACTGCTGCAAGCGGTGACATGCCCACACTTCCCTACCAACAAAAATGCTACCGAAGGCGCGAGTCCGAGTCAAGTACAGAGTCTGGAAGCGAGTCACGAATGCAAGGTTAGTATGTGACTTTGATCGAACAGCTCTGTACCCGATCGTTTTGTCGGCAATCATGTTTTCAGTTCAGACGGCCTGCACCAGACGCGTTCGTGCACTGAGCAAAACTGAGCAAAGGGAAAGGCACCATCTGTTCGCTGCGCGACAGCGGAACTGGCTACAGAGTTGGAGACTTCGTGAGGGCTGTCTTGGGCTTCTGCTTGATGCGTTCGACCGGCCAGGCTAACCGCCGAAATTGTCCCGAAACAGCTGAGCCCCTTCGCCTTCGGACTCGCCGAAATCGCTGGTGAAAAGACGGTCCTGATCGGCCTTACGCTGGCCCGGCTCGAACTGGGTTGCAAACAGCACCCCCGGGTCGGATGCCGCGCTCGGTCCACCAGTCTGTACCAGCACCGAAACGCTCAGCGCCACGACGACCAGCGCGGCCGCTGCAACCAGCCCCGGCCGCAGCCAGCCGGCCGCAACGTCTTGCCCGGCATTACCCTGGCCTTCCAGCGCCGACACCAGGCCGCCGCGAGCTGTGGTGAGCACGCGATAGTCATCTGCGCAGTGGCTGCAGTGCGAAAGATGCTCTGCCAGATGCCGGCGTCGCCACGGCCAAGCGCGGCCGGCGGCGAGCGCGGCAAGCCATTCGGCCGGCGGGCAATTTTCGGCGTCGCGCGTGGTACCGCGAAACATCGAACTGTATCGATCCTGGAAATCCTTCATTTATCTGTACCCATCAATTCTTTTCAGCCGTTACCCATCATTTCCGTTGGCGTCAACCATCAATTCTTTCAGCATCCGCACGCCACGATATGCGAGGTTGTGCGCACGATTCTGGTCGCAACCGAGCAGATCGGCGATCTCCGGTACCGTGAACCCCTGCAGGAAAAGGGTTACAGCGCGCCTTTTGTCGGCCGGCAATTGCCGAATCGCCTCGAGCAGCCTGGCCCTTCGCTGTTGCTCATCGAAAACACTGTCGGGGCCCTGTTCTTCTCCGCCGAGTCGCTCGATCAACGCTGGTTCGTCTTCCTCGCCATCGGACTCGCTGCGCACCGAATGCGCCAGCGTACCCCGGTGGCTTCTGAGGCTGTCGATAATGGCGCTGTTGACCACCTTGTAGTAGTAAGACGTATTGAACCGCGAATTTCTGTCACCCGAGTACACCGTCCATACCCGAATGCGTACTTCCTGTACCAGGTCGTCGGCGGCCAGCGCGACGTCCCTGGAGCGATGGCGAGAGACTGCGGCCCGCACGTGCGGCGCCAGGGCCTTCCAGAGTTGATCGAAATCCGGCCGGCCGGCCGGCTCATCGGGACACGGAGCGCGCTTGTCGGAGTCGCTTTCGCTGCTCATACCGTCGTGACCCGCTGCCCGTGACCTTTCGTGATCATTGCTTCAAATCGCGATAAAGGCAAGTCCGGGCACGAAACACCGCTTACAACCGGCCCAGCTGGTCGGACAACGCAAATGCCTCGGGCATCCAGTCGATGTTGTGGTCAACTTCTCGAACCAGCGCCATGACCTTGAACTTCTCGCCCATTTCTCCGGGCAGCACCAGACGCTTGAACTCGCCTGAGAGCCGCAGCCTCTCGCGCTCGTCGGCCACCTGCTCCAATGCCTGGCCAACCCCGCTGCCAAGTAAAAATCCGGCCTGGTTGGTAAAACCAGCGACCGCCAGGCCGCAATGCTGCGCGGCTTCGGCCAGGGCAGTGAAATCGATGAACGCGGAAATGTCGGTCAACCCCGGCCACGCGAACGGATCGAAATGTGCCCGATGACGAAATTGGCAGACCAGCGTACCGGCGTTGCGATCGGGATGGTAGTACTCGCATCGCGAATATCCGTAGTCGATCATCAGCGCGAGTCCACGATTGAGCGGTGCGGTGACGGTGTCCAGCCATTCGGGCAGGTCGACGCAGACTTCGCTGCAGTAGCCGACGCCGGGCGGTTCAGGCAGATCGGACAACACGTTCTCGACAGCGCGCAACACTCGCCCGTCGGCCGGTGCAAAATCCCAGCACAGGCGCCCGGCCTCGACATTCACCCGCGCCTCCTCGACGCCCGTCTCGTGCATTCGAAATCGCGCCACCGGCAGCGCGTCGACGACTTCATTGGCGATCACCGCCCCGTCGAATCGATCGGACGGCGGTGCAGCGATCCACTCGACCCGTGCCAGGAGTTCATCGGGCAACGCCGAAAGGGTCTCGCGCTGCACCTCGCGCAGCGGTGCACTGGATTCCAGCAGCAGGTACTTCGCCGGCGGATTCCGCATCTGACAAAGCAGGTCGCGCGCCAGCGCACCCGAACCCGGTCCCAGCTCCATAACAACCCAGTCCGGACCGAGCTGCGGAGCCAGCGGATCGAGCTGATGTGCGATCGCCAACGCAAACAGCCGGCCGTGTTCCGGCGCGGTGACGAAATCGCCGGCGGCGCCGAACTTGTGCAGGCCGTTGACGTAATAGCCCAGTCCAGGCTCGTAGAGCGCCATCTCCATGTAACGCTGGAACGGCATCGGACCGTCAGTCTCGATCGCATTGACGATCGTGGTGCACAATTGTTTGCTCAGCTCGGCCAGTTCGGCCGGCGGTTCAGGCAGATTGAAAGAAGGGTCGGACAATGACTGATCAACAAGACACTAAAACAGCGATTGTAACGGGCGGGGCCAGGCGCATCGGCGCGATCATCGTGGAGCGCCTGCATGCCCGGGGGCTGAACGTGCTGATCCACTGCCGCGCTTCGCGCGCCGAGGCCGACGCACTGGCCGCCGCACTCAATGAAGCACGCACCGATTCAGCTGCCGTCATCCAGGCCGAGCTCGGCGACGACGACGCCCCGGATGCGATCGTGGGTGCGGCGCTGTCGGCATTCGGCCGGGTCGACGTACTGGTCAACAACGCCTCGGCTTTCTATCCAACGCCGGTGGCCGACGCTTCGCATCCGGACTGGCATGCGCTGATCGACAGCAACCAGCGGGCGCCGTTCTGGCTGTCGCTGGCGTTCGCCAAGGCCGCCGAAGACAGCGGCGGCAGCATCGTCAACCTGGTCGACATCCACGGTATCGTGCCGCTGGCCGATCACGCCATCTACAGCCAGGCCAAGGCCGGCCTGATCATGCAGACCCGCGCGCTGGCCAAAGATCTTGCTCCCGAAGTCCGGGTCAACGGCGTCGCCCCGGGCTCCATCCTCTGGCCCGAGGGCGATGCGGCCAACTCGGAGGAATCCATGCGCGACATCATGGCGCGGGTGCCGCTCAAGCGGCAGGGCCGGCCGGAAGACATCGCCGGCGCGGTGGCTTTTCTGGCGCTGGACGCGCCCTACGTCACCGCCCAGATTCTCGCCGTCGACGGCGGGCGGCTTTTGAATATGTAGCTTTGAATTTGAGGCTTTCTGATTCTAGGCAGTCGACACAGGGCGGTTTCTTTCAAATTCGTTCCGTTCCACCATTTCGATTCTGCTTGATCGGCTCCAAACGGAAAGGCAAAGGCATTTCGCCCCGCGCTGCGCAGTTGCGGGCGACCTACTTTTGTCAGTCGCGACAAAAGTAGGCAAAAGCGCTCTAACAGGCGGCAGTTCGTCTGGCTGCGAGTTGGATCGGAGGGGTGGTTTGGTGGTTGATCTCGGCTTCGCTGATTCTTGAAGACTGGCATTGTGCTCATTCGAATGGGTCGGTGGCCAGGTGGATTTCGTGCCGGACGGCAGGACTGGTGCGAGTGCGGTTCAACCACCGCCGCGGCGGCGGGCGCCGTTACCGGCGCTGGTTTGAAACCTGTAAAGAATTCCGACCAAGATCGGGGCTCGTGACCCCCTTACCATCCCAAAACTGAAACCCGCTTCAGCATCCACCGATGAATCATGTAGCCACCGGTCGCCGGGACCCCGTTCCGGTAACCATCGAGGCCGCAATCTCGTCAACGCCCGGGAGCTGAAGATGAACACCTCGCACGTACAAAAAGATCCGCAATCGAAGCCCGATGCCTGACACCCAACCCCCGGACCGGTCCGACCGGCACCTCGAACAGCTGTCGCCTTTAAAAGCGCTTTTGCCTACTTTTCAGGCGCTTGTGAAAAGCAGGTCGCCTGCAAGCGCGAAGCGCGTGGCGAAATGAAGTTGAATCTAAATTTGATTCGAAAGCTGCTGCACACAGCCAGTGTGCCCTCATCACCGCGTGGCGAAACCGCTTCTGAAGTTGAAGCCGAGCGCATGAACCCCAGCCCCCACGACCAGAAGTGTAAAAAAACCTACTTCAAGAGCTTCGTCACATCCCGAAACTTCGGATGCTTCGCATCCACCATCAACTCGAACAGCACCATCTCGACATTGCTCAAATGAACGCCGGCGCGTTCCATGCGACGAAAACCGATGTCCCGGTTGAACCTGCTGCGCGACGAGGTGGCGTCGGCGATCAGGTGCACGCTGTAGTCATCCCGAAGCAAAGCAGCGGCAGTCTGCCAGACACATACATGGGTTTCGATGCCGCACAGCAATACCTGCTTGCGTTCGGAGGCCTCGATTCGCTCTCTGATCGTGGCGTCGCCCATGCAACCGAAGCTCGACTTGGCGCACGGCGAAAGCCCGGTCAGCGGTTCCTGGAGTTCGTCGACGGTGGCCCCCAGCTTGTCGGGCAACTGTTCGGCCCAGACAACAGGAATATCAAGCTGACGACAGGCTCGAATCAGCACGCCTTGCGCATGGATCATGGCGTCGCTTTCGTGCATCAGGCGTGCCAGCCGACCCTGGACATCGACGACTACGAGCACAGTGTCGTCGAGCACGGGATGTTCGGTCGTCGCAATATTCATCTTTGCTCCTCTTCGCTGAACGGACAACCACATGCTAGCAGCCCGGGTTGTTTTATTCGCTCAAGTGTGTAGTTTATTAAGGCATGGACTTAAACGACTACAAGGTTTCGGATTTCTACGACGAACTCGTCACGACCTCGGGCCGACCGCGTGCGGCATCCCGAGCCCTCTGGAAGTATCTGAAGAGCCTGGACGCCGACGAGATCGCCGAGCGCAAGGCCGCCTGCGAGGTTGCCGCGCTGGTCGCCGGCATTACCTTTCGGGTCTATTTCGAGGACACCGGCATTGATCGCGCGATGCCGTTCGACCTGATCCCGCGGGTGATCCCGAAGAAGGAATGGGACAGCATCTCCGAAGGTCTGGAACAGCGCGTGCGGGCGCTGAACATGTTCATCGACGATCTGTACAACGACCAGAAGATCATCGAAGACGGCGTAGTGCCGGCCGACCTGATCGCCGGATCGGAGAACTTCCGCGAGCAGTGCCGCGGGTTCTCGCCGCCGCTGGGCATCTGGGCCCATATCTGCGGCAGCGACCTGGTGCGTGGCGGTGACGGGACGGTCTACGTGCTCGAGGACAACCTGCGCATCCCGTCGGGCGTTTCGTACATGCTGGAAAACCGCCAGGTGATGAAGCGCGTGTTTCCCGAACTGTTCGAGGACAGCGGCATCCAGCCGGTGGACGAATACCCCGCCCAGCTATTCGAC
>Ga0209948_1000564_pt1 | contig 10776 bp, 10 predicted proteins | sample SalPonR2_C_D2_MG_FD_185709 | JGI IMG/M metagenome (GOLD analysis project Ga0209948, IMG submission 185709) | Salt pond soil microbial communities from South San Francisco under conditions of wetland restoration - Salt Pond MetaG R2_C_D2_MG... ... | reverse complement strand
CCACGGTTGGACGACGGATCAGCTCCCCGAACTCACCTACGGCCTGATCTCCAGCGTGCAACAGCGCCAGATGTACGCCCAGCTGCGCGCCCAGATGGTCGAACTGGGATTCCCCTTGGACAGGATCACGGCCGACACGTTTGCCTCCTTCGGCGATTTCTCGCGCGCCATGAAGAATCGCAGGCTCGACCTGTTCTTCCTCGGCTGGACGCTGGACTACCCGGATGCCCAGAACACGCTGCAGCTTTTCTACGGCCCATACGAAGCGCCGGGCTCGAACAATTTCAATTACCGCAATCCCGAGTTCGACGCGCTTTACGAACGGGCCGCCACCATGCAACCCGGTCCCGAGCGCACCGCGCTATACCGCCGCATGAACGGCATGGTCATCGACGACTGCGTGGCGATATCGGGCCTGTCGCGCACCCGCATCCACTTGTGGAACAAGGACGTCGCCATGCTGCCCGACCGCGAAATCCTCGGCGGGTTCTTCATGCGATTCGTGGACGTGGCGCGATCGGACGGCGGAGGATGAGGAAGAAGGGTTTCCGGGTTCCGGGTTCCGGGTTAGGGTTTAGGGTTTAGCGTTTAGGGAAAACCGAAAGGCTCCTGCGCCCGCAGCTGCATTGCGCTATGCGACGTCTCGAACCTGAAACCGCTTTTGCCTTAAACCTTAAACCTTAAACCTTAAACCTTGATCCCTGAACCCTGGTTCTTGAACCCGAAGCCCGAAACCCGCCCCCGCCGGCCGCCTATCCCCTATCCTTCCCGTTATCGTGCGCGTCCGGGACAGCCAGGCAAAAAATGGAATTTCTGCAGTACACCTTGCGCAAACTCGCAGGCGGCGTTCCGCTGATCCTCGGCGTGACGCTGGCGAGCTTTGTGCTGATGGTTTATTTCGGGCCTGACAAGACCTACGAGCTGCTTTCGAAGAACCCCACCGCCGAAGAAATCGCCCAGGTGCGGGCGCAACTCGGCTATGACCAGCCGTTCTGGTTGCGCTACGGGACCTATCTGAAGGAACTGGCCACGCTCGATTTCGGCTATTCCGATTCCACCGGCGAACGGGTTGGCGCCATTCTCCAGCGCACCCTCCCGGTCTCGCTGTTGCTGCTGGCGCCCGGGTTCGTGCTCGGCAACCTGCTGGGCATCGTGCTTGGCCTGGTCGCCGCCTGGCACCGCGGCGGCTGGATCGACAAGGCCATCATGGGCTTTGCCGTTATCGGCATGTCGATCAGCTTTCTTGTCGTCATCATCGCCTTCCAGGTGTTGTTCGGCGTAGTGCTGGGCTGGTTTCCGGTCCGAGGGTGGAACGTGCACGATCTGGGCAGCTACCTCCACTATGTCACCGTTCCGACGCTGGCATCGGTATTCGTGGCGCTGGGTTACAACACGCGTTTCTTCCGCGCGGTACTGGTCGAGGAAATGCAGCGCGATCATGTGCGCACCGCACGCGCCTTCGGTGCCGGCGCCGTGGAAATTCTGTGGAAGAACGTGCTGATGAACGCCATGATCCCGATCGTCACACGGATCATGTTCTCGATTCCGCTGGTGGTGGTCTCGGGCAGCCTGCTGATCGAGAGTTACTTCGGCATTCCGGGCATCGGCAAGGTGACCTTCGACGCGATCACCTCGGGCGATCAGCCCATTCTGAAAGCCGTGGTCGGACTGACCGCTGTGATGTTCGTGATGATCCTGATCGTCAACGACATTCTCTACCGCGCATTCGACCCCAGGGTTGCGCTGAAATGAGTCTGCCGGCCGCCGACCTGAACCCGGGCGCCGATGCGCGCCTGCAGCCGGCCCGGATACCGGTTCAGCACTCACTATGGGGCCGCGCAGCAGCCCGCTTCACACGCGACCGCGCCGCCATGACCGGGCTGCTTATTGTTGCTGCGTTCTTCGTCATCGCGCTGGGCGTATGGCTGGGCTGGTGGGGCGGCAACTGGGCCGAAGCGACCGGCGGGCAATGGCAGTCGCCATCGGCCGAGCACTGGTTCGGGACCACCATACTGGGCCAGGATATCTTTGCCCGGGCCGTCTTCTCCACGCGCACCGCATTCGAAATCGGGCTGATCGTGGCGGTCGCATCAACCGTGCTGGGCGCGGCGTTCGGCGCGCTGTCGGGCTACTTCGCGCAGACACCCGTCGACGCGGTCATCCTGTGGCTCAAGGGCGTGCTCGATTCGATTCCGTTCTACCTGTTCGTGGCCGCCATTGCGTTCGCGCTCGACGGCAACCCCTGGGCGATGCACATCGCGATGATCGCGACCTTCTGGACCACCACCGCCCGGCTGGTGCGCGGCGAGGTCATGAAACTGAAAAACCTGGAATTCGTCGAAGCCGCGCGCGCCATGGGCTTGCATCCACTGGTCATCATCTTCCGCCACATCGTACCCAACACGTTTCATATCCTGCTGGTGCAGGCCACCATCGTTTTCGTCGCGGCGATCAAGTCGGAGGTCATTCTCAGCTTTCTCGGTCTCGGCGTGCAGGATAGCGTCAGCTGGGGCCTGATGATTGCAGAATCCACCACCGAGGTGATCGCGGGCCATTACATGAACTTCATCGTTGCCTCCAGCTTCCTGTTCGCACTGGTCATGGGCTTCAACCTGTTTTCGGACGGCCTGCAGGACGCGCTGGATCCGAAGAGGACCGGCCGATGAGAGACGGATCGACAAGCGACGCGCTGCTCGAAGTCGATCATCTCAGCGTGGATTTTTCCACCGAAGCGGGCATCGTGCGAGCGGTCGACGGCGTATCGTTCTCGATCCAGCCGGGCAAGACGCTGGGCATCGTCGGCGAATCGGGCTGCGGCAAGTCGGTGACCAGCCTGGCGCTGATGGGTCTGCTGCCGCACCCGGCCGGAAGCATTGCGTCGGGCTCGGTGCGGCTGGCCGGCACCGAACTGACCTCGATGAGCGAACGCGCGCTTCGACGCATGCGCGGCACCGAGCTTTCGATGATCTTCCAGGAACCCATGACCGCGCTGAATCCGGTCTATACCATCGGCGCCCAGATGACTGCGGTGCTGCGCCGGCACGAAGGGCTGTCGCGACGCGCCGCGCGTGCACGCGCGATCGAGATGCTCGAGCGCGTCGGCATCCCGGTGCCGTCCAAGCGCATCGACGAGTATCCGCACGAACTCTCCGGCGGCATGCGGCAGCGCGCCATGATCGCGATGGCGCTATCGTGTCGGCCCAGGTTGCTGATCGCCGACGAACCAACCACCGCGCTGGACGTGACCACCCAGTCCCAGGTGCTTGGACAGATCTCGGACTTGCAGCAAGCGCTTGGCACCGCCGTGATACTGGTCACCCACGACCTGGGTGTGGTGGCCGAGACCTGCGACGATGTCCTGGTGATGTATTGCGGCCAGGTGGTCGAGCAGGCGCCGGTCAGCGTGCTTTTCGAAACACCCAGACATCGCTATACGGAGGGGCTTATTGCCGCGATTCCGAAGATTCGGCCGCAGCGTCTCGCCAGGTTGCCGGTGATCCCGGGTACTGTGCCCGACCCGGCCGAGTTGCCGGCAGGCTGCCGCTTTGCCGCACGCTGCGGCTTTGCCGATGAAACCTGTACACAAAGTCAACCGACGCTCGAGGCCGTGGATTCGTCGCGGGTCGCCTGCTTCCATCCGGCCGGCAGTCAGGCGAGCCAGACATGAACGGTCCACTGCTCGATGTTCGCGACCTGACTCGTCATTTCCCGGTACGCGCCGGGCTGCTCGGCCGTTCCCGCCAGGTGCTGCGCGCCGTCGACGGCGTCTCGTTCGAGCTCGAGCGCGGCAAGACTTTCGGCCTGGTCGGTGAATCCGGATGCGGCAAGTCCACGCTGGGTCGCGCAATCCTGCGCCTGCACGAACCCACCTCGGGCCGCGTGGTGCTCGACGGCACCGAGATCACCGCGCTCGGCCAGTCGGCGCTCAAGCGCCAGCGCAAACACATGCAGATGATCTTCCAGGATCCCTACGCCTCGCTTTCGCCGCGCCGCACGGTGGCACGGATTCTGGATGAACCGCTGGCGCTTCACGGTCTCGGCGACAAGGCACAACGCAATCGCCGAGTACTGGAACTGCTCGACATCGTGGGGCTGGGGGCGACTGCACGGCACCGCTATCCACACGAGTTCTCGGGCGGCCAGCGCCAGCGCATCGGCATCGCACGCGCGCTGGCCGTGGCGCCGAAACTCATCATTGCCGACGAGGCGGTCTCGGCACTCGATGTTTCGGTGCAGTCCCAGATTCTGAACCTGCTGGGCGACCTCCAGGCCGAATTCGGGCTCGGCTTCGTGTTCATCTCGCACGATCTGGCCGTGGTGCAACACGTCAGCCACGCGGTTGGCGTGATGTACCTGGGCAAGCTGGTCGAAACCGCCCCGGTCGATCGTATCTACGCCATGCCCGCCCATCCGTACACGCGCGCCCTGCTGGACGCGGTGCCGGTCGCCGACCCCGCGCGCCGCGGCAAACGGCTTTTGCTTCAGGGTGAAGTCCCCTCCCCGCTGACCCCGCCGTCGGGCTGTCCGTTTCATACGCGGTGCCCGCAGGCGATGCCGGTCTGCCGAAGCCGCGTGCCGCGTACAATCGACCTCGGACATGACGGGCGGCCACACCGGGTGACCTGCCATCTGCACGATCCGGACATCGACCATTGAACATCAAGACATACGTTTTATTGCTGACCGCTGTTTGCCTGCTCTGCGCATGCGCGACCGACCGGCGCGAGATCCGACTGGAGCCGCCGACGCTGCAGGTCGAAAGCCTTCGCATCGAGGACGGCATGGTTTACTTCCGGCTGCTCGTGCATAACCGGAATGATCACGTGCTTTACCTTTCAGAGGCGGCCGTGGCCATGCGCATCGACGGCATCGAGCTGTTCAACGCCGCCTGGCAGCTCGATCTGGACATGGGCCCGCGCGGTCGCGAGCTGATCAGCCTCGATGCCTCGGCCATGCAGGCCGCGGCCGAAATCCTGTCTGCCCTGGGACCATCCGACGCTGCGGGGGTACCTTTCGAGCTTTCCGCCGAATTCGTGATCGAGGACATGCGCAATGCCGAGATCGGCCAGAGGGGTTTTCTGCATCCCGTCCCCGGCCAGCCCGGCGTGTTTCGTTGAGGAATCTCTGATTGAATAGCCGCGGGCGCGACGGGGCTGCGCGGGATGCGCCGTTGCGGCTTTGGCGAGTCCGGTTTGGTTGTTCCAAATAAGTGAGCTGAAACGCAGCGGAGCGCCCGCACAGCCCCATCGAAAGCTGCCTTGCATCACGGGCGGATGCACCGGCAGGGCAAATTGTTTATGCTATCGCTCTGACTCTGGATCAGCCGGATCGCGGGCATGGCTTACGCGCCGGCAGATTTCAGCCTTGCAACTGCTCCCGGGAGCCTGATTTATGACCATGCGCATCGTACTGGATCTGTCCGAGAACGATCTCAAGCACTTCCGCAAGCTGGCTCAAAAAGCCATGGATGCTACCCAGAAATCGTCTCCCGACGAGATTGTGGCCGGAGCCCACAAGCTCCTCAAGGAAGTCGAGGACAGCGATGCTTCCGACTTCATCCGAGATCGCCTGAACCAGATCAAGGTACTGACCGACATGCTCGCAGACGAGGGCTGGGGCATGCAGGACGTGGGGCGCAAGCGCGTACTGACCGCCCTGGCTTACTTCAACCAGCCCGAGGATCTGATTCCGGATCACCTGCCCGGCATCGGTTTCCTGGACGACGCAATCATGGTCGAACTGCTGAGCCGCGAACTCAAGCCGGAGATCGAGGCATACAACGATTTCGTGCAATACCGCGAAACCGAAGCGCGTCGTCTCGGCAAAAAGCCTGCCGAACTCAACCGCAGCGATTTCCTCGAGGCAAGGCAACAGGCACTGCTTTCGCGCATGCGCCGGCGTCGCCGCACCGGTCGGGGCGGCCGCGGCGGCGGCGGCAAGTCACCGTTCTCACTCTTCTAGGAAGCCCAGAATCTTTCGCGCCACTTGATTCGGCAGGATGAGCCCGAGCCTCCCATTGCTCCTGAATTGCGTTCAGTCACCTGCCTGAGCACCTGAACTGCCGGCAGATCTTGCCGGCAGTTCCATTTCAACGTGCGGAATGCCGTCTTCTTCGTACGGCGCCGAGTCAATCACAAAGCCAAGCTCGACGTAGAAACGCTCCAGGTAGCACTGGGCCGAGATTCGGGCCGGGCGGCCGGGATAACGGTCACCGACCACCTCGATGGCGCGCCGCATGAGTTCACGCCCAAGCCCGCTTCGGCGGGCCGTCAGGCTGGTCAGCACACGGCCGATCGAAGGCTGCTCGAACCGCGTTCCGGGGGGCAGGATACGGGCATATGCCGCAACCGAACCGTCGCCGGCCCAGCCGACCAGATGGAAAGCGACATCGTCGAGTCCGTCGAGATCCTGGTAGGGGCAGTCCTGCTCGACCACGAATACCGCAATGCGCGCGGCCAGCACTTCATACAATTGCCGAACATCGAACTGGTCGAACGCATGAAGACGCCATTCCGGCGACGCCGCGCTCACACTCTCATGCTCGGATACCAACTGTTTAGACGCCTTACGACTCATGTTTTCTGAATTTCCGATTCGAGTCTTCGAAATGGACACTGAATGAACGACGCATCCAATCATATCCGGCTCGTCGCCGGTTTTGAGATCCGCCCGCCGGGCGGCAACTGCCGCTTCATACTCGAACGCGACGAAAGCCGGCGCCTGGGCGGGCTGGTGGCCGAGGATTTGTCCCACTGTGTACCCGAAGTCACCACCGGCCACCTGGTAACCGGCCCTGCATTGCTCGAACCCGGCCAGATCATCAGCCCGGAGCACGCGCCCTGGCATGCGATGGCCCGGGTCGCGGGAATGGACGCCGACGCTGGGGCGGACGCGGTGCCGGAAGCCGGCATCACCTCGATCGGCGCGCATCTCGGCCAGCTGGCCCACGCGCCGCTGATGCCTTACTGGTCGCCGCCGCGCGGCCTGTTCCTCTGCCTGCCCATTCTTCTGGCGGTTGAAGCCGCCGAACTCGATCCGCTCGGTTCGAGGCTGGAACAGACACTGTTCGAATCAGGCGGCCTGCGCCCGCCGGCCATGGGAACGCTGGCCGACATCACCGGCCTCGATCCGGTCCACGGCCAGATGATGACGCGGACCGATCTCATGGCGCTGCTCAAGGTCCAGCTTGCCGGCGCCGGACTCGACCCGTTCTGGCCGCCCGTGGAGCACGCGCTGCTCGAGCCGAAGCGTGCCGAGCGGCTGGAATTGCCCGGCGGGCTGGTGGCGGACTGGAACGTGAATGCCGGCGGCTGGGAACTTGAATTCGTGCCGCTTCACCTCGCCGCCGTGGATCCGGACGAATACGCGCTGTGGCTGCGCGCGTTGCGCCAGACCACCGCACTGCTGGAGTCACACCTGGTTCGCTGGCGTGCGACCAGCCGGCATGCAGAGGTTGAAATCGACGACCAGAGCCGCTGGGCGCGCTGCGACCTCGGCGCATCCGAACAACACCGGCAGGGCTGGACGATCGAACACGAGGACGTCGGATTGGTCGCCTTCACGGCGACCATCAATGGCCGATACCTGGCTTACTATCCGCTGGATCCGGGCGCACTTGACGAACTCCGCGATACGCTGCGGGCGGCGGGTATCACTGATTTCGAGCGATCCGACGACACCACGCTGCTCCGGCCGCGCTGACCCCAAGGCGTCCATCGGTCGCGGCGCCGTGCGCATCAATCGCCCGGACCGCAAGCGACGGGCGTACTTGGGGGCGGAATACTGCGGGCACCATGGGTGCCCTTCGAATTGGGCACAATACCCACTGGTCGGAGAGGACGAGGAGAGCGACGATGAGAATCTTGATTCTGGGCGGTTCGGGGTTCGTCGGCAGCAACCTGGTACGTCGTTTGAGCCGGGAAGGTCATTCGATCACGGTTGTCTCCCGCTACCCGAATGCCGCCAGGCATCTGGAAATCGTGCCGCGGGTAAAAATCCTCGTGTTCGACCCTTACGATCCGAAGCGTCTCGGCGATGCGCTTTCCGGCCACGACGCGCTGATCAACCTGGTCGGCATCCTCAACGAATCCGGCCGCGATGGCTCGGGCTTTCGCAAGGCCCATGTCGAGCTTGTCGAAATCGCAATCGAGGCCTGCGACAGGGCCGGCATCACGCGCATGATCCAGATGAGCGCGCTGAACGCGGGCAAGGGAGAGAGCCATTACCTTCGTAGCCGCGGGGAAGGCGAACAGCGCGTTCGGTCATCCAGTCTGCGCTGGACGATCTTTCGTCCCTCCACCATCTTCGGGCCCGATGACAGCTTCCTGAATCGGTTTGCCGGCCTTCTGGCAATTTCGCCGGTGCTTCCACTGGCCCGGCCCGACGCGAAGTTCGCGCCGGTCTACGTCGGGGATGTGGTCGAGGCGTTCGTGCGCGCACTGCACGAGCGTGGACATTTCGGCGAAATCTACGAACTGTGTGGCGCTGAAACCTGGTCCCTGCGCGAGATCGTCGAATGGATTGCCGAGCAGCGCGGCATGCGTCGCTGGGTCATCGGCCTCCCCGATGCACTGGGCCGCCTGCAGGGGCGCGTGTTCGACTTCGTGCCCGGAAAACCATTCTCGGCCGACAATTTCAAATCGCTGCTGCTCGACAGCGTGTGCGGCGATGATGGCTTCGACCGGCTCGGCATCTCGCCCTGGCCAATGAGCGAGAAGGCGCCGGAATGGCTGGGCGAAGACCGACAGGGCCGGTTCCGGCGTTTTCGCGAACGACGCGGGAGTGACTGATGCTACCGCCGTCTTTGGTCGCCACCGCTCCAGGCGGCACGAGATCGACATGATGCACGAGTGGACCGATGACGAACGACTGGACGGCCTCCAGGCCTACCGGGTCGGCGGCGCGATTCGCGATGAACTTCTTGGCCTTGCGCCATCGGAACAGGACTTCGTTGTCGTCGGCGCTACCCCACAGCAGATGGGCGAACGGGGCTTTCGCCCTGTCGGCCGCGACTTCCCGGTGTTTCTGCACCCCGACACCTTCGAAGAATTCGCGCTGGCCAGGACCGAACGCAAGTCGGGGCCCGGCTACCGGGGTTTCGAATTCCACACCGGGCCCGAAGTATCGTTGACCGAGGACCTGGCCCGCCGCGACCTGACGGTCAACGCGATTGCCGAAGACCGTAACGGCGAGTTGATCGACCCGTTCGGCGGGCGCGAGGATCTGGCGAAAAGAACCCTGCGCCATGTCTCCGAAGCGTTTGTCGAAGACCCCGTTCGGCTGGTGCGCCTGGCACGGTTCGCAACCCGATTCGCGGACTTCAGCATCGCGCCGGACACGCTTGCGCTATGTCGGCAGCTGGTGGTCTCCGGAGAAGTCGACCACCTGGTGCCCGAGCGCGTGTGGCAGGAAATGTCGCGCGCCCTGATGCATGCCCGGCCATCGCGCTTCTTTCGGGTACTGCGCGAATGCGGCGCGCTGGCGCGCATGCTGCCTGAACTGGACGCGCTATGGGGCGTACCCCAGGTGCCCGACTTCCATCCCGAGATCGATACCGGCGAGCACGTGATGTTGGTGCTCGACGAAGCGGCGCACATGCAGACAGGGCTGGATGTTCGATTCGCCTGCCTGGTCCACGACCTGGGCAAGGCGCTTACGCCGACCGAGCAGTTGCCGAAGCACCATGGCCACGAAAAGGCCGGCCTGGGACCGGTACGCGAAGTCTGTCGGCGACTCAGGGTGCCTAACGAAATTCGCGATCTTGCGCTGCTGGTGTGCGAATTTCACCTGGTCTGCCATCGTGCCGCGGAACTGAAACCGGGTACAGTCATGCGGCTCTTCAAGCGAACTGACGCGTTGCGTCGGCCCGAACGCTTCGAGCACTTTCTTCAGGCCTGTGAAGCCGACAAGCGAGGGCGCAAGGGGCGCGGGGACCAGCCCTACCCTGAAGCAGACCTGCTGCGCCGGGCGCGGGCCGCCGCTGCTGCGACGACCGCCACGCCGTTGCGGGAAAAGGGACTGGCCGGAAAGGCCCTGGGTGATGCGCTGGAAGAAGCCCGCATCGGCGCGATTGCCGGCATCCTGGCCGAATACTGATCGATCCCGGCCGAAAGCTGGGGAACCTCTGAACAACTCTGCGCGGGCGCGCTTCGGCGGAGAAGCCGCATCTCGCGAGTTGTTCAGAGGTTCCCTAGTTCGAACCGGCAAGCCTTGGGCACGTCCGGCCGCTGCAGCAAAAAGCCCTGCGCCAGGTCGCAGCCGTGGGCGGCCAGAAATTCCAGTTGGGCCGGCGACTCTACGCCTTCGGCCACCACCTCGAGACCCAGCCGGTGACCGAGTCCGATCATTGCGGCTACAAGGTCGCGCTGGCGCGGGTTGTTCAGTACCCCGGCCAGAAACTCCCGATCCAGCTTGATGCTGTCGACCGGCAGCTTGATGAGGTTGGCCAGGCTGCTGTAACCGGTACCGAAATCGTCGAGCGCCACCTTCACCCCCACCTTGTGCAGCGCGTTGATCTGGCGGGCTGCGTGCGGAAGATCGCGCAGCGCGGTGTTCTCGGTAATCTCCAGATCCAGCCTGTCCGGCGCCACGCCGAAACGGTTGCAAGCGTCGACCACTTCTGCCACCAGGTCTTGGTGCTGGAAACGACGTGCGCTGACATTGACCGCAACCTTGAGACTGGGCTTGCCCTGGCGGTTCCATTTCGACAGCTGCTCAAGCGCCGACTCCAGCGCGAACGATTCCAGCGCATCGAGCACGCCGATGGTGGCCGCTTCG
>Ga0209948_1000555_pt1 | contig 10831 bp, 9 predicted proteins | sample SalPonR2_C_D2_MG_FD_185709 | JGI IMG/M metagenome (GOLD analysis project Ga0209948, IMG submission 185709) | Salt pond soil microbial communities from South San Francisco under conditions of wetland restoration - Salt Pond MetaG R2_C_D2_MG... ... | reverse complement strand
TTATAAATATAAAACTTTACCAACATTTCAAGAAATTAAAGAATCAAAAGCGAGGTATGCAGAAAGTTTTATGATTCAACATAAAAATACCGACAGTATATCAGGAAAAATATTAGTAGAAGATTATGGTGATCAATATATCGTTGCTAACAAACCATCAGCACCTTTAAGTGAATTAGATATGGATGATATATATGACTTAGATTATAATAGAACCTCCCACCCTATATACGAAAAAGATGGAGGTATATCGGCATTAGAAGAGGTTCAGTTTAGTATAACTGCAAATAGAGGTTGTTATGGTAACTGTTCTTTCTGTGCTTTAGCATTTCATCAAGGAAGAGTTATGCAAAAAAGAAGTAAAGAATCAATAATTAAAGAGGCAGAAATTATAAGTAAATTAGATTTATTTAAAGGTTATATAACAGATGTAGGAGGACCTACTGCAAATTTTAGAGAAAGAGCCTGTGATAAACAGAAAAAATATGGTGTTTGTGTAGATAAAGAATGCATAAATCCTAAATGCAGCAACTTAAAGGTAACTCATAAAGAATATTTAGATATTCTTAAAGAAATTAGAAAGCTAAAAGGTGTTAAGAAAGTATTTGTTAGATCTGGAATAAGATACGATTACTTAATGTATGAAGATAATGATGAATTTTTCAGGGAGTTATGTCAGTATCATATAAGTGGACAGCTTAGAACAGCTCCGGAGCATGTTTCGGAAAGGGTGCTTCAACTTATGAACAAACCTAGCATTGAACTCTATAAAGAATTTGAAGATAAATTTTATAAAATTAATAAAGAAATAAAAAAAGATCAGTATGCAGTTCCATACTTTATATCAAGTCATCCTGGTTCAACCATTAAAGACGCTATTGAATTAGCTGAATTTATAAGGGATTTAGGTTACATACCGGAGCAGGTGCAGGATTTTTATCCAACTCCAGGAACCTTATCAACTTGTATGTATTATACTGGTTTGGATCCAAGAACAATGAAAAAAATACATATACCAAATTCTTTTCACGAAAAAAGATTACAAAGAGCACTTTTGCAGTATAATAAAGCTTATAATTACAAATATGTAAAAGAAGCTCTACTTTCAGAAGGAAGATATGATTTGATAGGAAAATCTAAGGATGCATTAATTAACTAAAATTTAATCATTTTAAATTGCAATATTTTGCATATTAAGATAATATTGAAGTAAGAAATAATTAGGAGAAATTAAATGGCAAGAAAAAAGAAAAAAAATAAATTTCTAAATGTTGGTCTTATTGTACTAGGAATAATAATCTTAGCCTGGGCTGTAAATTTTTTTATAGGAAATAATAAAGAAGCTGAAGGACAAGAAGATCCTTACGAACAAAACAAAGAAGAAGTTTCCGCTGAAAAACCAGAAAAAGAAAAAGAAATTGAAGAAAAAGTTAAATCCATTAAAATATCAGCAGTAGGAGATATAATGTTTCATATGAGTCAAATAAAGGGTGGATATGATGAATCTACTGATACATATGATTTTAATCCTTTCTTTGAGGAAATTAAACCTTTTATTGAAGAAGCAGATATCGCTTTTGGAAACTTTGAAGGAACTACAGCTGGTTTGGATAATGGAAATGTATATAAGGCATGGCCTGTTTTCAATGTTCCGGATGAAACCTTAGATGCAATAAAAAATGCAGGATTTGATGTGCTATCAACTATTAACAATCACAGCATTGATATGGGTAAACAAGGCATAATAAGAACAATTCATCAAATTAATCAAAGAGATATGCTTCATATAGGAACAAGAACCAGTCCAGAAGAAAAAAGAGTATTACTACTAGAAGAAAAGGACATAAAAGTTGCTGTAATAGCCTACACCTATGGATGTAACGGTCTTGAACAGTACTTAACAGAAGATGAACTTGGATATATGGTTAATATAATAGATGAAAATAAAATCAAAGAGGATATAGAATACTCAAAGGAAAATAATGCGGATGTTATAATAGCATTTATGCACTGGGGAGGAGAGTATCAAAGAGATCCTTCAGCTGTTCAAAGAAACTTAGCTGATATGATGCTAAATAATGGTGTAGATATTATATTAGGCAGCCATCCTCATGTAGTTCAAGATTCTAAAACCTTAGAAATTGATAAAGAGAAAAAGTTTATTGCTTACTCTATGGGAAATTTCATATCAAATCAAAGATATGAAACCTTAGTTCATGAATATCCAAATGTAAATACTTATTTTACCGAGGATGGAGTATTAATAAACTTGGAAATAGAAAAAGATATGGAGACAAATAAAACTAGATTAAAAGGAATTGAGTACATTCCAACTTGGGTAAATAGAATAAAGTTAAATGATAAATATGATTATGATGTTCTACCAATAAAACACTATTTAGAAAACAACTCTGTGTCAGAAAAGTTAAAAACAAGAATGAACAATTCATACCAAAATACAATGGATAAAATGAACATAAATATAAATTAATCTGGATGTGATACTATTGGAATATTTAAAAACAACACTTTCAAATATTAGAATTGTAGATTTTATAGAAATAGCAATCGTTGCTTTTGCCTACTACAAAGGATATATGCTTATAAGAGAAACTAGAGCTAAGCAGCTACTTAAAGGTATTATTATGATAGTTATTATAACTAGATTATCAAGTGCTCTAAAATTCTATACTATAAGTTGGATTTTGACTAATACCCTTCAAGTAGGATTAATCGCTATCGTTATAGTATTTCAACCTGAATTAAGAAAGGCATTGGAGTATATTGGAAGAACAACTTTCTTTTCTTTTAATTTTTTAGAAAGCTCTGTGAAAAAAACTGAAAGAATAATGGAAGAAATAATTAAAGCTTGTGCAGCATTGTCAAATCAGAGCATAGGTGCACTTATTGTATTCGAATTAAAAACTGGTCTTAATGAATATATTGAATCCGGTGTAAAGATAGATGGCGATATTTCTAACAGTCTACTTATAAATATTTTCATACCAAATACACCTCTCCATGATGGCGCCGTAATTATAAAAGATCATAAAATAAAAGCAGCCAGTTGTTTTCTGCCGTTGACAGACAATAGTAGGCTAAGCCAAGATGTTGGTACGAGACATAGAGCTGCTATAGGAATAACTGAAAAATCAGATAGTATTGCAGTAGTAATTTCTGAAGAAAAAGGTTTTATATCTTATTCTTCAGATGGGAGATTATACAGAGATATAAATATAGAAGAATTAAGAGAACTGCTTAAAGATATATATAAAACTGAAGAAAAAGTTAGATTAATAGAGAAATGGAGGCATAAAGATGAAGAATAGTAAAGATAAAGCTATTATTATTGTAATTTGTCTATTTGCCGCTCTAATTTCCTGGTTTTATGTAGTAACAGAAATGAATCCAGAAACAACTAAGGATGTAGCAGATGTAGAAATAGAAGTTAGAAATGAAACAGCCTTAAACGACAGTGGATTGGTAGTAGCAAATATAGATAAAGGATCTATAGAAGTAAGGGTAAGAGGACTGAGAAATGAAGTAATAAATATAGAAAACACAGATATTAATGCTTTTGTTGATGTAGTTGGATATAATGAAGGAATCAATAAAGTTCCTGTAGAGATAAATGTGCCGGAGAATCTTGAGATAGTGGATTATAATCCAAAGCAATTATTATGCGAATTCGAAGCTGTTATAAACAAATCCATAGATTTAGAGATTGACATTAATGGTAATGAAGCTTCGGGTTATTATGCATTATCACCGGATAGCAGTGTTAATACGGTTGTAGTTAAAGGTCCAAGAAGTGTTTTGAATTCTATAGAAAAGGCTATTGTTTATCTGGATATATCAGGTGAATCTGAAACCATTAACAAGAAGATCCCTATTAATGTATATAATGATAAAGGAATCGAACTAAACCTTGAAATTAATCCTTCCATAGCAGAGGTAACAATTCCTATTTATCCTATAAAAGAAGTAGAAGTAGATATACCTATCACTGGACAAGTAATGGAAGGTTATGAAGTTAAAAGTGTTACTTTAGAACCAAAGACAATACTAATAGCTGGAAGAGAAGATATACTAAACCAAGTTGAAAAAGTTAGATGTGAAGCTATAAATATAGAAGGAGCAGAAGACAACATATATTCACCAGCTAAATTCATAGATGGAAACTATTATATAATTGAAAGTGTTAACCCAAGGATAGAAATAGAAATAGAAAAAGTAATTACGAAAGACTTAATATATAACTTAGACGATATTCAAATTACTAATATACCCGAGGACTTATCATTAAACAATATTGAAATATCAAAGGAAATCTTATCTGTAACTATTGAAGGGATAAGTAGTGTCATTAATCAAATATCTAAAGACGATATTAAACTAATTGTGAATATGACTGAAGGCATTGAGGGTAATAATGATGTTTTTATTGATTTGGAAACAGATGAAGAAATAAATAGTTATGAAATTAATCCATCAGAAGCGATAGTATCTTTAATCATTGAAGAAAATACAGATGATAATTTTGAAGAAGTAAATGAAGAAGAATTAGAAAATTAGTAAATGTAGGAGTTGTAATGAAAAAAGAACTTGAAACCTTTTTAGCCTCTACACAAGACGGAGTAATTTCTATTGATAAAAATTGCGAAATAAAGTTAATTAATAAAAAAGCAGCGGAACTTATTGGTATAGATAGAAAAGAAGCTATTAATAAAAATATTAAACAAATAGTTAGAGATACAAGACTACCCCACGTTTTAAAATCAGGAAAACATGAGTTAGATTGGCAGCAAAAACTAGGAAAGTATCAAATTATAACAAGTAGAATACCGCTGAAGGATAGCAAAGGAAACATAATAGGAGCTATTGCTGTTTTTAGAAATATAACGGACAGTGTAAATCTAGATAAGCAAATTAGCAATCTAAACGAATATAAAAGTTTACTTCAGGCTGTTTTTTCAGCTGTTCAGGATGCAATAAGCGTAGTTGACACAAAAGGATATCATATAATGGTAAATCCTGCGTATACAAAGGTTACAGGCATTTCAGCGGAAGAGATAATGGGTAAGTATGCTAATTATGATATAAATGAAGGAGATAGTCTACATCTAAAAGTATTAAAGACTAAAAAGAGTGTTAAAAATACTAAAATTGTTGCAAAACCAAGCAATAAAGTGGTAATAGCTCAAGCATCTCCCATATTGGTAGAAGACGAGTTAAAAGGAAGTGTTGCAGTACTTCATGATATAACAGAAATAAGAAACCTTACTGAAGAACTTTCAGAAGCCCAAAAAAGAATAAGAGAACTTTCTGCAAAATATACTTTTAGTGATATAGTAGGAAAATGTAAAAACATAGTGGAATCAAAGGAACAGTTGATTAAAGCTGCAAATGTACCTGCTACTGTTTTATTGAAAGGTGAAAGCGGAACTGGTAAAGAGCTTTTTGCCCATTCAATTCACAATGAAGGCTCTAGAAAAGAAAATCAATTTGTTAGAGTTAATTGTGCGGCTTTAACAGAAAGTTTACTAGAAAGCGAACTTTTTGGATATGAAGAAGGTGCTTTTACAGGAGCAAAAAAAGGTGGAAAAAAAGGACTTTTTGAAGAGGCGAATAACGGAACTATTTTTTTAGATGAAATTTCGGAAATAAGTATGAATACACAGGTAAGATTGTTAAGAGTTTTGCAGGAAAAAGAGATTACAAGAGTAGGTGGAGTTAAACCTATACATGTTAATGTTAGAGTAATTGCAGCTACAAATGTAGACTTACATGAATTAATTAGTAATGGTAAATTCAGAGAAGATTTATATTACAGATTAAACGTTTTCCCTATCAATATACCTCCACTAAGAGAACGAAAAAAAGATATAGAATTTTTAGTTAAAAAATTTATAAATAAGTTTAATATAGAATATGGAAGGAATGTAAATACAATCAGTAGAGAAGCTCTTTCTATATTGAGACAATATGATTGGCCTGGCAATGTAAGAGAACTAGAAAATATAATAGGTCGAGCTATGATAAACATGAATTTAAATGAGATTGCAATAAATGATAAACATATTCCTGACTTAGATATCGAAAAAAACAATAAAAAAAACAAGGAGAAAAATAAAAAAACAATAGAAAAAATAGTAGAATATAAAAATTTAAGCCATGCCTTAGAAAATTATGAAAAAAAATATATAAAAAAAATATACCATGAAGAAAAGGAAAATAAAACTGAAACAGCTAAAAAACTCAATATATCTATAAGAAGCTTGTATTATAAATTAAAAAAATATGAAATTAATTAATGCAACATATTGCATTTTGCACAATATTGCGTGCAAAAAAATTCAAAGCGATTAATTAGCTATGTATATAATCAATTAGAACCCGCTTACAGTCTATTTAGACTGTAAGCGGGTTTTGGCATACATATTGCAACTTAATAGTGTATAGATAATTGAGAGGAGTGAGTAAATGAAGCAATTAGTAATAAATCCAGGTTCTACATCAACAAAAATTGGAATTTTTGAAAATTTAGAATTGATTTACGAAAAAACCTTGAGACATTCTCAAAAAGACTTGGGAAATTTTAAAAATATTATAGAACAACTAGAATTCAGAAAAGAAATAATAGACGAAGCAATAAAAGAAAAAGGTATAAAGAGAAAAGATTTGGACGCCGTAGTAGGTAGAGGTGGATTATTAAAACCTATGGAAGGTGGTACATACAAAATAAATGACATAATGTTAAAAGATCTTAAAGAAGCGAAAATGGGTGAGCATGCTTCTAACTTAGGTGCACTTATTGCTTATCAAATAAGCGATGAAATAGGTATTCCAGGATTTATAGTGGATCCTGTAGTTGTGGATGAAATGGAAGAATTGTCCAGAATATCAGGCCATCCAAGGTTTGAAAGATTAAGTATATTTCATGCATTAAACCAAAAAGCTGTAGCAAGAAAAGCTGCTTTTGAGATAAATAAAAACTATGAAGATCTTAATTTTATTATAGCTCATTTAGGTGGTGGTATATCCGTAGGAGTACATAGAAAAGGAAAAGTAATAGATGTTAATAATGCCTTAAATGGCGAAGGGCCCTTTTCTCCAGAAAGATCAGGAACTCTTCCTGCGGGAGCATTAGTCAAACTTTGTTTTTCTAATCAAGTAACAGAAAAAGAAGCAAATAAAATGCTTAAAGGTAATGGAGGACTAATAGCTTACTTAGGTACAAATAATGCTCAAAAAGTTAGTGAAATGTGCGATGAAGGTGATAAAAATGCAAAAATAATATATGAAGCAATGGCATATCAGGTTTCAAAAGAAATAGGAGCAGGTGCAGCTGTTTTAGAAGGGAAAGTTGATGGAATAGTTTTGACTGGTGGAGTAGCCTACGATAATAAATTTATAAACTGGATAAAAAGTAGAGTTGGATTTATTTCTCGAATCTTTGTATATCCTGGAGAGGATGAACTTAAAGCTTTGGCCGAAGGTGGATTAAGAGTGCTAAATGAGGAAGAATTAGCTAAGGAATATAAGTAGGTGTGATAATGGATAAAAATCTAACTATAATAGTAGGTCATTATGGAAGTGGTAAAACAGAATTTGCTGTAAATTACGCAATAAAATCAAAAAAGGATTATGAAAAAATTAACCTTATTGATTTAGATATCATTAATCCATATTTTAGAAGTAGAGAAAGAAAAAAAGAACTTAAGGAATCAAATATAAAAGTAATAGGTAGTTCAATAAAAAATAAAAATTTAGACTTACCTTCCTTATCTCCAGGTATAAATGGAGCAATAAATGAAAATACATCAAAAACTATAATAGATGCTGGTGGAGATCCAATCGGAGCTAAAGCTTTATCTAGATATTATAAGCAAATCAGAAGAAAAGATTATGATATGTTTTTAGTTGTAAATGCAAATAGACCTGAAACTCAAACGGTAGAAGCTGTTATAGATTATTATAATAAAATCCAAGGAGCTTCAAGATTAATGATAACAGGTTTTATTAACAATACACATATGTTAAAGGAGACAACTAAAGAAGATGTTTATAGAGGAAAGCAATTAGTAGAAGAAGTATCTGAAAAATTAAACATACCAATTAGGTATCACTCTGCAATAAAAAAAATAGCAGATGAAATAAATAGCCAAACTAATGAACTGAAAATTTTCCCTTTGCATTTATATATGAGGGAAGATTGGATGTACTAAATTAATGGAGGTGCATTATGGCAAAAGGCAAAGTAACTTTTAACACAGATATTTGTAAAGGATGTGAATTATGTGTAGAAGCATGTCCTGTAGGGATAGTAGCCCTAAATACAGAAAAAATTAATGCAAAAGGGTTTAATCCAGCTCACGTTTTAGAGATGGACAAATGTATAGCTTGTGGAAACTGTGCAATTATGTGTCCGGATTCAGTAATACAAGTAGAAAGGTTATAAGGAGGTATATAGATGACTAAAGTATTGATGAAAGGAAACGAAGCTGTAGGAGCTGCTGCAATTAAAGCAGGGTGCAAATATTTCTTCGGATATCCTATAACACCACAAAATGAAGTTCCAGAATATATGTCAAGAGAATTGCCAAAAGTAGGAGGGGTATTTCTTCAAGCTGAAAGTGAAGTAGCTGCTATAAATATGGTTTATGGTGCTGCTGGAGCTGGCGGAAGAGTTATGACTTCATCTTCAAGTCCTGGTATATCATTGAAACAGGAAGGAATTTCTTATATAGCAGGAGCAGAATTACCATGTGTTATAGTAAATATGATGAGAGGTGGACCAGGATTAGGAAGTATTCAACCAGGACAAGCTGATTATTTTCAAGCTACTAGAGGTGGCGGAAATGGAGACTATAGACATGTAGTATATGCTCCGGCAAGTATTCAGGAGACGGTTGACTTAATAATGGAAGCATTTGACGTAGCCGATCTTTATAGAATACCAGTAATGATTTTAGGTGATGGTATGATAGGGCAGATGATGGAAGCAGTAGAATTTAAAGAGCCTAAAAAAAGAAAGTTACCAGAAAAAGATTGGATAACAACTGGAACAAAAGAAAAACAAAAACCAAATATAATAAATTCTCTTTATTTAGAACCAGATGAACTAGATCAGCACAATATTAATTTAGAAAAAAAACACGACCTTATAACTAAAAATGAAAAAAAATATGAAGTGACAAAAATAGAAGATGCTGATGTAGTATGTGTTGCATACGGAACAACTTCAAGAATAGTTAAAAATGCAATTAAAGATTGTGAAAAAGAAGGACTAAAAGTTGGTTTGATAAGACCTATTACTTTATGGCCTTTTCCTGAAGAAGTATTTGATAAAATAAATAAAGACTGTAAAGGATTATTGACTGTAGAAATGAGTATGGGCCAAATGGTAGATGATGTAAAAATTGCATCAAAAGGAAGATGGCCGGTACATTTTACTGGAAAAACAGGTGGATTGGTACCTACTCCAGAGCTAGTAGTTGATAAAATTAAAGAAATTTCAGGAGGTGCAAAATAATGTCTACAACAGTAGCTGAAAAAAGTAGAGGATTAACTGAAACGCAACTTCATTATTGTCCCGGATGTACACACGGAATAATTCAAAAATTAGTGGCAGAATCTCTTGTTGAATTAGGAGTTCTTGGAGATGCAATAGGAGTGGTTCCTGTTGGATGTTCAGCTTTGGCTTACAAGTACTTTAACTGTGATATTCACCAGGCATCTCATGGTAGAGCACCTGCCGTTGCAACTGGAGTAAAGAGAGTTAGACCGGAAAATGTTGTTTTCGCTTATCAAGGGGATGGAGATTTAGCTTCGATAGGTACAGCTGAAATAATTCATGCAGCTCATAGAGGAGAGAAGATAACAACAATATTTGTAAATAATGCTATTTATGGAATGACAGGTGGACAAATGGCACCAACTACTCTTATAGGACAAAAATCAACAACTTCACCAGAAGGAAGAACAGAAGAACATAGTGGGAAACCATTAAGAGTAGCAGAAATGCTTGCAACAATAGACGGAGCAAAATTTGTAGAGCGAGTATCTGTAGATACACCAGCTAATGTAAGAAAAGCAAAAAAAGCAATTAAAAAAGCATTTAAATGTCAGCTGGAAGGAAAAGGATTTGGTATCGTGGAAGTTCTTTCGACGTGTCCTACTAACTGGGGTATGGCTCCAAATGAAGCTTTGCAATGGTTGAGAGATAATATGGTTCCTTATTATCCTTTAGGTAATTTTAGAGATTTTGAGGAGGGTAAATAAATGGAAGAGAAAATTATTGTAGCTGGTTTTGGTGGACAAGGAGTAATGGCTATAGGTAAATTAGTTGCTTATGCAGGTATGCTTGAGAATAAACAGGTATCCTGGTTACCATCATATGGCCCTGAAATGAGAGGTGGAACTGCAAATTGTGATGTTATAGTATCAGATAGCTTAATAGGATCTCCTGTAGTTACGGATGATGCAAATACTGCTATAGTCATGAATCTGCCTTCTTTAGAAAAGTTTGAAAGTCATATAGTTAAAGATGGTAATATATTCATTAACAAATCTCTTATCGAGAAAGAAGCAAAAAGAGATGATATAAATGTATATTATATACCAGCCAACGAAATAGCTCAGGATTTAGGAAACCAAAAAGTTGCTAATATGGTAATATTAGGTGCTTATTTAGAAGTTACTAAAATCATTAAACCTCAGACAATAATAGATGCATTTACTAAGGTCTTTGGAGAAGATAAAGCAACTTTTATACCTTTAAATGAACAAGCACTTAAAAAAGGAGCAGAATACGTAAAGAAAAATAATT
>Ga0209948_1000551_pt1 | contig 10870 bp, 6 predicted proteins | sample SalPonR2_C_D2_MG_FD_185709 | JGI IMG/M metagenome (GOLD analysis project Ga0209948, IMG submission 185709) | Salt pond soil microbial communities from South San Francisco under conditions of wetland restoration - Salt Pond MetaG R2_C_D2_MG... ... | reverse complement strand
ATTGATGTTGTCTTTACCTAAAAGAATATCGGTGTCACAACCTTCATTAAATCCGTTAAAGTAGCTGTGGGTCAGTTCCAAGATTTCATCTGAAATTAAAGGCGTGAGCACAATCTTACGGCTATTGTTGACAAATGAAACTGAATCGGTTACAGCGCTAGTAAACCGGTTAATGTTTTCGTCCAGTTCCATGGGAACGGAATTCGATATCTTTTTAAACGGATTTACATATTTGGCATTATTGAGCGTCTTGTTCTTCGGCAGTATAAAGAACAGAAAGCATCGATGCTCCATAAATTCCCTACCCTTGAAGTGTTCGCAAGTAGCTTTCGCCAAAAAGGTATCGTTGGGAAGTTTCTCAGCTGCGTAAGATTTCTTCAGATAGGCATCTTGTTTATGAACAACCGTACCAACCGGTAATGATTTTAGGGCCTGAAACCAAGCGCCGTGCAAATCCTCAAAATCTTTCTCGGAGAGGGAATAGATTTCAGGTAGGTCTGCTTTGTAGCAGAGCACCACATTACCATTATTGGCAAAGAATACATTCTTGCGTGTGTCCACAATAGGATGGTTAGATACCAGATTAAGCTTCTTCATAGTCGAGTAGTGTGGATTTTTTATTGGTAATGATTTTTGGGAATGGATGGGTAAGCTGTAATAGTTGAGGACGTTGGGCCATACGTATGAGTACTATATATAAGCTGCAATTGAAGATGATTAAGCCAGCTATAATACCCAGGCCAAAAGAGAAGATAATGACCAACAAAGATGCTATTATAGACACGATTAAAAGGGCGAACAATGATACGGGGAGCCCAAATATCATTGCTCGTTTTCTAATGTTCTTGTAGACTTCGAATTTCTTCATTAGGGCTAGACTACAATGCTTATGAGATAGGTAAAGATGCCAACGACTGCACCGGCAATAAGTACAAAGACAAGAACACGTGTAATTCCTTTTTTAAGGTCTGCGTTTTCGCCAAAGAAATGACCTGCATTAAATAGGAAACCTATCAAGAAAATGACACCAAGAATTATTGGAAAAATCGTTCTAATGGTATCGGAAACATCATTGACCGAATCTTCGATTCCTCCGATTTGGGCAAAAATAGAAGTAGAAATAAGCAAGAGTAATAAGGTTGGATACAGTGATTTTTTCATGTTGAAATGGCTTTAAAATTAGACTGATTTTGTTTTTATAAAAATACTGTATATTGTATTTTAAAATACTGAAAATCAGTTATTTGTGAATAAAATATTATTTGATATGGATTGTATTTATTTGATACGAATTGGCATCAAATTGTATGAAAATTGGAAAGAGCTATGTTGATAACCTTAAAATTTTTGAAGCGGGGATCGCTCAGAAACGTCAAACTTTGGCTGCGCCCCCCTCAAGTCTTTGTGATTATGATGCTACAGGGCTGCCAAGTTTTCGCTCAGCAAAAAGTGATTGTGATCGATCCTGGGCATGGTGGAAAAGATGCCGGTGCGATAGGTATAAATGAGCTACAAGAGAAGCATGTGGTGTTGAATATTGCTCAGGAGATTTTAAGGTGGAATAAAACCCTCTTGAATGACAAATTTGATATTTACCTGACTCGATATACCGACACCTTAATTTCTTTGAGTGATAGAACAAAATTGGCTAAAGCACTTAATGCAGATGTGTTTATCTCCTTGCATTGTAATCATGCTAATAATTCAAGTGCTAAGGGAGTGGAAGTATACGTGCCTAATTCTAATTCTCGATTTACTGATGGTGCCATTGAATTGGGATTAGCCGTTTTGAATGAGAGTACTATAAACTTAGGGTTTAAAAATAGAGGTGTCAAGATTGCCAATTTTCAAGTGCTTCGTGATTCTAATCTCCATTACCCTTCCGTACTTTTTGAAATGGGTTTTATAAGTAATACGGATGAAGCCAATTATTTTTTCAAGTTTAAAAGCAGTACGTCTATAGCGTTAGCTATTTTAATGGGAACTTCTAATTATTTAAATACTGGATTATGAAAGATTTTTATTTGAAAACGACAAAATTTATTGCCGTTATAACGTCAATTTTATTTAAGGAATTTTCAAAATTTCTTAAACGAAAAGTCTTCTAATGCATCATTTATGAAAAAATGAAGTTCTTTGTGATATTCTAAAACTCTATTTTTATTCATGTGAAACTCTAAATTAGGATGGTATGAAATCCTTAAAATTTTATAAAAACGGAATATTCGTAATACTATTTTTTCTATTCTGAGATATTGAAGTTTGGTAAATATTTCTTTAGGTATTTTAATCCCATCTAAATAATCTACATATAGTCCTTCATTTTTTAATGAATTAAAGTTTTGCATCTCTTCTATTCTATTTTTTGATTGTAACAGCGGTTGACTGGCTTTTATTAGAATTAGTAAACTACTTAAATAGCTCTTTTTCTTAAATGACTTTACTTTAGGTTTCTCCTCCTTCAATTTTTCAAAAGCTTCTAAAAAACCATTTCCTAGCTCAATAATTTGTGCGATATTATGACGAATTTTATGATCTAAAAAGAATTTTCTAGAGCTCTGTAATTTGTATACATCGTAATTTTTACTATGAAGTAACACCAAAATTGCCTTAATTATTTCTTCAGAACTCAATATTAATAAGGAAACTGCTGTACCGTAAGAGGTATTTTGTTTTGCTAATATTTTAGAGTCTTTTTTTAATTGTATGGCATTTTTATAGATAACCTTATCTAAATCAGTTGATTCCTCCGGGGATAAATTGATAAATTTTTTCATAAAATAATGGTCTAGTCCTCATCTTTTTGAAAAGATTCAGAAATTGATTTCTTTAATTTCATCAATTCTATTTTTTGTTCATTAATTAAACTTTCAAGCTCGTTGAAAACATATTCAAACCTTTCGGTTTTAGAACTTATTTCAATATTATCGGTATCCACAGAACTAGTTTTCTTCATTAGTATCATCATATCCAGATGACTGATAATTTCTTTTTCTTCTTTGGAAAGAAATTCACCATGTTCACTATACCATTCTTTCTCTTGAAAGATGATTTCTTCGTTAAAATTGGCGTCCATGCATTGATTGAAAATTTTCTCAGAATTATTCTTAACCAGGTTCACAAAACCTGCCCATTTATTATCACGCGGAAGCGCTCTATATTCAAGCCAACGAGGAGATATTAAAAAATCCCGCTCTTTAAATACTTCCAAGATTTCGAGTATTGGATTTAAATTTTGTAAAGGCTTGTTCATAGGAAGAAATTCTCTATTTTGCCATAGTTCTAATATCGTTTCACAACATTCTTTTCGCAACTGTTCTTTCCTCTTTCCAGCTGGAGCTTTATCAGCCTTTTCCATTAACTCGGATATATAGTGAATCATCCATCTGACTAATGTATTTCCAGTATGCTCTAACTGTAATTCTTTAACTATTTTTTCTCCCAATTTTAAAATTGCGTCCTCTGAGTGTTTTAACTTTTCCATCTGGTTTTATAAGGTAAATTTTAGTATTGTTAGCAAGCCCAAGTTCTCTTTTTTCAAAACCATAGACTTTTTCACTTAATTGTCTTTCAATCTCACATTTGAGAATTAAACACATGTTCATCTCATTCAAAAAGTTTAAAATAAAATGAACATCTACTTTGAAAATTACGCCACTACTTTCAACCTTATCATGGTATTTATATTCCGTGGTTTCGTTCCATTGCCTATATTCTGAAATCAACTTATCTTCAAAGAATGCTTCCTTGTGATACTCACTGTAAGAGATGTTAAATAATCTTTCAACTTGTCTTCCAAAACAGATATAATCACTTCCTATATCTTTTTTAAATGGATCATGAAAATCTAATCCCTGATGATCTTTGGATGGATTTCTTAACCAACCTATGTATTGAAACCCTTTTGTATCAATTTCAAAATCATATTCATCCTTTTCATAAGGTATTGCATAGTCATGGGAGTCTTCTGCCGACTGAAACGCCCTTAACAAGGCTTCTGAACCCTTATTAGAAACCAAAGCAGACCGTATTGAAACGGATTCATAATTCTCACCAAAGTTTCGACGTATAGAGGAAAATGCCATAATTTGGTTATTTTCGAAAAAATGATTGAACCCTACTTCTATATCATATCTTTCATCCTCTATTGTGCTTCTCCAATTTTCATCAAAGTTTTCGAATTCATTATTCCAGTATTTATCTTCTAAAGGAACAGTATCCGCAACATCCGATAACCAATAATTTTCCCAGGTGTTTGCCTTAGATTTTATCCAATAATCCCATGTGCCCCATTGGTCTTGATATTCAGGTTCAACGGTTGGCTGAAATTCTATTAATTCATTCGCCGCACAAAACATAGCATGATATTCAAGATAGGTTTCCAAATCCTCAACTATAGGGATATCTCCCTGCCTTTTACTCATCAAATGGTAATCTCTATCACTCATTTGATTTCTTATATAGTCATCTTTATTAGGGTTGCCTGTATAGCCCCATTTATTCGTTATGAAATAGTCCGCAATATTGGCGACATCATTCTCTAAAAGGTTAAAAGGTCGAGCGGTGCCACTATACCAGTAAGGGAGGGTATCCATAGAATCAAAACGAAAACTCCTTTCACTAGAAAATGAAATTTTTGAATTTAGTTCAGCCTTTTCTCCAAAGTTGTTTTCAATCGTCTCCAACCCACTTACCAAAGAGTTATCAATATTTGTTTTTTCTTCTAGGGTGTAGATTGAAGTGTCATACTCGTATAGGTTAATACAGACCTTTTTAATGAAGAATTTTATTAGTGCATGTGGTAAGTTTTGGTTTGAAAGCTCTTGGTATATTTCATCCTTTAACACAATTAATTTTGAAGGAGATTCTTGGCTGGCTCTTTCAATTGCAATCCACAAGTAAAGTTTGGCTGACATCCAATAAAACATGTACTCCTTGTCCTGAAAAGGGAAACAATCCTTATGATTTTGGAATTCAAAGAGCTCTTTTACTACACCTATTTCTCCAAAATTCACAAGTCTTCGTATACAATGAATAGCTCTCCATCTTAATCTTTTGTCGGGATGACCAAGTATGAATCTTAATACATCGCATACAATTTGTTCAGTATCGGAGGGTGGAATAAGGTTATCATACCATAAACCATCGCCAGCCTCTTTTTCAATTTTAGATGTCCATCTTTCTATAGCCCAAAAAATTAGACTTTCATTTTGATCGATAGTTAGGCGATTATTTATCATCAAACTCAATCCATAGAGTGACTCATCTGTAAGTTGCTCTATTTTTTCCGGAATAACATGGACTATCGCCTCGAACAAAACATCATCAGAAACCGAGAAAATCTTAGAAAAACTTCTGACATGAGATAAAAAAAGGTAGTCATCTTCATTCAATTTACTAAACCATTTATTTAGAACATATTTGAACTTTTCTTGACTCCATTTTCTAACTCCAGGGTGGACACTCCATTCATTTAATCTTTCTTCAAGTGCTCTTTCTAAAGAATAATAGTTCAACAGTTCATTCGAAACATCAACCAAAGCATTTAAATGACTAACATATTCTTGTGGGCTACAATTTGTTTTTATATCGGAAAGAAAGTTTTCTATTTCCCATCTCTTTTGATAGTCATTATCAATACTTATAATTTTCCTTATAGCGATTTCAAGGTCCTTTGAGGAACTTAAATCAATGTTTTCCAAGTTGATCTCATGGGTGTAATCCTCTTTAGAAAAATTGTTACTGTATTTAGACTCCTTTTTCCCCTTAATAGATGTTCTGAACTCAATGAATTCCTTTAATTGGCTAAAATCCTCTTTGGCAATAATTTTACAATCATTTAATTCTGAATACAATGCTTTTATGTGTTCCAAATTTTGCTGTAATAATAAATCTCTTGAGACTATTTTGACAAAATACTTTAGGTTTTCAGAATCTCCATTTGAATTGAATTTTGAAATTGCGGTCTTATACAATTCCATTATATCTTCATGGTAATAATGACTGTTTAAAGGAAGTAGTGAACTCGCAATCTTATGATTTATGATATTGTTTTCTAATGTTGCTTTTAATAAAATAGGAATATATTTATTTAAGCTTATGACATCTCGATGGTGCCAACGGCAAACAGTTGAAAACACTGAGGCAGGATCTAGATTGAAAATACCTTTTATTCCTTCTCCGTAGGGAAAATGTTTTTTATCATAATAGTTGAGCTTTTCATCCGCAAATTCCAAAAATTGCGCTAATCTATAGGACATTTGCGGATTACTTTGAGTAATCCCCATTTCACTTAGTTCTGAAACACATCTAATCTGATAAAAAGCTTCATAGTCTACCTCAGAGACAGCTTCAATAGCTTTCTTAAAATAATATTTTCCAGTTTCCCGGTCAATTTTAGAACCCTTTATTGAACATTTGATATATAGTTTTGTGATTTCCGAAGCAGACATCTTGCTCTCCTTAATAAAATTATCTATTTCATTAAGTATCCTAAGACATAAAGCATGGTCATCCCTTCTATTTATTAATTTCTCCAAAGCTGTCAATCTAATCGAGATGCGATTCGAATTTTTGTTGGAGAATGAATCCAATATCAAGTCGATTTGATTATTGGAAAAGTTATTTAACATTAAAATTTCAATAGATATGGAAGCCAAAAAGTTAAGTTGATCATTTGCCCAATGGGAATAATATCTTAAATCCCAATCGTCTTTAATGTTTTTACAAACAAGTTCAAATTTGGAAGTAAAATCTTTTTCATTTAACCTTGAGGTGAGCCTATCAGCCCTTAATTTGTAAATAGGCACAGCATGTTTAAAGAACCTTTTAAATTCCCTTTTTTCGTCATCAAGGCTTCTCCTCTTCTTTGGATCTTTCGATTTTTCAGCTTCTATAAATTTCTTTGGATAAATATCCTCTACCGTCATTTCTTTAGCGTTGATTGACTGTATTAATGTTTCCACCTTAAAGCTCAAATGCATTTCCAGTTCAGAGGATTTATCAAAATTGTTATTTGAAAAATGAGGCACCCTGGTTGGCAAAAAATATGCTATTTTATTAAGCACGACAAGAATTTCCTTTTTCGAGAAAAGATTTCGAAAAACTAATATTTCAATGAAATCAACAATTAGAAGGTAAAGTGAGCTGTTAAACTTCTTTTTACCAGAAATGACTTTGGATAAGTATTCTATAATTTGTTTGAAATCAAAACTATCCGTATTAAAGTTGGCTTTGAATAATTTATTAATCAAAAAAACTTGGACTAATATGGGGAGCTTCAAATCTGTTAACCAGCCTTTTACCTGATCGTTTGACGAGCGAAGCAAAACATTGTCCACTAAGTAATTCCCAGCGATATAGCGCACGCTTTTAGGTTTCCATCGAGAAATTGACTGATAAGACTTATATGGCCCTAATAATCTGAGCACTGCTTCTGTTTCAAATGCAATATCCAAACTGTTAATAGGATATCTATCCAAGTTTTCATCATCCTTGATTTTATGCCTCCAATCCAACCACTCATTGGCGGTTTTAAGATGTTTTTTAGCTATTGCTATTGTTGATTTCTCCCTCGAATATATTCCTGATAACTTGAGATGGAAAGAACCGCCCCATGTCTTTCTATTTGACTCGGCATTAAGCTTAGTTAATGATGCTTCATCTCCAAATTGTAAGACCAAATCTGGGTTCCCTATTAGTAAATCGTTTAAAGCTTTGTCCGTTTTAGATTGTTCCGCTGCAATAAACAATAATTTAAAAAATGTGAGATTATCTGTCTCCAGGTGTGTCATCTTCATAGCCAACTTAGCACGCTCAACATACATCTCTTTATTTCTTACAGGATCCAAGGGATATTTCCTTAGTTTTTCATTTAATACAATATCCTTTAGTTCGTTTCCAAGACGTGCCTCAAACAATAAATTCCCAAGATTAATAGAAGCATAATCTTCTTTATCTGCCCTTGAAAGAAAGAGATTCGCAATCTTTTCTATTTGACGGTCATTGGCCTGGTATTTCTTTCTAATATGATTCTCAAAATCCTCATCTCTAAAACTCAGGTTTTCATTTGACAAAATCAATCCATGCCATATATCAGAGGCAAGATCTTTGATTAGATCTTTATCCGTTTCTAAAAGCTCCGCCAAATACAACACTGGAACTGGACGCGGTAATGTTATTAAGTTTATAAATAGATCATCTGCCAACTTCCATCCATTGTCGCCAATTTTCTTTACTGCTTCCGAAATTCTTTCATCAATTAAATCTTCAACAGTTTTTCCATTCGGCTGCAGATAATTGATGACCTCCTGAACCCCCTCCTTTTTTAGACTAATTGAATAAGATTGAACTCTTGGAACACCTTGTGTAAGGTCATGAAAGTCAAGTGTATCTTTTGTAGAACTCTTAGGGAAAAAGTGCTTTAAGTGTTGTTCACTTTCTTGCAATGTAAACGGTTGTAGTAAAATATCCAAGTGATTCTTAGGTAATAGCAGTGAATCTTTCCTATAAGTTCTAGTTGTTACTAATAATTTGAATTCAGGAGGAAATGGCTCTTCCAACAAATCATGTATAAAGGAAGTTTCGTTTCTTTTATTTGCAGCAGTTATACTATTGTCGGCTGCATCAATGATAATTACTAAATATGCGTTCTCATTTCTTTTTTTTAAAATTTCTATCGCATCTAAAACCCTTCTCTTAAATTCTTTAATGTAAACATCCTTAGAATCCTCTTTAAAGACTAAAAAGTTAACACCTACTTTTTTTGCAATTTCATTGGATAATTGAACCAAAGCATTCTTATGTAAATGTCTTCTGTCCGTAGGATCCAGATACGATCCATTTCCATAACAATCAAAAGCGATACATTCACAGAAATCTGGGATAGAATTTCTAATTTGCATTGATATTGTTGACTTTCCAATCCCTGCAGGACCATGAACACATATAGGATTACCCGTATTTTTTTTTATCTCTTGAAGTATCTTACCTAATTGCTCTCTTGGGACACTTTTTGGTATCTTTTCAAAGTTCTGGGGCACAGGAAATAAATTTTCAAGACTTCCATTATTAAACCCTAAAGTAGCAATCACATCAGTAAGTGTTATTCTGATATTAGCTTTAGATTCAGGCATCATTTTATCCAAAATAAGTCTTGTTAAACCATTAAATTGGTTTCTGGATACAACACTGGTATTGCTAATAGCTTGAATTAACTCCTTCCTTAATATATCTCTTGAGTTTGAACCGCAGTCATTAAAATTCAAAAGTTTTATAAAATCTGAAAACTCTGTAACATTTAAACCAGAAGCATCCATAAGTTTCTGAAAAGCCTCTTTATATTTTCTATTTCCTCTTAATATTTGATTAAAGCTTACTTTCTTTCCGATAAGTTGTAATTCCTTTTGTATTTCTTGAATAGCACTTAATTGGTCAGGATTAAAATTTCGATTACTAACTAACTTTATCTTAATTTTTTCTTGAACCAAGTCTCTGTCATAATTTTGACGAAATGCTTTATAGATATCGGCTAACCTATGGATTATAGATCCTTGTGACGATTTAGCCTTTTTCCCTTTATAAAGGCTATAAAAAGTAAGATTCTTACTAGCATTTCGAGTACTGTATTTTAGTTGAGATATTATTACGTCGGATGCTTTTTCGAAATTATCTGAAGAATAATATTCGATTAAATCTATTCCCAATAGTTTCTCCCCATTTGGATCAATTTTACGTGACAAAGAAGCTTCAATTCCTTCTACAAGAACTGCTTTCAACCCATGCTTATCAAAATTCAAGAGATCTAAAGACTTTTGAATAGCCCATAATATATGGTAATCATCTCCAGCATTGGATAGGTCAGCATCCGGTATTGTAGCATTTTTAATCATATATTTTGATGTGCTAAGGTTTCAATAAACAAAAAAGCCAATGATAACTCATTAGCTTTTTAAACATTAATATTATAAGCGTAATTGCTCATAAATATACGAAAATGCCGCTTCCAATTTTTACTAAATCCTACAATTTGTTAGGGTTTTATTAATAAGATACTTCGACTTTTCGAAAATGAAATTATAGTCAATTTTTAGTAAATTACGGATAATTAGCACATTGTAAACAGAAATGAAAAATTTAGCCATTTTCTTTTTAAATATCATCCAAAACACCTTGGGAATGACCTTTGGTTGGTTATTGCGACCTAAAACCAATCAGCATTCTTACAAGACTTTATCCACTATTGAAAAAGTTAAGTACCTCGAAAAAAGAAGACAATTTAAAGGTTATAAGAAGAAATGGTTGTATTACAGATGTAGGGAAGAAGGGCTTTTGGATGCTTACCACAAATTATTTGAAACTGAACGGCCCGAAAGGGAGGTAGCGACAAAATTTAGCTTTGGTAAATACAAAGGTGAATTTGTAGAAGCTATTTGGGAATCGGATAAGACCTATATCAAATGGCTTTCCCAACAAAAATGGTTGGCGCAATATTTAGATGAAAGTGATATGATTCACGAATTGCTGCATCTAGAGAAAGAAAGTTATAGCTAAGATTATTTTCTTTTATCCCTAGTTTTAGAATCAAATCCTATTAAATTAAATAGTTGGCGCATGCGGGAGCGCACACGATTACCATAACGGTCTTCCAATTCTTTTGCATTAAGGTTTGTGGTGGCATGCGTCAGAATTTTATGGTTTAAGAAAAGGTCATACCGGGAAAGTAGAATTTCACCTAAAACGTTGCAATCCTTTCCAAAATGCCTCCCCGTTGGTTCAACACCTAAATCATCAAAACAATAAAATCGGGTATCCCCATAATCTTCGATGATTTTGTAGCCAATGTTATTAAAGGCAAAGGCAATGTTTCTGG
>Ga0209948_1000548_pt1 | contig 10891 bp, 10 predicted proteins | sample SalPonR2_C_D2_MG_FD_185709 | JGI IMG/M metagenome (GOLD analysis project Ga0209948, IMG submission 185709) | Salt pond soil microbial communities from South San Francisco under conditions of wetland restoration - Salt Pond MetaG R2_C_D2_MG... ... | reverse complement strand
CCATCAATCACTGCAGACACGGAAAGGTCCAACAATGAACAACGACAGAACTGATGCCATCCGGAACCTGGCCCTCATCGGACCGGCCGGCACCGGCAAGACCACGCTCGCTGAAACCCTGCTGCACACCGCCGGGGCGATCCCGCAACGCGGCCGGATCGATCGGGGCGATACCGTCTGCGATTTCGAGGCACGCGAAATCTCCATGGCGCACTCGCTGGATTCCGCGGTCTGCCACTGCGAGTGGCAAAAGAGCGAGATCAACATCATCGACACGCCGGGTTTCACCGACTTTTTGCCGCGCGCCATCGCGACGTTGCCCGCCGTGGAATGCGCTGCGCTGGTGCTCTCGGCTTCCGGCGGGCTCGAAACCGGCGTGCGACGCATGATGAAGGCAGCCGGCGACGCAGCGTTGTCCCGCATCATCATCGTCAACAAGATGGACACGGATCCCGACAAGCTCGACCAGCTGCTGGCCGAGATCCAGGAGGCATTCGGCGCGCGCTGCCTGCCGGTCAACCTGCCGAGCGACCATGGGCGCAAGGTAGTGGACTGCTTTTTTCACGACAGCGGCGAGCCCACGGATTTCTCCAGCATCGAGGAAGCGCATACGCGGATCACCGACCAGGTGGTCGAGGTGGACGAGGCGCTCATGGAGGCTTACCTCGAGTCGGGCCAGAACCTGGACCCGCAGCAATTGCACGCCGCATTCGAACAGGCCCTGCGAGAACGGCATCTCATCCCGGTGGTTTTCGTTTCCGCGGAGACCGGCGCCGGGGTCGAGGCTCTGCTGGATTACATCGTCAAGCTGCTGCCGAGCCCGCGGGAAGCGAATCCCCCGCCGTTCATGCGTGGCGAAGGCGCCGCCGCAGAGCCGGTGGTGGTGGAATCGGAGCCCGATCGTCACGTCGTGGCCCATGTCTTCAAGGTCGTGGTCGATCCCTACGTCGGGCGCATGGCCGTCATTCGGGTTCACCAGGGCACGATCCGCGCAGGCGCACAGGTTTTCGTGGGCGAGTCGCGCAAGCCGGTCAAGCTGAGTCATCTCTACAAGCTGCAGGGGAAAAAGACGTCCGAGGTCGCCGCCGCAGGACCGGGAGACATCATCGCGGTCACCCGCATCGAAAGTCTCGGCTTCAACGACGTGTTGCACGACTCGCACGACGAAGATCACTTCCACGTGCGTCTCCCGGAGGCCGCACCACCGATGATGGGTATCGCGATCGAGCCGGCGCAGCGAGGCAACGAACAGAAACTGTCCGATGCACTGCAAAAGCTGTGCGCCGAAGACCCGGCTTTGCGTGTGGAGCATCGACCGGGAACGAATGAAACGGTGGTCTTGTGCAGCGGTGAACTGCACCTGCGGCTGGTCGTCGAGGCGATGCAGGAACGGTTCAACCTCGAGGTCCGCACGCACCCTCCGACCATTCCGTATCGTGAGACGATCACGCGACCGGCGGAGGGTCACCACCGCCACAAGAAACAGACCGGTGGTGCAGGACAGTTCGGCGAGGTTTACCTGCGCATCGCACCGCTGCCGCGCGGTTCGGGTTTCGAATTCGTCAGCGAGGTGGTCGGCGGCTCCATCCCGCAGCAGTTCATCCCCGCCGTGGAGAAAGGCGTTCGGCAGGCGCTGGCCTCGGGTGCGATTGGCGGGTTCCCGCTGCAGGACATCCGCGTCGCTGTCTACGACGGCAAAACCCACCCGGTGGACTCCAAGGAAGTCGCTTTCATCAGCGCAGGCCGACGTGCTTTCATCGAGGCGACTCGCAGCGCCGGGCCGATCATTCTCGAGCCAATCGTGCAGCTCCAGGTGACCGTCCCCGTGGATTCGCTGGGCGCCGTCACCGGTCATCTGTCGGCGCGGCGTGGGCGCGTGCTCGGCTCGACCTCACTGTCCGGCCAGCGTATCCAGGTCGACGCGGAGGCCCCGCTGGCTGAACTGCAGGATTATGCCAACCAACTCAAGTCGCTGACCGGCGGCTCCGGCGCCTGGACGATGCATCTGGACCGCTACGAACCGGTCCCGGCAAAAGTCCAGCAGGACCTGACGCGAGACCTGCGCGAGGAAGAAAACGATTAGAATGGGTCTGCGACGTCGCGGTCTTGACGTACGTCAATGCACCGCGGCACCGAAGCGGCAACATACTTTCAAATGCGACGGACAATTCGATGCTCGATATCAGTGAACTCATGACGCCGCGACGCAGCCTCGTCATCATCAGCCCGGAAGCCACCGTAGACGAGGCGCGGCGCACCATGGCGGCACACGCCATCCGGCACCTCCCGGTGCTGGACGAAAGCGGCATGATGATCGGCCTGGTCTCGCAAACGGACGTGCTGGTGGCCGGTAACGACGGCGATCGTCCGGTTCGCGAGATCATGGTGCGCGAGCTCGACGTCGTCGACGAACGCAGCAACGTCCGCCATGCCGCCATGATCATGTTCCGGCACAAGAGAAGTTGCCTCCCTGTGACTCGGGACGGCCAGCTGCAGGGCATCGTCACGGATTCGGACTTCCTGGGGGTGGCCATCACCCTCATGGAACAGCTCGAGGCCGTCGAACCGGAACCCGAAGTGGAGTCGGAAATCGACGCCGAGAACGTTGAGATGCGGGACGACGTAACCTCCTGAGGCATGGAGGATCCGGCCCGGGGGTTCGGCGCTCAGCCCGGCAGGATCGTGGTCGCGCTGACGTCCTCCTCAACCGACTCCAGACTGCGCATCGGCGCGATCCCCTCACCCAGCACCAAACGGAACTGGCCGACCTGCACGACGTCGCCGTGGTTCAGACGGCGCTGGCGAACGACGTGGTCGTTGACCCGGATGCCGTTCGTGCTGTTGAGATCGACCACCGTCCACCGGCCGCCCTCGCGCACCAGCATGGCGTGATGCCGGCTGACTGAATCGTGGTCCAGCCGTACATCGTTCCAGGGGTGGCGCCCGATCAAGAGCCGCGAGGCATTCAGGCTGATTCGCGCCGTGGGCTGCCCGTCCAGCAGAATGTCCAGCGCCGCTACCCGCCGCGGCGGCGGCGCATCTTCCCCGACCTCGCTCTCCTCCGGCTGCTTGACGCAATGCCCGCCGACGGCATCCTCGTTCGCTTCCAGCGCGATATGCAATGCGCGCGCCGCCACCTGGTCGATCCGTCCGGGCAGGCCGCCTGACAGCTCGTGGATGCGCGCCGAGGCTTCGGGACTGAACAGTTTCTCCGGCCTGTCGGACCCGGCGGCCTCGGCGTGGAACTCGAGGTAATCGCGAGTCTCCGCGAGCCCGAGCGCCTCGAGCCGATGCTGCCAGCGGATCATCTGGCGCAGCGCATGCATCCGCGGTGCAGCCAGCTGGCGTTCCACACCCTCGCCGCCCAGAAGGACGAGCTTGAGGCGTCCATGGCGCGTCGAGTTGAGGAGCGACAGCCAACCCAGCTCCTTGATGACGCCTCCGGAGACCGTGCTCGGCACGTTCGCGACGATGACGGTCGTGGTGTTCTTCTGCAACTGCTGACCGAGGAATACCTCGATCAGGCCGCGCATCTCATCGCGGCTGGCATTGAGCCCGTCGAATCCGAAACCGGCGAGCAGCGCGGCGAAAAAATCGTCCGGGGCGGTCGGCAAAGCGCCCAGGGATGCCACCAGCGCACCGGGAAGCGCCTGCCCGAGTGTGAAATCGAGCGTCGTCTGCTTGCCGGCACCGCGCTCGCCTGTCAGCACCACGAGCAGATCGACCGACTGCAGGGCACGCTCGAGGAAACTGACCGCCTCGCGGTGCTGCGGACCAGCATAGAACGCGCCGCCGCCAGTTCCGGTTCCGAACGGGAAACGCGCGAGTCCGAGCCGGCTCAGGACTTCGTGATCCATCATGATTGAGCCGCAGTCACCACTCGCCTGCGTTCGGCATACTCGCCCACGGTTCCCGCGGCGGCAGGGCCGTCCCTCTCTGGAGCAGTTCGATGGATATGAGGTCCGGCGAGCGAACAAACGCCATGCGTCCGTCCCGTGGCGGCCGGTTGATCACCACGCCGCCCTCCAGCAGGCGCTGGCACGTAGCGTATATATCGTCGACCGCATAGGCGATGTGCCCGAAATTGCGTCCCCCGTCGTAGCGTTCGGGATCCCAGTTCCAGGTCAACTCCAGCTGCGCGCTCTCGTCGCCGGGTGCTGACAGGAAGACCAGGGTGAAGCGGCCCTTCTCGCTCTCGCGTCGGCGCTGCTCCACCAGCCCGAGGTGATCGCAATAGAACGCTAGCGAGGCGTCGAGGTCCGTGACGCGAACCATGGTGTGCAGGTATTTCATCCGCCAGCGGCCTCCGATTCCGCTTTCACGATCCCGCCGTCACGCGGCCAGGCCCTGAGTATGGCCTGAATGACGGTGGCAAGCGGAATCGCGAAGAACACGCCCCACAGCCCCCACAGGCCGCCGAAAAACAGGATGGCTGCGATGATGGCCACCGGGTGGAGGTCCACCACTTCGCTGAACAGCACGGGTACCAGGACGTTGCCGTCGAGGAACTGGATGATTCCGTACGCGATCAGCACGTAATAAAAATCCGCCGCCAGGTCGAACTGGAAGTAAGCCACCAGCGCCACTGGCAACGTGACCACCGTGGCGCCGATGTACGGTATCAGCACGGAAATCCCGGTCAGCGCCGCCAACAGGACGGTGTATTGGAGGCCGAGAAAACTGAAAGCGATCCAGGCCACTGTGCCGACGATGAGTATCTCGACCAGCTTGCCCTGAACATAATTGCCGATCTGACGATCCACCTCGTGCCAGACCTCCCTCGTCAGGTGCCGGTCCTGCGGCAGGAAACCCGCCACCCAGCCCATCAACAGGTCCTTGTCCTTGAGCAGGAAGAACACGAGGATCGGCACCAGCACGAGGTAGACGAGCACCGTGATCAGGGTCATCAGCGAGGCCAGGGAAAAGCTCAGCAGGCCCTGGCCAAACCTCAGGAGTTCCCCGTTGAAGCCAGCGAAAACATCGCGGATTTGCTGCTCCGAAACGAGCGCCGGGTAGCGTTCGGGCAGCTGGAGCAGCGCCTTCTGGACCTCCGCGATCATGAACGGAATCTGCTGGAACAACTGGCCCATCTGGCGTGTCAGCAGCGGCACCAGCCACAGGAAGCAAAGCCACAGCACCGCCAGGAACAAGGTGAACACCACCAGGACGGCAGCAAAGTGCGGCAGGCCGCGGGCACGAAGCTCCGCGGCGATATTGTTCAGCAGATAAGCGATCACGAGCGACGCGAGCAGCGGCGCGAGCATCTGCCCGAAGGCCCAGATGGACACCGCCAGCACCAGGACGATCAACGTCAGGGCAACTACCTGAGGATCTTCCAGTTGACGGCGTAGCCACGCGAAAATCGCGTTCATGCAGTGGTCTCCCAGGTGGGCATACAAGGATATCAGTTCGGGGCGCGACGCACCGCCACGGTTGTGGCCGCAGCAAGGGTCTGTGAGAATCGGGCGGAACGAGCCTCACGGAGCACGGACTTTGAACTGGTTACGCCGCGAGGCAGTGCTGTTGGCGATATTCGGCGGCTTCGGGCTGTTGGTCCTGCCGGCGCTCGTTTTTGTCGTCGGGCAGCTACTTCTCGGCCCCTACCGTCCCGACGGGGGCCCGGGCACATTCTATGGCGACCTCTACGGGCACCTGGCCGCCGGGACTCCATGGCCCTGGCTGCTGGTGATGGGTCCATGGCTGACGATCCAGCTGCTGCGATTGCTCTGGCTGCCCATCTCGCGCGGCACCCGGCGTGTACCGGACGCCGCAGAACAAAATGCTCCGGAGCAACGTGCCGAACCCTATATTTGACGCTCGCGCAGGCGCGTCGTACTCTCCGGCTGCGGCCGCCAAGGAGCCCTATCGCCATGTCTCTCAAGGTTACATTCGAGCTCGCCGATGCCGACCTCGATCATTTCCGCCGTGTCATGCGGCAAGCCCGGGCTGCGGCGAAAGGACGTGAGGCCGATGAGATCCTGGCTGCCGCGGAGCAGGTCCTCGCCGGAGTAGAGGAACGGAACATTCCCGATTTCATCGGCGACCGGCTGCGCCGGCTGAGAACCCTCATAGATATGGTGCGTGATGCGGAATGGGCCATCCCGGACGAGGAAAAGGGACGAGTGCTCAATGCGCTCGGCTATTTTGCCGAAGCCGAGGACCTGATACCCGACGCCGTCCCGGGACTCGGTTTCCTCGACGATGCCATCATGGTCGAGCTCGTGGTGCGGGAGTTGCGACACGAAATCGAGGCCTACCAGGATTTCTGCTCGTTCCGCGCGAGCCGGGACTCCATCGACGTCGATCCGGATGCAAGACTCGAATGGCTGGCCGCCCGCCGCCAGGCGCTGCAGTCACGCATGCGCAATCGCCGCCGCAAGGACCGGGGACGCAGACGGGTCAGGAGCTCCGGGCGCTCGCCGTTTTCGCTTTTCTAGCCCCCGCTGCGCTGCGATCGACTGACTTCCCAGGCCACCCAGGAAGACGCCGGATTCTCGGGGTCCAGTTCCATGCGGGCCCTCGCCGGCCGTCGCGCGCGCAGACCGGAGCTCGACAGGGGATCCGGTGCCAGCCACTTTCGCGGCAGCAGGGGCCGCAATCGCCGCCGCAGCCGGCCGATGAAAGGCCCGACCTCGTGCATCGAATCGCTCTTCGGCGCCGAACTGCGCTTCATGGCAGGAAATAGACCACGATCAGCCCGAGTCCCGCCCACATGCCGATTTGCGCGATCCACCACCAGGAATGGTTTTTCACCAGGCTGATGAAACTGGCGGCGCAAACGATGGTCATAGCAAGAAACATGACGGCACTGGTCATCAGCGAACCGATTTCCGCGCTGACCTGGGGATGCTCCCCGGCCAGCAGAACGAAGATGAGCATCACGACGCCCAGGCCGGCGGCTATCGAAGCGGCCGAGCCGAGCATGATGCCGGTCACTACGGTCAATGGATTCATTGCTACTCACCCTGGCCCTGGAAACGCTTGCCTGGCGTCCCCCGGCCATCTAGCCTTACTCGCTGGCGCGCCGATTTCGCGGCAGTCACCGCGGTCACGGAGATAAGATGCGTATTGTACTGAACACAGGTCTCGGGAAGGTAGCCGGCATCGCGCTGGCACTGTTGCTCACTACGAGTGCTGCTGCCCAGCCGGTTTCGGCAGAAGAGGTACTCGCCCCTTCCGATCGGCACGGCAAGATCAGCCGCCTGGTCACTACGCTGTTCGAGCGCTCCCATTATCGTCGGGCGACGGTCGACGATGCGGCCTCCTCGCAGATGCTGGACGCCTACCTCGGTGCGCTCGACCGCAACCGCCAGTACTTCCTGGCCGACGACATCGCAGAATTCGAGCCGCTGCGGACGCGGCTCGACGACGCAGTGAAGCGCGGCGAGCTGGATGCCGTGTTCGCGATTTACGACCGTTATCTCGACAGGGCCCGCGAGCGTGTCGAGTTCGCCCTGGACGTGCTGGACAAGGCGCCGGATTTCTCCATCGACGAGGAATTCATGTTCGACCGTAGCGAGGAGCCGTGGGCGGCATCGCGCGCCGAACTGGACGACCTGTGGCGCAAGCGCGTGAAAAACGACGCGCTGGGGCTGATGTTGACGGAGAAGAGTTGGGAGGAGACCCGCGAGATCCTGGAGGGACGCTATTCGCAGGTCCTGAAGCGCCTGTTCCAGGTGAAGAGCGACGATATCTTCGAGACCTTCATGAACGCCTACGCAAACACGATGGATCCGCATACCAGCTACTACTCGCCGCGGAATTCCGAGGAATACCGTATTCAGATGAGCCTGAATTACGACGGCATCGGCGCCACGCTGCAGATCCAGGACGAATACGTCGCCATCATCAACGTCATCGAAGGCGGACCGGCTGCCCTCGACGGCACGCTCAAGCCCAAGGACCGCATCGTGGCCGTCGGCCAGGGCGCGGACGGGGAATTCGTCGACGTGGTGGGCTGGCGGCTCGACGAAGTCGTCGACCTGATCCGCGGGCCCGGCGGCTCGACGGTTCGCTTGCAGGTGCTCCCCGGCGGAGCCGCACCCGGGAGTTCGCCCGACGTCATTGCGCTGGTGCGTGACAAGGTCAAGCTTGAGGCACAGGCCGCCCGCAAAGACATCGTCGAAATCGAGCGGGGGGATGAAGCACACCGTATCGGCGTCATCACCGTGCCCTCCTTCTACCAGGACTACAATGCGCGCGCCGCGGGTAACCGTGAGTACACGAGCACCACGGCGGACGTTCGCCGCCTCACACTCGAACTGGTGGAAGAAGGCATCGACGGCCTGGTGCTCGACCTGCGCAACAACGGCGGCGGCCACCTGTCCGAAGCCACCGCGATGACCGGATTGTTCCTGCATGGCGGTCCGATCGTGCAACTGCGCGACACGAGCGGCCGGGTCGAAGTGCTCGAGGAGCAGGACACGGGGGTGGTCTACGACGGCCCTCTGGCCGTACTCGTCAATCGCTTCAGCGCCTCGGCGTCTGAGATCTTCGCCGCAGCCATCCAGGACTACGGTCGCGGCGTCGTGGTCGGCCAGCGAACCTACGGTAAGGGCACGGTGCAGAACCTCTATCCGCTCGATCGCTACGCGCCTGGCGACGACCCACGTTTCGGCCAGCTGACCCTGACGATCGGCAAGTACTATCGCGTGACCGGTGACAGCACCCAGAACCGCGGTGTGACCCCCGACATCACCGTGCCCTCCCCCATCGATTCGCACATGGTCGGTGAGAGCACGCGCGACACCGCGCTACCGTGGGACCAGATCCGCAGCACCCGTTTCACGCCTCGCGGGCAGCTCGACGAGGCGATCGAACTGCTCAGCACGGAGCATGGCCGGCGGCGCGGTTCGGACCCCGACTTCGTCTACCTGCTCGAGGATATCGAGGCGATCGAAACGCAGCGCAGCCGGAAATCCGTGTCGTTGAATCTCGAGACACGCCGGCAGGAGACACGCCGCTTCGAAGCCGAGAGGCTGGCCCGCGAGAACGAGCGCCGGATCTCCCGGGGCCTCGAGCCGGTGGCCTCGCTCGAGGAGATCGACGAGGAAGACACGCCGGATATCCTGCTTCGGGAGGCGGCCGCCGTCGTAGTTGACCTCACGGAAGTCCCGGGCGGTGTGGTGGCCAAGAACCAGCAGCTGAGCGGAACGAACTAGGGGACGTCGGCCAGTTCAGAGGGCTTGCATCGCGCATAACCGGTGTTATACTTAACTACAACACTAGCGTAGTGCATCATCGGAACCGGCGAGAGATCCCAAATGACCCGTACACCGCATCAGCCCCTGCAGTCACCCGGTCAGTCCAGGAACCGCGGAGGCGGGCCAGACGCCCGACTCCAGCGTTTCCTGCCCGCCCGGTGGAACGCGGCGACCTTACGCCTGATACAGCTCCAGGCACTGTTTGTGCCGTTGATGATCAGCGTGCTCCTGCTCGCGGGTTGCGGGGCGAACAGCGACACCGAAGACGGCGCGGAAGAGGAAATCACGCGGATCCCTGTGGAAATCACCGCCCTGGAGCGGGGCGAGGTGTTCGCCGTCTACACCGGCACGGCTTCGCTGGAGACCGATGCCGACGCGCTGGTGATCGCCAAAGTGAGCGGGGAGGTCGTCGATCTGCTCGTCGAAGAGGGCGACCGGGTCGAGGAAGGGCAGGTGCTCGCTCGCCTGGACGGCGACCGTTTGCGACTGGAGATGCAGCGCTCGCTGGCCAATCTGCGCAAGCTCGAGCAGGAGTATGAGCGCAACCTCAAGCTGTTCGATCGCGGTCTGGTCAGCTCCGGCGCGTTCGAAGACCTGAAGTACGAACTGGACGCGCTCCGTGCTGCCTATCGGCTCGCGGAACTGGAGTACGGCTACACGGAGATTCGGGCGCCCATCACGGGCGTGGTGAGCGAGCGGCACATCCGACTCGGAAACAACATCTCGGTCAACGAGCCGGCATTCCGCGTCACCGCAATGGATCCGCTGATCGCGTACATCCATATCCCCGAACGCGAATTCCGCCGTCTGGAGGCGGGCCAGGCCGCCCAGCTCACCTTGGACGCCATACCCGGACAGCGTTTCTCGGCGTCCGTGGAACGCATCAGCCCGATCGTCGATCCCGAGACCGGCACCTTCAAGGTCACTCTCGAGATTCCGGATCCTGCAGGAACGCTCAAGCCGGGAATGTTCGGCAGATTCAATATCGTCTGGGACCGGCGCTCCGACGTGCTGCTCGCGCCGCGCGCGGCCATCCTTGACGACGACGTGTCCCAGGCGGTGTTCGTCGTGGTCGACGGCAAGGCGGAGCGTCGCAGTGTCCGCACCGGTTACTCGCGCGGCGAGCAGGTGGAGATCGTCGATGGGCTCGACGGGGACGAGCAGATTGTCGTGATCGGCCAGTCGGGCCTGCGCGACGGTGCCAGCGTCGAGGTCGTGCATCGCGGTGCGGCCCGCGTGGCGCAAGAAGACATCTGACGGTCACCCGCAGGGGATTCCCCAAATGCGCCTCATCGATATTGCCACCGAGCGTCGCGTCACCATCGCGATGTTTACCGTCGCAATCGTCCTGTTCGGCTTCGTTTCGCTCTCGCGACTCAACGTGAACCTGCTGCCGGACCTGTCTTATCCGACGATCACCGTACGAACAGAGCTCCAGGGCAGCGCCCCGCTGGAGGTCGAGAACCTGCTGACGAAGCCCATCGAGGAGGCCGTCGGCGTCATCAAGAACGTGCGGCAGGTGCGCTCCGTGTCGCGCGCCGGGCAGTCCGACGTAGTGCTGGAATTCCTCTGGGGCACCGAGATGGATCTTGCGGGCGTCGAGGTCCGGGAAAAGCTCGATCTCCTCGAACTGCCGCTGGAGGCCGGTCGGCCGCTGCTGTTGCGCTTCGATCCTTCCAACGAACCGA
>Ga0209948_1000545_pt1 | contig 10933 bp, 5 predicted proteins | sample SalPonR2_C_D2_MG_FD_185709 | JGI IMG/M metagenome (GOLD analysis project Ga0209948, IMG submission 185709) | Salt pond soil microbial communities from South San Francisco under conditions of wetland restoration - Salt Pond MetaG R2_C_D2_MG... ... | reverse complement strand
CGCGGTTCGGTATTCGACCTCTGGCCCATGGGCATGCCGGTGCCGTATCGCATCGAGCTTTTCGATACCGATATCGAATCGATTCGCTCGTTCGACCCGGAGACCCAGCGCTCCATCGACAAGCTGGATCACGTCGAACTGCTGCCGGGCCGCGAATATCCATTCGACGACAACGCGCGCAACGAATTCCGGCGCCGCTTCCGCAACCGCTTCGAGGTCGACCTCAGGCGCGCCCTGCCCTACCAGGAAGTCGGCGAAGGCCGGCATGGACAGGGGCTTGAGCAGTATCTGCCGTTGTTTTTCGACCAGACTGCGAGCCTGCTCGATTACCTTCCGCGCGAGCATCGACTGGTGATTCTCACCGGCTGCGACGAGGCCGCCGTTGAATTCGCCGAGCAGGTTCGGCAACGATTCGACCAGCGCGCGGGCGATCGTGAGCGGCCGCCGCTCAAACCCGAAGAGCTCTACCTGGATTCGGACGATCTACTGAACACGCTCAAAGAAGCCGCGGCGGTGCGCGTCACCCGTCGCCAGCCGGCAGGCGCGACGTTCCGGCCGCCCGAGGCGCTGGACCTGGACCACGCGCCGGAGCAGGCCGCCGAAAGGTTGCGCGAAGCTTCCGGCAGGATTCTGCTGGCCGCCGATACCGCCGGGCGGCGCGAACTGATTGCGGCTAATCTGAAACGCTACGGCGTCACGCCGCGGCCGGTGGAATCATGGGCCGCTTTCACCAGCGGCGACGACCGGCTGGCGCTGGCGGTGCTGCCGTTTTCGGGCGGCTGCAGCCTGCCCGACGAAGGCGTCACCATCCTGACCGAGTCGGAACTGTTTCCCGGCCATACCCGCACGCGCCGGCGCGACCGGAAAAGCGGCCAGGATCCGGAGAGCATCGTGCGCAGCCTGGCCGACCTGCAGCCCGGCGCGCTGGTGGTGCACCTGGAACACGGCATCGGGCGCTACCTGGGCCTGGAAGTGCTCGATGTCGGCGACACGCACGGCGAATTCCTGACCCTGGGATATGCCGATGGCGACAAGCTCTATGTACCGGTCACCGATCTGCACCTGGTCAGCCGTTACACCGGCGCCGATCCCGATGCGGTCATGCTCAACCGGCTGAGCTCGGACAAGTGGAAGAAAACCCGGCGCAAGGCGGCCGAGAAGGTGCGCGACGTGGCCGCCGAACTGCTCAACGTGCAGGCCCGCCGGGCGGCGCGGCAAGGCCACGCGTTCTCGTTTGATGAGAGCATGTACGCGCGCTTCGCCGCCGGCTTCGAGTTCGAGGAAACAGAAGATCAACAGGACGCCATCGACGCGGTGCTGTCCGATCTGAAGGCGGGCACGCCGATGGACCGGGTGGTGTGCGGCGATGTCGGCTTCGGCAAGACAGAAGTTGCGCTGCGCGCGGCGTTCGCGGTGGTCGACGGCGGGCGCCAGGTGGTGATGCTGGCGCCGACAACCCTGCTGGCCGAGCAGCACTACCGCACGTTTGCCGACCGTTTCGCCGACTGGCCGGTCAAGGTCGGATTGCTGTCGCGTACCGGCGGCAAGAAGGAAAGCGACCGAACGCTGGCAGGCCTCGCCGACGGCACCATCGACATCGTTATCGGCACCCACCGACTGCTGCAATCGGACGTCAAGTTCGGCAACCTCGGGCTGGTCGTGGTCGACGAGGAACAGCGCTTCGGCGTTCGGCAGAAAGAACAGTTGAAGCGCCTGCGCGCCGAGGTCGACCTGCTGACCCTGACCGCAACGCCGATTCCGCGCACGCTGAACATGTCCATGACCGGCTTGCGCGAGCTTTCCATCATCGCCACGCCGCCGTCCCGGCGCATGGCGGTCAAGACCTTCGTGTCCGAATGGGATACGGCCACCATACGCGACGCCGGCAACCGCGAATTCCAGCGCGGCGGCCAGGTCTATTTTCTGCACAACGATGTGCGCACCCAGCCGCGCATGGCCGAGGACCTGGCAAAACTCTTCCCGCGGGCGCGGATCGGGATTGCCAACGGCCAGATGCCGCCCGGCGAGATGGAGCGCACCATGCGCGACTTCTACCATCGTCGCATCAATCTGCTGGTGGCCAGCACCATCATCGAAAACGGCATCGACGTGCCGACCGCCAACACCATCATCATCAACCGCGCCGACAAGTTCGGCCTGGCCCAGCTGCACCAGCTGCGCGGACGGGTCGGACGCTCGCACCACCTGGCCTACGCCTACCTGGTGACGCCGCCGTGGAAAGCGATGACCACAGACGCGCGCAAGCGGCTGGAGGCGATCCAGTCGCTGCAGGAGCTCGGCGCGGGCTTCACGCTGGCCACCCACGACCTGGAAATCCGCGGCGCCGGGGAACTGCTGGGCGAGGACCAGTCCGGACAGATCGAGGCGATCGGCTTCCAGCTCTATTCCGAACTCCTCAACCGCACCGTCGAGGCACTCAAGGCCGGCGTCGAACCGGACCTGGACGAGCCCGTTGACGTATCTTCCGAGGTCGACCTGCACACCACCGCGATGATCCCGGCCGGCTACCTGCCCGACGTACACCAGCGCCTGGTGCTTTACAAGCGGATAGCGCAGGCTCGCACCGGCAAGGAACTCCACGAACTGCAGGTCGAGATGATCGACCGCTTCGGCCTGCTGCCGGAGGAGATCAAGAATCTTTTCGTCGCGGCCACCCTGCGGCTGGAAGCGCGTACGCTGGGCATTCGCAAGCTCGAAGTCGGCCCGGCCGGCGGGCGCATCGAATTCCTGCCCAAACCCGACATCGACATGGCCGAGATGATCCGGATGATTCAGAAAGAGGCTCACACCTATTCCCTGCCCGCCCAGGACCGCTTGCGGGTCCAGGGCGAATTCGAGCGGCTGGAGGACAGGATCGCGGTGGCCGAGAATCTGCTCGAGCGCCTGGGTCCGAAGCCCCGTGACAATAATGCCCCGGGCGTCGCGGTAGCCCGGGCAGAGACAAGCTAAACTTCCTGCCATGAGAATTGCCATAGACAAGGGTGTTGCCGGCCTGGCGTTGCTGCTCGCCGCAACCTCGCTTTTTGCCCAGCAGTCGGCAACGGGGGAATCGGACGCGATCGAGTATCCGCCCGTCTACAGGGTCGAGGTCATTGTTTTCAGCCATGCCGATGGTCGATCTGACCGGATCCGCAGCGCGGCGTCCATGGATTTCACCGATCAGCTGGACCCTTTGCTGCTCGCCCGGGCCAATGACTTGGCCGAAAGCCGGCTGGCCGATCTTGCCGTCGCATTGCCGGTGGCCCGGATTCCGGGAAAAATCGACGAGACCACGCCCGGGCTCGAAACCGACGGACAGATCCTGCGTCCGATTCCGCCCGTGTATTCGGCGCTTGGCGACCTGTCGCGACCGATTCAGCGCGCGATGGACCGCCTCCTCGACGCGCCGGAATACGAGCCGCTGATGGCACGGGCGTGGATTCAGTTGGCCCCGCGCGGCCGGCCCACCGCAGCCCTGCGCATTCACAACCAGACCGTGGTCGACCTGATCGAGCCCGACGACGACCAGAGTCTGGTGCCCGTGGCGCATGTGCTGCCGTTCGGTCCGCTGGTGGAAACGCCGCCGCCGGCGCTGGATATCTACCAACTCGACGGCACGCTGCGACTGCGCCAGCGCCAGTTCCTGCATCTGGACCTTGACCTTGTCTGGCAGACGCAGGCCCAGGCTCTGGCCGATCGCAGCATCCCCACAGGCGGTCAGAGCGCCGTAACGAACGATCTGCAAGCGACCGGAAGCGACTGGCTGCTGCACCGGCTGCAACAGTCCCGAATCGTCGAGCCGGGCCGGCTCGAGTATTTCGACTCCAGCCTGTTCGGCGTGCTGGTGAGAATCGAGCGCTTCGCGCAGGTCGTGCCCGAAATCGAAATTCCGGAGCCCGAGCCGGCAGCGACCGACGCAAATTTGCCGAAATCGCCGGAAACGGTCGACCCGGTCACGAATTCCGGCGGTTGACGGTATCATTGCCGTCCGGCACTCAAGCTCTAGATGCTCTCCCCCATGAACTCCAACGCCCTGACCGCACTATCGCCACTGGACGGCCGTTACGCCCAGCGGCTGGCGCCGCTTGCCCGGCTGTTTTCCGAAGCCGGCCTGATCCGGCAGCGCGTGCGGGTGGAACTGGCGTGGTTCCGCCACCTGGCCGGCGTGGCGGACTTCGACGCGCTGCCGGCGCTCGCACCCGACGACGAAGCGTTCCTCGACCGTCTGGGCGATGACTTCTCCGACGCCGACGCGACCGAGGTCAAGGAGATCGAGCGCACCACCAACCACGACGTCAAGGCCGTCGAGTACTGGATCAAGACGCGCATGGGCGCACGGCCGGGACTGGCCGACAAACTGGAAATGGTGCACTTTGCCTGCACCTCGGAAGACATCAACAATCTCGCCTACGGCCTGATGCTCCAACAATCGGTCGTCGAGGTGCTCGACCCGGTGCTGGGCGAGCTGGATGCGCACCTCGCCGGCATGGCCGAAGCCTATGCCGAGGTACCGATGCTGTCGCGAACCCACGGCCAGAGCGCGTCGCCGACCACACTGGGCAAGGAAATCGCGAATACCGTATTTCGGCTGCGCCGCCAGCGCCGTCAGCTCGCGCGGGTCGAGATCAGCGGCAAGATCAACGGCGCGGTGGGCAACTTCAACGCCCACATGGCCGCGTGCCCCGAACTGGACTGGCCGGACGTGGCGCGCGATTTCGTCGAACAGCTGGGCCTGATCTGGAACCCCTATACGACACAGATCGAGCCGCACGACATGATCGCGGAGCTGACCCATTCGCTGGTCCGGATCAACACCGTCTTGCTCGATTTCGCCCGCGACAGCTGGGCCTATATATCGCTCGGCTATTACGTCCAGAAGACCGTGGAAGGCGAAGTCGGCTCGTCGACCATGCCGCACAAGGTCAACCCGATAGATTTCGAAAACGGCGAGGGCAACCTGGGTCTCGCCAACGCTTTGCTCGGGCACCTGGCCGAGAAGCTGCCGGTCTCGCGCTGGCAGCGCGACCTGACCGACTCCACGGTGCAGCGCTCGATTGGATCGTCCTTCGGCTATTGCCTGCTGGCCTGGACATCCATCCAGCGCGGGCTCGGCCGGATCGAGCCGAACCACGAACGGATCGCGGCCGACATCGACAGCGCATGGGAAGTGCTGGCCGAGGCCATCCAGACCGTGATGCGGGTTCACGGCATTGCCGAGCCCTACGAAAAGCTCAAGCAGCTCACCCGCGGCCGCACCATAGACGCCGACGGTGTACGCGAATTCCTGGAGCAACTCGAGCTTCCGGCAGCCGAAAAACAACGCCTGATGGCACTGACGCCGGCCGGCTACACCGGCAACGCGGCCGACATGGCGCGCGCCATCGGACGATACGTATGAAGACGATTCAGCTCGCGGAATGGGACGGTTTCGACGCGCGACGCTTCCTCGACGAACATTGGCAACACACGCCGCTGCTGATCCGGGGCTGGTTGAAGCCCGCTGCGCTGGGTATCGACCAGGTCGTCGCTGCCGCCGGCGACGACGACCTGGGCTCCAGGCTGGTGGTCGGCTCGTTCGAAAATCTGGACTGGACCCTGGAGTACGGACCGTTCTCCGAAGATGACCTGCCGTCGCTGGATCGTCCCTATCAGTCGCTGCTGGTCCAGGACATGGACAAGAAATACTCACAGGTTGCCGAACTGCTGGCTGCGTTCAGCTTTCTGCCGAACTGGCTGCTCGACGACGTCATGGTCAGCCAGGCCGGCCCCGGCGGTTCGGTCGGTCCCCACGTGGACGCCTACGATGTGTTCCTGGTCCAGGCCGCCGGCGCGCGTCGATGGGAACTGGCCAGCAGCTTCCAGCCGGACCTCAACGAGGATTTCGAACTGGCCGTCCTGCGCAACTTCAAGGCGGAAGTCAGTTGCGTGGCCGAGCCCGGCGACGTGCTGTACGTGCCGCCCGGGGTCGCGCATCACGGCATTGCCCAGCAGAACAGTCAGACCTGGTCGGTCGGGCTGCGCGCGCCGTCATCGGCCGAACTGCTGTCGGAGCTGGCCGCGTTCCTGGGCGAACACGAGGCACGCCTCCCGCGGCTGAATCCGCTCAAGTACGACACCGAACGCGCCGAGCGCATAGACCAGACCCTGCTGCAGCACGCCCGTCGACTCCTGGCGCAGGCGGTGCAGCTCGACGACGAAGCCCTGGTCAGCTGGCTCGGCCAGACGCTCACCGCGTATCGACAGTGGTCGCCGGGCAGCGACGACGACAGCGCAGCGGAGATGGACATCGAACCGCCGCTGGTGTTCGCTCCGGGGACGCGTCTGGCCTGGAGCGACTCGGGTCTGCTGTTCGTCAACGGACAGCAGTGGCCGTGCCCGCCGGAATTCGCCCAGACGCTTTGCCGCACCTGCCGTATCGACGCCTGGCCCGAAGACGAAGAGGCGCGCAAGCTGGTCGAGAACCTGATCGAGCAAGACGAGTTGATACGGCCGTGATGCCTGTGGCAGCCTAAGCGGCGCCGCGAGGAAACGCCTTCCCCCTGCAACGCTTATCCAGCTGTGGCTTAGCAGTTATAATCAAGGATTGGCCAGCGGCAACCCCAGCTCTTGCATTTTCAATGACCGAAGACCTAGAAAGAAAATACCGGACCTCGCACTTGTCCGGCCTCAATGCTGCATTTGTCGAACAGCTCTACGAAGAGTATCTGGACGACCCCGACTCGGTGCCCGAATATTGGCGCGACGCCTTTCGCGGGCTGCTCGACGGCGCGAATGATGACACCCGTCACCGCGCCATCGCGGCGCATTTCGAGGCGCTGGGACGACAGCCGGCGGCGCAGCACGTCGGATCGGGCGCCGAGGATTTCAAGCAAGCCGGCGTTCTGCGGCTGATCAATGCCTACCGGGTGCGCGGGCATCAGCGTGCCAGGCTCGATCCGCTGAACCTCAGCGAGCGGCCCCAGGTGCCCGATCTGGATCTCGATTTCCACGCCCTGAACGAGTCCGATCTCGATACCGAGTTCCATACCGGAAGTCTGGCTGCGCCTGATCACCTGAAGCTGTCCGAGATCATCGAGATCTGCAAGCGGACCTACTGCGGCAGCGTCGGTGTTGAATACATGCATATCGCCGATACCAACCAGCGCCGATGGTTGCAGCAGCGGCTGGAACGCGGAAGCGGCTCGTTCGAGCTTCCGGCAGAGGACCGAAAGCGCCTGCTGGAGAAGCTGGGTGCTGCCGAAGGTCTCGAGAAATACCTGCATTCGCGCTATGTCGGCCAGAAACGCTTCTCGCTGGAAGGCGGCGAAAGCCTGATTCCGCTGTTCGATACACTGATTCGCCATTCGGGCAGCCAGGGCATCCGCGAGATGGTCATCGGCATGGCCCACCGCGGCCGGCTCAACGTGCTGGTCAACATCCTGGGCAAGTCTCCACGCGATCTGTTTGCCGAATTCGAAGGCAAGATTCAGCACGACGACCCGGCGCGCTCGGGCGACGTCAAGTATCACCTTGGCTTCAGCTCCGATGTGCTGACACCGGGCGGCGTGATGCATCTGGCGCTGGCGTTCAACCCGTCGCACCTGGAAATCGTCAACCCGGTGGTGGCCGGCTCGGCGCGTGCGCGGCAGAACCGGCTTGCCGATTACGACCATGAACAAGTATTGCCGGTGCTGGTGCACGGCGATGCCGCCTTGGCCGGCCAGGGCGTGGGCATGGAACTGTTCAACATGTCCCAGGCGCGCGGATTCAAGGTTGGCGGCACGTTCCACATCGTAGTCAACAACCAGATCGGCTTCACTACCTCCAACCCGCTGGATGCGCGCTCGACGCTTTACTGTACCGAGGTGGCCAAGATGGTCCAGGCGCCGATCTTCCACGTCAACGCCGACGATCCGGAAGCGGTGCTGTTCATCACCCGGGTGGCGGCCGACTTCAGGCGCGAATTCAAGAAGGACGTGGTCATCGATTTGGTCTGCTACCGGCGGCTGGGTCACAACGAAGCCGATGAACCGGCCGCGACGCAGCCGCGCATGTACGAGGCCATCCGCAAGCTGGATTCAGTCTACAAGCAGTATTCGAAAGAGCTGATCGACGATGGACTGGTCGAACCCGATCAGTTGGACAAGTGGCACAGCGGATTCCGCGACCGCCTGGACGACGGCGAGACGGTTGTGGAGTTGGCCGATGCAGACGATGCGCTGACCACGGTGGACTGGACGCCTTACCTGGATTCGGACTGGCGCACCGGCGCCGATACCGCGATGCCGGTCGACGACATCAAGGCGCTTTCGGAACGACTGACAACGCTGCCCGACGATTTCGAACTGCACAAGCAGGTGTCTCGACTGATCGATCAACGGCGCAAGATGGCCGACGGCGACGCGCCGCTGGACTGGGGCTTCGCCGAGACCATGGCTTATGCCGGCCTTATCGATTCAGGCTACGGATTACGTCTGGTCGGCCAGGATTCGGGCCGCGGCACGTTCTTTCATCGCCACGCCGTATTGTTCAACCAGAACGACGGCCGTTACATCACGCCGTTGAGCGAGCTCGCCGACAACCGCCACAAGGTGGCCATCATCGACTCGCTGCTCAGCGAGGAAGCCGTGCTCGGGTTCGAATACGGCTACGCCACCGGAGAGCCCGGCTCGCTGGTGATCTGGGAAGCCCAGTTCGGCGATTTCGTCAATGGCGCCCAGGTGGTCATCGACCAGTTCATCACCTCGGGCGAAACCAAGTGGGGCCGGCTGTGCGGCCTGGTCATGTACCTGCCTCACGGCTACGAGGGCCAGGGTCCCGAGCACTCCTCGGCACGCCTGGAGCGCTTCATGCAGTTGTGCTCGGACAATAATATCCAGGTCTGCGTACCCACGCTGCCAAGCCAGATGTTCCACATGATCCGGCGCCAGATGCTCAGGCCGTACCGCAAGCCGCTGGTGGTGTTTACGCCCAAGAGTCTGCTCCGGCACCGGGATTCCGTGTCAAGCCTCGAGGACCTCGCCAACGGCGGTTTTCAGGTCGTCATAGACGATCCGTCCGGGCCCGAACCGGACAAGGTCGAGCGGGTCGTGTTCTGCGCCGGCAAGGTCTTTTTCGATCTTGCCAAGAAGCGTGACGACGAAGACGATTCCTTTGACAACATCGCTGTGGTGCGCGTCGAGCAGCTTTATCCGTTCCCGCGCGAGGAGCTGACGGAAATCATCGAACGCTACTCGAACGCCGAACAAATCGTCTGGTGCCAGGAAGAACCCATGAACCAGGGCGCATGGTTCCAGATCCGTCATCACCTGCAGGCCTGCATGGGCGACAGGCAGTCGCTGCACTATGCCGGCCGCAAGCCTTCGGCGTCACCCGCCGTTGGTTACTATCAGGTTCACATCGAACAGCAAAAACGTCTGGTCGAACAGGCGCTTGGCGTTCGAGACATCGATTCCGACCAATAACGCGAGTATTTCCAAGGATTTTCCATGAGCACTGAAGTCAAGGTCCCCACCCTGCCCGAATCAGTATCCGACGCAACCGTCGCCAAGTGGCACAAGAAAGCCGGCGACAGCGTCAAGCGTGATGAAAACCTGGTCGACCTGGAGACCGACAAGGTCGTCCTCGAGGTTCCGGCCCCGGCCGACGGGGTGCTCGAGTCGATCGAGGCCGAAGAAGGCGAAACCGTGAACGCCGACGACGTCCTGGGCAAGATTGCCGAGGGTGAATCGGGCGAGGATTCAGAGTCCGAGGACGAGGACGAGGACGAGAAGGAAAAAGAAGACAAGGAGAAGGGGGACCAGGAAGGCGAGGACGAGAAGGACGAGAAGGAAGAGAAGGAAGAGAAGGAAGAGAAGGAAGAGAAGGAAGAGAAAGACGACGACGAGGCCGAGAAGAAGAAGGAGAAAGAATCCTCGGAGAAGGCGGAGAAAAAGGAATCAGGCGACGGGAAGACGTCGCACGAAGCGCCCGAAGGCGCCGACAAGCTTGCACCGGCAGTACGCAAGCTTGTGACCGAACACGGTATCGATCCGAGTGAAATCGAAGGCACCGGCCGCAGCGGCCGGATCACCAAGGCCGACGTACTCCGTCATATCGGCACCAGCGGGGAAGCCGGCGGTGCCAGACCCGAGGAACGGGTCAAGATGTCGCGGTTGCGCCAGCGTGTTTCCGAGCGCATGAAGGAAGCCCAGAACACCGCTGCCATCCTGACATCGTTCAACGAAGTCGATCTGCACGAGGTCGTGCAGATCCGCAACCGCTACAAGGACGCTTTCCAGAAGCGCCACGGCGTCAAGCTGGGCTTCATGTCGTTCTTCGTCAAGGCCTGCTGCGAGGCGCTGGACAAGCATCCGGTGGTCAACGCTTCCGTCGACGGCGACGAAATCGTCTACCACGGCTACCAGGACGTCGGCATTGCGGTCTCCACCGATCGCGGCCTGATGGTGCCGGTGCTGCGCAACGCCGGCCATATGGGCCTGGCGCAGATCGAGGCACAGATTAACGAGTACGCCGAACAGGCGCGCGCCGGCAAGATTCAGCTCGAAGACCTGCAGGGCGGCACCTTCTCGATCACCAACGGCGGCGTGTTCGGCTCGCTACTCTCCACGCCGCTGCTGAACCCGCCGCAAAGCGCGATCCTGGGCATGCACACCATCAAGGAACGCCCCGTAGCGATCGACGGCGAAATCGTGGTTCGGCCGATGATGTACATCGCGCTGTCCTACGATCACCGCATCATCGACGGCAAGGACGCGGTCCAGTTCCTGGTCGCAGTGAAGGAAGCGCTGGAAGATCCGGCGAGGATGCTCCTGGGGCTTTGAATTCAAAGCCCGGTTTCAGGCTTTAAGATCTTGGGTTTAGGGTTTAGGGTTTAGGGAAATTCAAAACCGCAATCGGCATTTTCAGCTCATGCGCATATCGCGAGGGTTTTGACCTTAAACCTTAAACCTTA
>Ga0209948_1000543_pt1 | contig 10980 bp, 9 predicted proteins | sample SalPonR2_C_D2_MG_FD_185709 | JGI IMG/M metagenome (GOLD analysis project Ga0209948, IMG submission 185709) | Salt pond soil microbial communities from South San Francisco under conditions of wetland restoration - Salt Pond MetaG R2_C_D2_MG... ... | reverse complement strand
TTCCGGTGACAGGTTCGAAGATAACGGTATGGTTCGTGGTGCTTCTTTAAAAGCATACCTCGGATAAAGAGCTTCGGCCATCGCTTGTTCTTTCTCCTCTTTTCCCTGAGCCGTTGAGATATCCACGGCATATTTCAGGTCTTTCTCCCGGAATTGCGCGGCAATCCTTGAGCTACTGTCAGCAAAGGGCCTTAAAACCCTTAGAAAATTATAGCTTGCGTTATCAATCTCAACAATCAGTTCATCATCTCCATAACCGGAAAGCATTATCAGCAAAGAGGGCTCATAGGTCAACACACCACTTTGAGTAACAGCAGTTGCCGCCTTTATAAGCCCCTCTTCCGGGAAATCCGTCCTGTTTATCATTACATCAATCTGTCTCCCTGTCTCTGCTTCAAGTCTTTCCACGTTTCTTTTGAAGGCTGAAAAAGTATAATAATCTGATTGACGGGTCGAAAAAACCGGTTGAAACGCCGGGACGATCAACTGGTCGTTATGAGGAGAAGCCTCTTCAAAAGTCTTTTGATCTTCTTTCAGGAATATCAAAGGAGGATCGTTCAATCTTATCACTTCTTGTTCTTCAATCATCTCGATCGAAAAGATCACCTTGAACCCGATAAAGATTGCGATCGCTCCTATGACCACCGAAAAGAGGCAAAAAAAGACCTTAGCCATCTATTTCTTACAAACCCTCGACCAGTATATCCAACGCTGTCTGGAGCTGATTATCGTGATCAGGACTGATATCAATCTTGAACTTTGTCGTATCAGAAGTGGTTTCCTTTTCATCCTGGTCTTCGGGCTTTTCCTCTTCTTCAAACGGGACCACCACGTTGGGCTCAATGCCCTTCAAGTGAATATCATTTCCGTCCGGTGTAAAGTAGTGAGCGGTTGTCAACCAGAGCTCACCGCCGTTACCGAGTGGAAAGAGTGTTTGAACGGCTGCCTTGCCGAATGTCTTCTCCCCGACAAGTGTTGCCAGCGAATAATCCTTCAGGGCGCCTGAGAGTATTTCCGAGGAGGAGGCACTTCCGCCATTGACAAGAACGACCAGCGGAACGTCCTCAAACTCGTTTCCAAGAGACCGGTATGTGTTCTGGAAACCGTCTGAAGACTTGGTGGTGACAATCACCTCTCCCGAATCCACAAACATAGACGCGGCAAGTATCGCCTGTGTCAGAAAGCCACCGGGATTATTTCTCAGATCAAGGATGAGACATTGCATATCTTTGTTGAACAGTTCGTTCAAGGCCTCTCTCAGCTCAGAACTCGTGTCCTTGAAGAAGTTATTCAACCGGATATAGCCCGCCTTTTTCCCCTTGTAATCGATGTCATCGTATTGAACCATGAGTGTCTGAATTCTGGCCCTTTCGATACTGAATTCGAGCTCACCGACTTCGTCGCGTATGACCGTGATATTGACAACGGTTCCCGGTTTGCCTCTGAGATTGTTAACCCCTTCCATATAAGTCATATCTTCCACAGGGGTCGCGTCGATGGTGACGATAAGATCTCCCGCTTTAACGCCCGCGTTGTAGGCCGGTGTTCCGAACATGGGCGCCACAACTTCAATGACGTTGAGATGGGCGTTGTAAGTGACCTCTGTTCCGATGCCACCATACTCACCTTCCTGTTCGATCTCGCTTTCCTTGACATCATCCGGGGTCAGATAATAACTGAACGGGTCCTCGAGACCCGCGATAAGTCCCCTGACACTGGAATCAACCAGATCGTCGTAATTAATCTCATCCTTTTCATAATATTCGTTTTCAATAAAATACAGTGATTCAAAAAAGGGTTTCAATTTGTCATAAACACTCGATTTTTCGGTTTGTGCAAAGAGTGTCCATGAGGTAGACAGCACTAAAAATGATAATGCTATGATTAAGATTGACTTTAACGTCCTTTTCAACGTTAACACCTCCGTCTTGTTATTCGTTATCATCAAGATAATCAGCCATAGTGGAAACAAAGGCCTCTATGTCTTTTTCATCTCCGGATTTCATTTTGTTAAGACAGGTTCCTGCATATTGCTTCAGAATCAGTCTGTTCGTCTTCTTCAGGGCAGATTTAACGGCTGACATCTGAACCAGAATATCAGAACACTCTCTTGATTCAAGCACCATCTTCTGCAGGCCTCTGATCTGTCCTTCAATCTTTTTTAAACGTGTGACGATTGCCTTTTCCTGTTCTGCCGGTGTTTTGTTATCAGTACTCAAAGATACTGCCCCCGATAAATTCTCTGACAATTGAATTCCGCGGTATATCCTCGACATTGGTCAGCGGAATGAAGTATTCCAGAAACTTCAGAAGCCTTTTCGATTCCGTGTTTTCCGGATCATCTTCAGATATCTGAACCAGTAATTGCTCGGCATACACCTTCAGAATGGCCAATTCATAGACAAGGGCTGATGAAAACATGAAATCAGCCTCCTCCTGGTAGGGGAAGATGTTACGTCTCTCCCCTTTTCTGACCGAGGGCCACATACTAATCGTTCGAATGGCTGAATAACCCCTTGATCGATGATCGCGCACAATCCTTCTGACCAGCCGTGTATCCGTGGTGGGGATTCTGTTGACATGGTCGATACTGAGCTGTGTCAGAGCACTGATGTATATCTTAAACTTATTCCTCCGGCGGATCTTTTGGGTCAGTTTCTCGTTCAGTCCGTGAATACCTTCTACAATTATCGGTTGTTCTTTCGTTATTTTCAACTTGTTGCCCACGTATTTTCGGGTTCCCGTTATGAAATCAAACTTGGGGATCTCCACCTCTTTGCCATCCATGAGCTTAATGAGATGTTCGTTAAAGAGGTCCAGATCCAGTGCATCTATCGACTCAAAATCGTAGTTGCCGTCCTCGTCCAGCGGTGTCTTATCGCGTCCGACAAAATAATCGTCCAAAGAGATGGTGACCGGTTGCAATCCCTCTGCCATGAGTTGTAATGACAGCCGTTTGGCCGTGGTCGTCTTCCCCGAGGAGGACGGTCCCGCCAGCAGGATAAGCCGTTTTTCAATGTGTTTCCCGATCTCTTCGGAGACCTTCGAAATCTTCTTGGAATGAAGCGCTTCGGACATCATAATGACTTCCCGCGCCTTCCCGGATGCTATCTTCTCATTCAAATCACCGATCGTTTCAATCTTCAGGATCTCGCCCCAGCGCTGATACTGAAGAAAAACCTGTGAAAATTTAGGCAACCCCCTGTTATGCGGCAGATGGTCGGGGGATGTAGTTGTTGGTGTCAGAAGCAGAAACCCCTGTGAGTATGTCATCAAATCAAAGAGATTGAGACAGCTCGTATTGGGGGGCATATACCCGTAAAAGTAGTTGACATAATCGAGATCCCCGCATCGGTAGACCGACACCGTGCTTTTCTTTCTGTATTTGAACAATCTGACTTTTTCATAGTCACCGTTTTTCTCAAACAGTCCCATTGCCAGTTTTTTGGGCAGTTTTTCCTTTTTGAAAGGCAGGGCCTGTTCAACAAGCGCCGTCATCCTTTGCTTCAACTGTTCAATCTCTTCCTCTTTTATCCAATTGCCGAGTTCACAGTACAAACCGTTTTTAATCGAATGAAGGACCTTGAGTTTCCTGTCCGGAAAGAGTTCAGCTGACGCGATATACAAGAGGAAGATCAATCCCCTTTGCACCATCCGGAATCCATCTTCGTATGATGTATCGATGTATTCCACAACGGAATGAGAATAAATCTTTGAACTGAGCTCACGAATCCGGTTGTTGACTTTCGCACCAAGTATGGGTCTCACCGGTTTCAAACCGGCTATTCTGATAATATCTTTCAGGGTTGTATTAGGTTTAACCTTTATCTCCCTATCATATTTTTTGATATCAATTTTGAACATTCGAATCATCTCCAGTTATTCCCTTGAAAAGTAAACACAGAACTGAAAAACTTTAAAAAAACGTTCATTTCAACAACTTGACAATTAAGGCTGTATATAGTAAAATATCGAATGTTGTTGGGACGTAGCCAAGTTTGGTAAGGCATCGGAATTTGGATCCGACATTCGGGAGTTCGAGTCTCTCCGTCCCAGCCAGAAAAACGAAAAGAGAGTCCTCTTAAGGGACTCTCTTTTTTTTATCTATCAGTTATTGATATCAACGGTTCCCGTTGATGTCTGGCCTTCTCCCGGTACGGTGCTGAACGGATCGGTTTCAGTCTCTTCTGCGGGCTGTGCTTCTTTCTGTGCATTGACCTGTGCCTCAACCTGCTGGATGATCTCGTCGATATCCGGATAATCAGGTTCCAGAGCCTTCAATTCCTTTAGATACTTGACTTCTTCCTCGTATTTTCCCCATTTTTCGAGGAGATTCAGTAAGACCTCATATGCCGTTACTCTTCTCTCCTGCGGCAGTTCCTCATCCTGTGCAATCCGCAGAAGCTGCATCTGCAGTTGGAAAAGCTGGGGTTCAAGCATCTGCCTGTACTGACTGAAGAGTTCTTCATCGTTCATATACTGTGTGTACTGTTGAATCTGGGTTTGTAGCCACTTCAAGGTTACTTCTGTGTTATCCGGGTCATACTTGTGAAGCATATTGACAACCTGGGATGAGGCTGTATTGTAATCATACAGAATCCTGAGGCCTGCAATAAGTGTCCCTTGTCTTTCTTCAATCTGATTATCCAATTCATTCAACTGACTTTCAAGGTTCTCTGTTCCGATGCCGGTCTCTTTTAAGTCAGCCACCGTCTCTTTAAGTTCTATTGCTTCCTCATAAGCGGATTGGCGGTCTTTTAATGGTTTCTTATCTTCCTCTCTCATAGCGTTCTCAAGGCTTGTCTCAATATCGGCCAGTTCAGCCTCGAGGGTTTCGACTTCCTTGTTGGCAAGGGTTTCACTCGCTGTCTTTGAAAGATCCATGTAATCCTCGATCATCGTTTTCTGATTCTCAAGGTTGTTTTTGATCTGCTCGTTAACGGAAACATAGAGAGAGATAATCCTTGGATCAACTTCCCGGTCAATCTTTTTCTCGCCGTCCTCTTCAACGACAATGAACTGATCAATCCAGTCAATAAAGTGCTTAAGTGTCTGAATGTCCGTCTTTTCGCCATCTGCTGTCATTTCCTGGTACTTGTCATAGGTGTTGAGAACATCATCGTTAAAGATATAAGTGAATTTATTCTCTTCCTTATATTGAGCCAGCCACTCATTGTACTCGTCCGTCTTGATTTCGGAAACGGCACTCTCATAGGTTTCCTTGTCTGTTTTAAAGTCTTCGAAATTCTCCAGGCTCTTCTTATCCTCGATGTTGAGAAGATGATAACCATATTGTGTCTGAACGGGTCCTTCAATTGTTCCAACTTCCCCGTTAAAGGCTGCTTCCTCGAATTCCGGAACCATTTCGCCTTTGGATATCCATCCCAGTTCGCCCCCGTCCTGACTGTTGGACTGGTCCATCGAATAGGCGCTGGCTGCTTCTGTGAATGTCAGCTGCCCTTCTTCTATCTCAGCGAGCACATCACTTGCCGTGGATAAATCTTCAACCAGGATATGGGCAACTTTTACCTGATTGCCCTCTTTTAGAAGCTGTTCTTTGTTGTTATCAAAATAAACCTTCACGTCCGCCTCGGTAACGGTTGCAACGGAATCCTTCACATTGTTTATTTTAATCTGTTGTTCGATATCGGGTCTAATATACTCTTTATAACCCTCAATACTGCCAAACTGATTGATAACCGCCTGTTTTATCTGATCCGTGTTGATGTTCTGGGAGATAATGGCGTTCAGTTCCTGTTCAATCTGTTCTTCGCTGGGATCTAATCCGTTCTGATCCGCATAGTATGCAACGATCTTGTTGTCTACCATGGATTTTGCTGTGTCGAGCCTCACATATGGCGTCTGAAAGAGCTCGTCAAGGTTCATGTTGTACTGCTGATACATCTGCTTGACCTGTTCCATCTTCTGTGAGAGCTCATAAGGCATTACCCAGTATTCATGAGCCAGATCCGTCGAATCTTTTGTAATGACGGCAAGCGCCTCCGAACGATTGGGAACATATTCCTGATCCTGTCCGGACTGATTGGTCTGACCGCCCATTCCCATATAGGACGCTACACCCATCCATACAATCCCCAGCGTAAATAAAATTGCGATAAACCAAATAATGACTGCTTTCCACTTCATAATGAAATTCCTCATCTACATTCCTCCTCAAACTATGCAAAAAACTTTTCTTGGAATTATATCATACAAAAGGCATGCTTCATAATAGTACCGGCGTAAAACGATTAATTTCCCTCATGCTGACAGGACCATAACGCTAAAATGCGTTATTTCCTGTCATCATATGCGTTGGCAACATAGGGATCAAAATGGTTTTTATAGGCGAAATTACCAAAACCGCCTCCTGTATGAAGAAAGAGGACCTTTCTGAAGCCTCTCTTTTTGGATTCTTCCACCATACCCGAGAACGCTTTAGAGGTATAAACCGGGTCAAGCAAAAGTCCGTCTTCACGTAACAGACGAATCGTGTATTCTATCCCCTCTTTTGTCGGGATGGCATACCCCTCGCCGACATAATCATCAGTGATCGCGAGTTGTTGTGTGTTGTATTCTTTCTCTATAATGCCTCTTTTTCGATATTCTTCCAGCAGAGACACAATCTTTTTGGCAAACTCATCCGCCGGTGTCGGGGTGACATTGACGGCAAAAACCTTTGTCCCGGCCTGAAGATACTCAAGCCCCGCAAGAATCCCGGCAAATGTCCCTCCGCTCCCCATCGCGAGGTAGATCGCATCGAATTGTGAAAGGTCCGTCTGCTCGGCCATCTCAAGAACTGCGTTAAAATAACCGAGTGAACCGGTATAATTCGATCCACCTTCAGGAATGACATATGTTTTATCAGGCTCCTCTCTTCGGGCCTTATAATCAGCCATTATCCGGTCTCTTTCATCGTATTGGGCGGATGTGATCCAGTGAATCTCCGCATCGAGTAACTTGTCAAGAAAGAGATTGCCCTCCACGCTCTCCGGTTCCTTACCTCTGAGAAAGAGAACCGGTTTGATCCCGAGACGTCTGGCAACATAGGCGGTTGCCCGGCAGTGATTTGACTGAATCCCGCCACACGTCACAACCTCTTTAGTTCCTTTCTCCAGTGCTTCTTGAAACAGGAATTCCAATTTTCTGATCTTATTGCCGCTACCAAAAAATTCAGTGAGGTCATCTCTCTTAATCCAAAACTCAATTCCACAATCTTCGGAAAAACGATTGATCTTTTCCAGGGGGGTCGGAAGCTCCGCTAGATCATGCTTGATATTTAACCGTTTGACCATATTCAGGATATTCTCAATCTCCATTCTATCTCCTCCCACAAAACATGGGCGTTCTAAAATGAACGCCCATTAATTTATATTCGATATTGATTGCCAATCAGTTTTCATCTTTAAATCTTTTGAGTATTGCCAAGGCTTTTTCAAGTTCTTTTTCTGAAGAGGCATAGGATAATCTCATAAACCAGGGGGCATGAAAAGCACTGCCAGGTATCAACGCAAGACCGTATTCTTTGATCAGTTCCATTGCCAGTTCATCATCATCCTTATAAACCTTTCCGGTTTCTGCGCCTCCCCCCTCATTCAACCACGAGAAATCGATGAAACAATAAAAAGCACCTTTGGGGAAAAAGAAAGGAATGCCGATCTCTTGAAGCCCATTTGTCACGATCTCTCTTCTTTCCCGAAAACGCTCCCTCATGTAATCGGTATTAACAGCCAGTGCCTCTAATGCCGCCATTTGAGTAATGGAGTTCACATTTGAAGATAGATGCGACTGCATTTTGACAATCTCTTTTGAGACTTCAATTGGTGCCGCACAATAACCGCATCTCCAGCCCGTCATCGCATGTGATTTTGAAAAACCGTTGATGGTGATCACCTTTTTATAAGTTGGATCAAGCGACCCGATACTCCTATGTGCCCCATCATAGACGAGATTGGCATAAATCTCATCGGATATAATCCAGAGATCATTTTCCATTGCCACCTTCAATATCCCTCTAAGGGTATCTTCCGAATAAACCGCACCGGTTGGGTTATTCGGGGAATTCACAATGACAGCTCTGGTTTTCTCAGTAATCTTTTCCCTGATATCCTCTTCATATGGCTCAAAACCGTTTTCAGCCAAAGCCGGAACAACAACGGGAACGGCCTTACACATCTTGATTTGCGGAATATAACTGACCCAATCCGGTGTGAAGACGAGGACCTCATCCTCTTCGTCCGTGACGGCATACAGTGCTTCATATAATGCCTGCTTGCCACCATTGGTTACAACGATCTGAGTTCCTTTGTAATCCAGATTGTACTGTCTGCCAAGCATATCCGCAACCGCTTCTCTCAATTCCCTTATACCGGCTGCGGATGTATATTTTGTAAAATTATCGTTCAGGGCTTGCACAGCTGCTTTCTTAACCTGATCCGGGGTGTTGAAATCCGGTTCACCCGCTGTCAGTCTTACAATATCTTTGCCTTCATTCTGTAAACTCTGCACCAGTTGCGTGTACTTCAGTGTCACAGAGAATGGAATCTTTGTCAGGGACTCTTTCAAACCGCTTCACTCCGTTTCAAATATAGTTTAATAATTCATGCTGACACTGTACAGTATCTCGTTGTTATTGTTGACGGGACCGGTATAGACTTTTTCCAGATGTTTATCCACGGGGAGCCCAAACTCATCTGTAAATACCTGCTGCATGTCCTGATACCGTGCACTTTTATCGGCTTCCGTCGGTGTATAAGCTGTCTGATCATTATATCCCGGGAATAGTTCCCGATTGACTTCAGTCCTTGTTTCGGAGTTCAGAGACGGGCCATTCAACATAATACCAACCGATAGAACCGTTATGGTTAAAGCGGCAGCAACGGCACCCCACGAGAAAACCCTGTTATTCCAGAAAGATTCCCTTCTTTGATCTCTTTCATTTTCAATATCACAAAGTCTCTCATAAAGATCATTCGCCAGCGAGATTTCTTCATCCTCCGGTGAATCCTCAGCAATTGTCTCTGCTTTTGAAAGGAAATTCATGTATATCTCCTGCAGTTCCTGTTTTTCAAGGGCTCTTTCTTTTCCAACGCGGTCCACAACCTCAATGAATTCCAGATATTCGTTATCAGGTAATCTGCCACTGCATACTTCCTCGATGATATTGACCCTTCTGAACTGTCTAAAACAAGCGCCACAGCTTGATAGATGTTCTCTTACCATCAGTACAGCCTTTTCTTCTTTCCCTTCATTATAGATGCTCAGAATCTGCTTGGCATGATTAACATCAACACAATCCGGGATTAGGGGTTTTGCTTCTCCCATAATACTCCCTCCGTCTGTTATAAAATTTTTAACTCATGTGTTTTGTGACGCATTAGCATTTTTATTTATTTCCTATTGCGCCTTTTGAGCCGGCGTTTCCTCTTTCCCGGCCTTCAGATATTGCCTGGAACACTTGATCGCCATCTTACGAATCTCTTTGATATAAGACTGCCTTTGAGAAACACTGATGGCATTCCTGGCATCGAGAAGATTGAAGTAATGCGAACACTTCACAAGCTGATCATAGGCAGCCCTTGGAATATCAAAACCCAGTAGCCGATAGTATTCGTCTTTGTGTTTTTCAAACAAATCGAACAAAAGTGCCGTATCGGCCAGCTCAAAATTGTATTTGGAATATTCATATTCATTGCGCTGATAAAGTTCCCCGTATTTGGTGTTTTCATTCCACTGCAGATCATACACGTTGTCAATCCCCTGGAGATACATGGCAATCCTTTCAATACCATAGGTGATCTCAAGCGTAACAGGCTTCAGATCGATGCCCGCCACCTGCTGAAAATAGGTGAACTGGGTGATCTCCATGCCGTCAAGCCAGACTTCCCAGCCGACCCCCCAGGCTCCGAGTGTCGGGGATTCCCAATTATCCTCGATAAATCTGACATCATGTTCCTCCGGTTTAATCGAGAGTGCTTGAAGCGATTCGATATAGATATCCTGCGACGCCTCCGGGGACGGCTTGATCAAAACCTGATACTGGTAAAACCGCTGCATCCTGTTCGGATTCTCCCCGTAACGACCATCAGTCGGCCTTCTGGACGGTTGAACAAACCCGCAACGCCACGGCTTTTCGTCAATCACCTTAAAAAAGGTTGAAGGATGAAACGTTCCGGCCCCCATCTCCATATCATACGGTTGATCAATGACACATCCTCTTTGTGACCAGAACTTATTCAGATTCTCTATCATATCCTGTATATACATTTTTAAAGACTCCTTTTCATGGTTTCCATGCTATTCTACCATACACCAGCTCAACGACTCAAACGACTTTAAAAAGCGTGGGGTTTGGGCAGAAATCAGGGGGACAGGTCCATTGATTATGAATTCGTAATCAATGGACCTGTCCCCCTGATTCCAGATATTTCATTCTATAAAGATATTATATGGTACAATAAATTGTACTTCCATGAAAGAAGGTGAAACAATGAAATCTGTCCTCTATTCAAAATTAAGACGGAATTTAAAGCAATATTTTGATACGGCTGTCGACAGTCATGAGCCGGTCATTGTCACAAGAAAGGATGAAAGAAACGTTGTCATCCTTTCGCTCGAAGACTTTAATTCAATAAGAGAGACAGCTTACCTGCTATCTACTGAAAACAACGCAAAACATCTCATGAACTCAATTGAAAACGTTGACAAGGGCAAAACAACCAGAAGAGAATTGATTGAAGAATGACAATTGCCTTTACAGATCAAGCTTGAGATGATTACTTGTATTGGCAGAAAACGGATAAACCAAAACTCAAAAAGATTAACAAATTGATAAAAGCAATTAAACGCCATCCCTTTCAAGGCCCGGGCAAACCTGAACCTCTTCGTTTTCAACTGAAGGGCTGCTGGTCAAGAAGAAATGATTATGAACACAGATTGGTTTACAGATATTCAGAGGATGATATCATCATTCTTTCCTGC
>Ga0209948_1000519_pt1 | contig 11232 bp, 7 predicted proteins | sample SalPonR2_C_D2_MG_FD_185709 | JGI IMG/M metagenome (GOLD analysis project Ga0209948, IMG submission 185709) | Salt pond soil microbial communities from South San Francisco under conditions of wetland restoration - Salt Pond MetaG R2_C_D2_MG... ... | reverse complement strand
GTTTCTAATAAAATGGATTCTTGCCAGATGGATCAAGGCAGGCAATCTCAGAAACGGATCGGTTTCTTTGCCCGATAATCTCAGCAACGTCTCTTCAGCCTCTACAAGCCGGTTCATCTGGATGTTTAACTCCGAATGATTAATCAGGGCCTTTTTGTACAGGGTCTCAGAAAATCTCCCGAGATTCTCCATCTTGAAGATCTCTTGAAATTGCCTCTCAGAATTCTCGTAATCGCCTGTTCTCATATAAGTATGGGCAAGATTATTCAGACTCTCGAGATAGAGATCATGATCTTTGCCCAGCTTCTTCTCTCTCCCTTTCAGGACCTTTTTAAAATGCTCAAGAGCTTCTTCATAATTGCCGGTCTCCCAATGAAGGACACCGATCTCATTTAAGACATTCAATCGGAAACTGGAATTTGATTTGTTCAACTCACAGATATCACGCGCTTTGTGAAGATACTCTTTTGCCCTGGCATATTTACCCCAGTCTCTGTAAAGAATCCCCAGATTTTGCAGATTATAGACAAGATCGTTGCTTTTTTTGGAAAGGGAGGATTCGTTGATCTCTATCGTCTTCAGGAGGTATTTTTCCGCGTTCTGATAATCTCCCTGATGCTGATAAAGCACGGCCAGGTTGTTGTACGATTCAGCAACCTCCGGGTGCTCCTTCCCGTAGATTTCCTCTCTTATGCTCAACGCCTCGCGATAGTCTTTTTCAGCCTCTTCGAGGCGGTTGTTGTAATGGGCAATCTCGCCAAGGGAATTGATCAGCTTCGCTCTGAAACGCCGGTTCTCTTCGTTTTCCAGCAGCTCTTTGAGGTACCGCTCGACCATCTCCGATCTACCGGTATAGGCATAGATACCGGTGATAAAATCGAGGACTCTCTCTCTTTCCGGGAGTGCCAGTTGATCGTTATCTTTAAACCCGGCTTGCAAGGCTTTTACCCGTTCTATCGCATGATCAAATTTCTTTTCCCCCAGCAGTTTCTTGACATTTTTCGATATAGCCCTCATCTGCTCCATATCCACGACACGACACCGCCTTTTTCAAGTTGTTTGCTACATCTTCCCGGGTTCGATGGCAAGGACATACTTTCCGGGATCAACCGCTTCAAAGACAGCCTCCATTCTCACTTTCTCATGGATCATCTCTTTCTCCTGTTTATTCGTGTCTGATCGTCTTTTATCATCGACGATAACGGGAATCTTCATCGCCGGTTTGTCACTGAAATCAGTTGGAATAAGAAAAATGATCGGCGGTTCTTCAAAGCGCCCGGACAAGATCGAGACAACTATCTTCTGCTCCTTCGGGTCCGCCTTTATCTCCGCTGTCCTCTCATCACGTGCCATGACATAAAGCTGGTTCCCGAGTTTTTTCCGGATAACGGATCCTTTGCCTCCCCCCCGGCGCGTTGTCAACTCCACGACAGGATGCTGAAAACTCACATTTCCGCGATTTAACAGGTTATCGAGCTTGTCTCCGGTCAGTTTTGTTATGTTAGATGCCCCATTCATAGCCGTGTTAAAAAACACTTTCACGGAAGCGTTGGCAGACTGGCCAAAATTCCTGATCCAGGCCATGACACGGGACTTCAATCCCGAATCCGCCGGATTCATCTCTTTCAGCCCCTTCAACACAGTTTTTTGTACCGGCGTAAGGCTGGTGTTCATCCATTCATCAAAGGAGATTGAAAAATCCATCACTTTTTTGACTTTTAACGCGCATTGCTCACATTCAAGGATATGCTCCTCAATTGCCTGAACCTTTTCCATAGACAGCCTTCCGGACTCAGGATCGGAATCCGCCATGCCGAGATATTCAGTATCAACATACATCTCAATCTCTTTATCCGTTAAGTGTCTTGCTTTCATCTTCAGCACCTCTTTATTTTAGATTGGTTTCAACAGCATGTACCAATCATCATTCCCATAGTCGCATGATGATTCCGGTTCGCCATCAAAGTTCAAGCACACCATCTTCAACGGCCTGTTTTCTGATTCGTTTGAGCACCCGATGATTCCAGTCGCGGAGGTTCTTTCTCGGGTTCTTTCCAAAAAAGACCTCCAGTTTTATATCTCCCGTCTTTTCCTCAAGGCGCTCTGAGAGATTATCCCGTGATCGATGATCCCTGGCGGGAATAATATCAGAGAGACTCTTCTCCAGTTCCCGTTCAAGATACCGAAAAGAGGCATCTATCTCCTCGTTTGAATGGAATGAACCGACGTAAAGCTCTTTCCTGGTTAATTCCGCCAGGTCCTTGAGTTTATCGCCGCCGTGATCCACAATATCCTCTCGATCTTCCAGGGTCTTTGACAGTAATACCACAAGTTTCTGCCAGGGATAGCCCCCGTTCTTTAAGACTGATTCCAGGATATAGTGTTCCAACTTATAGCCCTGTTCATTCTCGTCAGGGGAGGGCTCCGTTGAGAGGGCCCAGTACGTTTGGCCCTCTTGTTCCTCATCCTGTTCGTTGAATTCTCCCACCAGATTTTCCGGTCTGGCCTTCTCATCACGGACGAGATTCTGAGCAATTGTCTGCAGATAGGTGTAAAGCCCGGATTTGTAGGGGTTGTAATTGTGGATGTATTTGTCGAAACGCTGAAATGTTCTCAACGTCAGTTCCTCGCATCGCTGAGAGAAGTAACCGGTCCCCCTTTTCCCATACAGCGAATGGGCAATCACGGATTTTATGGCCGTTCTGTATCGTTTATAGAAGATATTACCGGCCTGCTTATCCTTCGTTTTTAAAAGGGAGTAGAGGAGGTATTCAATACCAATCTTGGAAAGCCATTCACGAAAATCCTTCTCAAGATCGTAGTGAACCACCCTGGCCCATGAGATATCCCAGGCCTCATCCACTTTTCGTGCGATGTTTTTGACCTTGTCCTTTCCGGACTTGATCTCACTTCTATCAAACTGGAGCTTCATCCTCGCCCTCAACCGTGTTTTCAGAAAACCAGAGAGTTCTCTCTTCAATCTCAGGTAATCCGTACGGGTCTCCTTTACATTTTGAAGGATCCTTTCAACTTCACTCATATTTTCACCCCGAAAGACTTTTATACCTTATTTTAACACAATGCCTTTCCCATCATGCGTTTTTCTGATAGAATAGAAGTATATTGAAAGGAATCTACTCGGAAAGAAGGGGTGTCATGATGAAAAAAAGGCTGAGAATGGTCTCGATTACTGTTTTGGTATTGATCGCCGTGTCCTGTCAGGTGACGGTGGATCCCGGCGGACTGCTCTTTAAAGAACCGGTCTGGGTCTTCGAGATTGAGGGCCGACCGGATGAGAACGAGAGAGGGGTGTTTATCCATAACACATTGGATCAAGGCTACATCACCCTGTCGGAGATCACCAATCAAAGTGGTTCGCCTTATCGGGCCACTGAGGGAAAGGATCTCCTAATCCTCAAATACGACAGCGAGGGAACAGCGGATACTGCGTTCGGCGAAGTCCGTTTCGTAGGAAACGGCGATGAGACAGGGGTCAGTATTCAACAGAATCCGAACGGGGACGGCTATCTTCTGGCGGCCAACACAGATTCAACGCGGCTCTCTCAGATCTCGGATTATCACGGTCAAACTGATACTCTTTTTGTGTATCTGAACAACGACGGGAGGATTCAGTGGGCATTGTATTACGGGGGCAGTGAAGATGATTTCGTCAATGGCATCCATTTCTCCGATGACGGAGAAAGCTTCTATGCTTTTGGAAAGACGAACTCTACAGATGGTGATTTTTATTCCCGAAACTCGGATGATTTCGATGGCTGGGCCACCCGGTTTGATATCGGAAAAGGAACCCCTTCAATGTATGATGGCGGTGTCTACGGTGAGCGGGACAGAGATGATGAGGTGACACAGTTCATCGTAGAAGATGACGGGGTCTATTTCATGATCGGAAACTCTAAGCAAGGTGATGATCAGGATATCTGGCTGATGAAGTCGAAAACATTGTATGCAAGCCAAAAATGGAAACATCTATTTAATACCGATAGTTTGGAATCTTATTCCAGTATCATCAGAGTTGATGTGCATGATTACATCATGGCGTCTGAATACAACGATAACGGCAACAGGGACACATTGTTCAGGAGATTTACCACAGAGCGTCTGAGTTCTGAAACGCTTGATGTTAAATTGGACTGGCATCAACGATACGATTACGCCAACCGGGATGAACGGATCTTCGGGTTTGGCGGCTACAAAAGTACGGGCTTTGCTTTTGCCGGTATCAACGTCGATCGCGGGGAAGAGAACAGTCTGAACGTCTTTTATCTGCTGGACGTTGAAACGGGGGAAATGGCAGAGAGAGAAATCTTCGAAGCGGATCCCGGAATCCTCTACAACGATATGAGCCGGAAAAACAGCGACAATCATTACGGTATCATCGGTGAAAAGAAAGTCAACCCGGCCTCCGAAAGAGGAAGCGCCGAGCGGACGTATGTCAACTCATCGGCCATCGTCGGTAAGCTATAAAAAAAGAGGCCATTACGGCCTCTTTTTTAATCTTCTTCAGAGGGCATGTCGTATCGTGATTTGCATTGTGTGCAGTAGAGATGCTCGCCCCTCTTTTTCGTGTATTTGACATAAAGCGTTTCACCGCAGTTTTCGCATTTGTGATTGGTGGGTTCATTCCATGATATGAAATCACAGTCCCCGCCGTTGTACTTGTTGTTCTTGCAGGTGTAGAAGGTCTTGCCCTTCTTGCTCCTTCGTTTAACCACATCCGCCCCGCATTTGGGACATTTCCCCCTCGCCTTGATATCAATGTTCTCCGTGTATTTACATTTGGGATAGTTGCTGCAGGCGATGAACTTACCGAATCTTCCGAACTTCTCCACCAGCGGGGAGCCGCATTTGGGACAGTCCCGTCCGATCTCCTTGTTGTTCTGCGGTGCCTGCTCTTTCAGTTTTTCCGGCTCTTTGAAGTTGATGGTGCCCTTCTCAATGTACAGAGGCGTATCCTCCGGAACGGAGAGGTTCTTCTTGCAATCCTTACAGGTCAGATAGGGGCCGTATCGCCCAACCCTTAACTCCATCGGTTTTGAACAGCCCTTGCATTTGACATTGGATTGCATATCCACATTCAGTTTTTTGGATTTTATCAGAGAGTCCATCTTCTCAAGCGTGGGCGAGAATCTCTCATAAAACTCCTTCAAGACCTTCTGCCAGTCGATTTCTCCCAATTCGACATTGTCCAGGTCATTTTCCATATTGGCGGTAAACTTCTTCTGAATGATCTTTGGAAAATTCTTAGTCAGAAAAAAGTTCACAATGTTACCGATGGCGGTTGGCGCAATGGATTTGCCCTCGCGCCGGACATATTTCCTCGAGAAAAGGGTCCTGATGATGGCAGCATACGTACTCGGCCGGCCAATACTCTCTTTCTCGAGTTTTTTAACGAGGCTGGCCTCAGTAAACCGGGCGGGCGGTTTGGTGAAATTCTGTGTGGCCTCCAGCTTGTCAAGGGTGATGCTGTCATCTTTCTTGAAGTCCCCTTTGATAATCGTCTCTTTCTTCTTCGTTGGATAGAATTTCTCAAAACCGTCAAAGAGGCGTTTACTGCCCTTGGCCTCGAACAGGTATTTGCCTTTGGAATCACTGATGGCGATCTTCGTATTCTCATATTTGGCAGGAGCCGCCTGAGAGGCCATAAATCTTCCCCAGATCAGCGAATAGAGTCTGTACTGATCCTTGTCCATGATGTTCTTCACCGATTCAGGATCCCTTTTGGGATAAGTCGGCCGGATTGCTTCATGGGCATCCTGTACATTGGATTTCTTCTTCTTGCCGAACGTCCTTCTCTTGTGATACTGCTTGCCGTGTTGATCGACAATGTATTCCTGAGCGACGTTCAGGGCCATATCCGACAGTCTCGTTGAATCCGTTCTCATATAGGTGATAAAGGCCGTCTGACCGTCCGGTGTTTCGATCCCCTCATACAACCGCTGGGCAACACTCATCGTCTTCCCCACATTAAACCCGAGCCGGTTGGAAGCCGCCTGCTGGAGTGTGCTTGTTGTGAAGGGAGGTGGCGCATTCCGGCTCATCTTCTTTTTATCAACATTCGAGATGACAAACTGACTCTTCTCAAGCTCTGATTTGATCTGATCGGCCTCTTTCTTATTCTTAACCCGGTGCTTGTCGATCCGTTTGTTGTTGATCTTTGTGATCTCGGCTTCCAGCTCCCCGAACAGTCCCTTGAATTTCCAGTATTCCTCCGGGTTGAATTTCACAATCTTATCCTCAAGGTCACAGATGAACTTGAGGGCCACCGATTGGACCCTTCCGGCACTGAGGCTGTTCATCCTCAAAGCCCGCCATAAATACGGGCTGATCTTGTAGCCGACAAGCCGGTCGAGGATCCGCCTTGCGAATTGCGCTTCAACCTTCGGTTTATCGATCTTCTGCAAATCTTTAACCGCTTTTTGGATGGTATCCTTCGTTATTTCGGAGAAGATGACCCGGTTGGGCGTATCCTCGCTGATCCCGAGAATCTGGGCAATGTGCCAGGCGATCGCCTCTCCCTCCCGGTCCATGTCGGCGGCAAGGATGACCTTTTTGCCTTTCGCCTTCTTTTTGATGTCTTTGATAACCTTGTCTTTCCCCTTCATGGTCACAAATGTGGGCTCAAAATTGTCGTTGATCTCCACACCCAGCTCTGAAACAGGCAGGTCTCTGATATGACCCTTTGAAGAGATAACATCGTATCCCTTTCCCAGATATTTTTTGATCGTCTTTGCCTTTGAAGGGGATTCAACTATAACCAAATGATTCATTTAAGATTCTTCACCTCTTCCAGGATCTTTTCAAACGATTTTTTCCCGGTGCTTTCCACATATATCCGGACAACCGGTTCGGTCCCGGAGGCCCGGCAGAGAAACCACGTGTCGTTTTCCCCGTCATCGAGCTGAAAGCCGATACCATCTAATTCCAGGCGTTTCTTCAGTTTCATCCCGGCAAACGATCCCTCGAGTTTTCCCACATTTTCCATAATTTGTTCCTTCTGATCGTTACTATCCAGTTCGATGTTAATCCTTGCATTGTAATATGATCCGGTTAGTTCTTCAACATCGCGTTTGATACTGCTCAACCCTTTATTCTCGAAAGCCGTCATTTCTGCAGCGAGCAGACAGGCGAGGATCCCGTCTTTTTCCGGGACATGGTTTTTGATACTCAATCCGCCGCTTTCCTCACCGCCAAGGATGTATTTCCCTTTGTTCAGCAGTTTCCCGATGTACTTGAAACCGACCGGTGTTATCTTTGATTGATAGCCGAATTTCTCCGCCACTTTATCCATCTGATGGCTTGTGGCAATGCTTCTGATGACATCCCCTTTATACCCTTTATTCTTATAGAGATGATAGGCCACCATGGCAAGATACGTGTTGGGCGATATGAAATTGCCTTTCTCGTCAACGATGCCAAAACGATCCGCATCCCCGTCAAGGGCAAGCCCCATGTCATAATGGTTGTTCAGTACATCTCTTCCAAGGTTTTCAAGTCTCTTTTTGTCCGGCTCGGGACGATACCCGCCAAAATACGGCTCCCTGAAATCGTTGTAAAACGTAAAATTCTTTTTATCGTTGTATATCTCTTCCAGGATCTTGTCGAAGAAATCGTTTCCCGTGCCGTAGACCATATCAACACCCGCTTTTACCGGGTGCTCTCTCATCCTTTCAACGTCGAGTTTTTTGAGGATCTCCACAACATACTGATTAACCGGGGTGATCTCTTCATAAAGGCCTTTTTCCTTTGCCTCTTCTATTGAAAGGCTCTTAATCCTGTCGGGTTTCTGCCTGATCTTCTCTATGGACTCCTCGATCTTCTCTGTCACTTCAGGCATGGCAGGCCCTCCGTCAGCCGGATTAAATTTGATACCGCAGTAATAATAGGGATTGTGTGAGGCGGTCAGGTTAATGCCCCCGGTCAGCTTCTTCTTTCTGATCAGATAAGAGATAACAGGTGTGGGGGTCGGCCTGTCACACATCAGTACGTTAATGCCATTGGCGGTGAGTACTTCAGCCACCACAGCTGAAAATTCCTCAACCATAAACCGTGCATCAGAACCAATTATCGCTTTTGGCTTTCGCTTACTGGCGTTTAAATAATCCGCAATTGCCTGACTGACAAGCCTGATATTGTCAAATGTGAAGTCGTCGGCTATGATGCCTCGCCAACCGCTCGTACCGAATTTGATTTTTTTACCTGACATATTACTCAACTCCTTCACCATTGTTTATCCCGCGTACCCTGATACGTCGCGAGAGGTATTTATTGTAATTGCTCCAATGGTATTTATCGTTCGTGCCGTTCTCCTCTAAAGTCTTCTCCGACCATTCTCTGAACTGGGCAACCTTTGAATCGATGTTATCCGCCCCGTGAATGATCATGGCCTCTATCGTTTTGGGCAGGACCGGTGCGCCCCATTCCACTTCTCCATGATGAGACAGGATGATGTGCTCAAGCTCGGTCAGCAGCTCGGAATCAAATCCTTTCACCTTCATGGCGTATTCGTGAAGCATGTTCACCCCAATGACAATATGCCCGATCAACTCGCCCTGTGAGGTCCGTTCAATCCCGGAGGGTTTAATCGAATATTCTCTGACCTTCCCGATATCATGGAGCAGTGATCCGGCAATGACAATGTCCATATTAATGTCCATCCCCGGGTAATTGGCTGTCATCTGTTCCGCCAGTTTCGCAACATCCATGGAATGCTCGATAAGCCCACCCTTATAACCGTGATGAACCGTCACAGCCGCAGGGGCTTCCAGAAAGGCCACGGCAAACCTCTCATCTTTGACAAATATTTCCTTTAAAAGTCCTCTGATATCGTCGTCATTGATACGATCCAGGAGTTTTATCAGATTATCGTATAACTCCCGAACATCCCTGGACGTAATCTCGACAAATTTCTTTGGGTCAAATTCCCCCGTTGACAGGATCTGAACGGCGTTCTTGGAATTTCTGATATTGAACTGTTTCTTTGAATCAAAGAGTGATATTTTCCCGTCAAATCGGGCAACGGTTCCGATTTTCAGTCTTTTATCGTTCAATTCAGCGTTGTGCCAGTCTATCCCTCTAATCATCCCTGAGCGATCGGCAAGCGTCAACAACAGAAAATGCTTTCCGTCACGTGTTGTTTGCATTCTCTTACTGGTCACTTTCAGAACAGAACGACTATAATCATCTACGTCCATCTCGGAAACAAGCTTTCCATCTTTCTGGCTTACAGTCTTTTCAGCCTCATCGGAAAACTCATCCATCTTCTCCCTTAAAAGGTCTCCGAGTTTCAAAAATCCACTTCCCTCCATTTTTGTTGTATTTTACCATATCCGGATATTAAATGTATTGTCTCGGAACACGCTTTGAAATAGCGCAGGTCACCTCGTAATTAATCGTGTCAATCCTGGCGGCTATCTCCTCAGCGCTTATCTCCTCGTCACCCATCCGGCCGAGGAGAACACATCCATCCCCTTGCCGGACATCCTGAAGATGATCCACACAGACAACAAACTGATCCATGCAGACCCTGCCAAGAACGGGGCATCTTCTCCCTTGAATCAGGACCTCCCCTTTGTTTGACAACAACCGGTTATAACCGTCGGCGTATCCCACCGGTATCGTTGCCACTCTCAGATCTTTGTCCGCGATAAAGGTCCTGCCGTAACTAATAGACGTTCCCTTTTTGATTGTTTTAACCATGGCAACTCGTGTTTCCCACTTTAAAACCGGCATGAGTTCTTTCTCTCTTTCATCACTTTTGGGGTCGAGCCCGTAAGCAGCAATCCCAAGTCTCACAAAATCGTATTCGGGTTTATTCAGGTCTTTTTCCCAACCTTCGAAAAGGGCTCCGGCGCTGTTTGAGATATGTTTTGTCTTAATCGGGGGAAGTTGTCTCACCAGTTCGTTGAAGCGATAGGCCTGCAATTCGGTAAAGGATTTGTCAACTTCATCCGCTGAAGCGAAATGGGTGTATAGACCGTCAATCTTGAACTTTTCATCGTTTATGATCTTTGTGATGGGCTCCTTCGCATTACGAAAATCAAACCCAATCCGCGACATCCCCGTATCGACGATGACATGGGCTTGGATGACCCCCTGAGTGCAGTTCTCCCGCAGTTTCTGATACTGCTCCCATGAATAGATTGTGGCGTGAAGCCCCTGTTTAACCAACTCGTCGATATAGTTTGGGTTAAAATAATTCAGGATCAGGATATCCGATTTGATACCCTTCTTTCTCAATTCGAGCGCTTCGGACAAAAATGCGACAGCGAAAAAGTCACATCCGCATTCCCCCGCTGCCTGTGCCAGCTCAAAGGCACCGTGACCGTAGCCGTCCGCCTTGATAACCGGCATCACCTTTGCCGGGGTGCATTTCTCCTGAAAGAAACGAATATTCTCCCGATAAGCCTTTTTTGAAACGACAACCGTTGTATCTCTGTAATCAGATTTCTTAAACATCGATCAACCCCCCAGTATCGATAGGAATACACCCGCCGCGACAGCCGATCCGATAACGCCTGCAACATTGGGCCCCATGGCATGCATTAGGATAAAGTTCGTCGGATCCTCTGTCTGGGCCACCATCTGTGCAACCCTCGCAGAATCAGGAACAGCCGAAACCCCTGAACCGCCAATCAGCGGATTGATCTTATCTTTGAGAAAGAGATTCATCAGTTTTGCAAAAAGAAGACCACTGATCGTTGAAATAACAAACGCAAAAGCCCCCAGCATTAGAATCATCAGAGAGGTTTGACTTAAAAAGATCTCCGCCTTTGCAGAGGCACCGACCGAAAGACACAGCAGGATGATGGCCGGGTCGGCTATATATTTGGAAGCTGCTTCGGCCAGTCTCTTTGTCAGGCCGTTTTCTTTCAGAAAATTCCCGAACATCAGCATGCCGATTAGCGGAATGGACTGAGGCACCAGCAGGCCGATAAAAATCACCGTAACGATCGCAAAGACGAGTTTTTCAACCTTCTTCACATTCCTCGGCGGCTTCATTCTGATCAACCGTTCTTCTTTTGTCGTAAACAGCTTCATCAGAGGGGGTTGAATGATGGGTATCAAAGCAATGTAAGAATACGCCGCTATCGCAATGATCGCCAGCATATCCGGGGCAAATTTGTTGGCAATATAGATAGACGTCGGGCCATCAGCACCACCAATAATGGAGATCGCAGCAGAAGGTTCAAAATCAAACCCCAGCATCCTGGC